>KBS_T1R1_sep09DRAFT_100034_pt1 | contig 7396 bp, 5 predicted proteins | sample KBSGLBT1R1Sept09_FD_9214 | JGI IMG/M metagenome (IMG submission 9214) | reverse complement strand
GGCGCCCCCTCATCTATGCCGGCGGCGGCATTGTCTCGTCCGGCGCAGCGGATGCGCTGCGCGAATTCGCGCATGCTTTCGGCGTACCGGTCGTCACGACACTGATGGGCATAGGAGGCTTCGACACGACCGACCCGCTGGCCTTGCACATGCTCGGCATGCATGGCGCCGCGTATGCGAACTACGCCATGGACGACTGCGACTTCGTCTTCGCGCTCGGCGCGCGCTTCGACGACCGCGTGGTCGGCGTCCCGGCCAAGTTCGCGCCGAAGGCCCGCGCCATCGCACAGATCGACATCGATCCGGCCGAGATCGGCAAGGTGAAGGCGGTGAACTGGCAGCACATCGGTTCGCTGGACGTGTCGCTGGAACGGTTGCTCGCGTACGGTCGGCAGATCGACTTCCAGGCCGACTACACACCCTGGCACGCCCACGTCGCTGCGCTGAAAACGACGCACGCCATGGACTTCTGCCGCGATGGCGACGCGATCCACCCCTGCGCGGTGATCGAGGCGATCAACCGCATCACCGACGGTCGCGCGATCATCAGTACCGGTGTCGGCCAGCACCAGATGTGGGCCGCACAATACTTCGACTTTCGTGAGCCACGCAGCTGGCTGACCTCCGGCTCCATGGGCACCATGGGCTTCGGCCTGCCCGCAGCCATCGGCGCACAGTTCGCCCGCCGCGACCGCATCGTGATCGATATCGACGGCGACGCCAGCATCCGCATGAACATCGGTGAAATGGAGACCGTCACGACGTACAACCTGCCGGTCAAGGTCCTGGTGATGAACAACAGCGGCGACGGCATGGTGCGCCAGTGGCAGAAGCTGTTCTTCAAGGGCCGATTTTCGGCATCGGACAAGAGCCTGCACAAGAAAGACTTCGTCCGTTCCGCGCAGGCCGACGGCTTCGAATGGGCTCGACGGCTCGACGATCCCGCGCACATCGCCGATACGGTCGCCGAGTTCCTCGCGTTCGACGGCCCGGCCTTTCTCGAAGTGGTGATCGATCCCGATGCCGGCGTGTACCCGATGGTCGGCCCGGGTTCGACCTATGCCGAAATGATTACCGGTGACTGGATCGCCAGCCGCCACGCGCCCGTGGCCGATGCCGCCGAACCGACAGGGATGTTCTGACCATGCGCCACCTGATTTCCATGCTTTTGCAGAACGAGGCCGGCGCGCTGGCACGCGTCGCCGGTCTCTTCGCCTCCCGTGGCTACAACATCGAATCGCTCACCGTGGCGGCGACGCATGCCGCCGACGCGTCCCGGCTTACCCTGGTCGTATTCGGCGACGACGCCGTGGTCGAACAGATCATCAAGCAGACGGCGAAGCTGGTCGACGTCATCGAGATCGAGGAGATCACACGGCGAGAGCACGTGGAACGTGAGCTCCTCGTCGCCCGCGTCGAGGCCAGCGAAGCCGTGGTAGACGCATGCCTTTCGCAGTTCGGCGCGCGCCTCCTCCAGCGCCTCGGTGGCCAGTCCCTGGCCGAGTTCACGGGGCGCGCCGATGAGGTCGACGCGTTCCTCGACGCGCTCCGCGGCGTGGGTAACATCGTCGACCATGCTCGCAGTGGCATCGCGGCGATCGAGCGTCCGGTCGCGATAGCCTAGCCCTGCGGCATCAGAAGTAACGGATCTCGAGACCGAGGTCACCGGTGAATGCGATATCGGCGGACAAGTCGAGATCGTTGACCGGCTTGATCTCCGTGTCGACGAGAAGATACACGCTCAAGGTTTTCATCGGCACCGGCGTATCCGTGCTTCCGGGGGTGTTCACGAAACCGACGGCGTAGCGGCCGTTGGTGATGGGAAGATCCTCTGTCGGGGGCGTCGCGGGTCCCCAGGTCGCATCCCCGAGATCGATGACGCCATTGCTGGAGCCGGTCGCGTAACCCTGCTTATTGTCGATCTTCGTCGACTGGGTATCGAACTTCAGGAACAGATTGCCCGGCTTTCCGTGGTTCTCGCCGCCGTGCAATTCGAAGGCGAGCGGATCCGCGGCGTTACTCCCCCCGGCGTCGGTAACAACGAAGGCGAATCGCCTGGCATGGGGGCAGATGACCGAGGTCAGGACACGCTGTTCTTCAAGATGTGTGGGCTTGGAAGGATCCGGGTTCAACGCCGCGCGGTTGATCGTGCCCAGGTCCAACGCGGCCGAGCCGATCGACACGTCGCAGGCAGCCGCGGGCGCAATCGACCCGCTGACCATGAGATCCACATTGGCCGCGCTCGCTCCGAACGAGATGCCGAGCAACATCGAGCCCGATACGCACAGGGTTGGCAGTCGTTTCATAGGTGCATCCTTCATGGTGGGGGGTTAGAAGTAGGTGATCTCGAAACCGAGATTTCCGGAGAACGTCAGCTCATCGAGAAGACCGAGTTCGTTGACGGGCCGGATTCGCGGATCCACGAGGAGAAAGGTGTCGAATTGCCGGATCGGCGAGGGTGGCGCATAGCTCCCGACGCTCGTTACAAAGCCGATCGCAGCGGGAGCGATGGGAACAGGCATGGTCTCGCCGGTGGAATCACCCCACCGTGCGCTCGCAAGGTCGCTCGCATCGTTCGTCCAGGTGTAGAAGCCGTCGACACCCTCGATATGGACCGACCAGGAATCGAAGCGGACGTACAGGCTGCCTACCTGGGCGTTATCGGTCTGCGAGAACAGCCCGAAATCCTTATGTACCCCTGCGGCAGGCGTGTTGCCACTGGCCACGACGGCGTAGCGTCTCGGGCTGGCGCAATCGATGCGCATCGGAATCCGCTTTTCTTCCAGCACGGTTGGCTTCGATGGATCGGGATTCAGGTCATCGAGCGTCAGGCGACCGAAGTCGATCGCACCGTTACCGATGGTCATGTCGCATGCGGCCGCGGAAACGATGGCACCTTCCAGCCTGAGGCTTACCTGCGACTCGCCCACCGCGGCGAAGGCGGATGCGGGAAGCAGCGACGTAAACAGCAGAGCAGTCAAACCAGATTTCATCAAAGATCCTCGGAAATGTGTCGCAGACGGTTCAGTAGATGATCTCGAAGGTAGCGAGGCCATCCGCCTCGACCTCGTCGTGAAAGTTGAGCGTGTGTCTGGGCGCGATGTAGATCTCCGCATCGAGCGTCACGCCAAGGGTCCTGACCGCGAGCGGGACAGTGGTCGCGTCCAGCGCCCTGGCGTAACCGATATGCTCCACGCCTTCGTGTTCGGCGGGCACGGAACCACGGGAGGCCGTCCAGGACCGACCGCCATCGAGCGATCGAACCACCTGCAGTTCGCCCTGATCCGACGATGCGTTCAGGGCCCAGTGCAGCGCATAGGCGCCGATCTTCTCTCCTGCCGACGTCCTGCCGAGACCGAACCATTGATGTTCGTTGTAGGCAAGGCCGGCATCCACAGGAACGGCCGCCGTCCCCGATCTTTCGTCGTGTGGCACACGAAAGGCGACGAGCATTGGTGCGTCGCAGACCACTCGCAACTGGCCGGCCTGAGCGGCAGGCACGTGCGTCGATTGGCCATGGTGGTCGAGGTCACTGGCATGAAGGCGTCCGAATGACACGTGTCGCACGACATCCACCTGGCAACTTCCCGGCTGCACGCTTGCCTGCATCGAAAGCGTCCTTGCGACGTCGGCCGACACCGCTTCGATCAGACCGTCGAACGACCACGACGTCGCATCGCGACCATTCATGGCGCTGTCGTTTACTCGCGCCTGCAGATCCAGTTGCACACGGAACACGCGACCCATGGCGACCCTACCGGCTTTCAGCGGCGCCAGCGGCTGATCGGGCAACCACGCTAGCCCCGCCCCGTTTCGGACAGCCGTCCGGGCGGATTCGTCCACGGGACCAAGCGCCACGGCCTCGCCGTCGAGCACGCCGTCATGCAGGTGCGGCGAAAGCCGTCCCCTCTCCGTGAAACGGAACTCCCCGGCATCGTCAGCGGGAGCGCGAAATCGCAGTGTCATATCGCGCGGCTCGGGACAACTGACGGTCAACGTGACCGTGCGCGGGGGAAGCAACCAGTCGTCGCCCTCTGCAACCATCGTGGCGCGGCTCAGTCGCCCATAGTCGATCTGTGGCGCATCGAGTGACATGTCGCAACCCGCCGCGCGCACGGGCGTCACCGCGGCCAAGGCCAGCAGGCACAACAATAAAACGGACATCGCCCGGACCGTCATGGCGTGAGCTCCTTCGTCGCCCGGCAGATCGCCGTGGCAGATTCGTAGTACGCGGTCGGGTCGACGTGTTCCGTCAGTGCATAGATCAGTTCGCAACGGGGAACCCCCGGCGCGCTGACCCACAGACTCGATGTCGCGAGCGCGTTCGGCACGAAGACCTGGCCATTCCCCTGCACCAGGCTGACCAATCCACCTTGTTCGTCGGTAACGCTGGCACCCGCGGGGAGGTCGCGCCCGTCCGCCGTCTTCGCCGTGAGAAGCACGCGGCGCGTTCGCAACACCACGAAGCGCAGCGACGTCACGGCACCACGCCCTGGCTCGACCACAGCAGCGCCGTTGTGGATATCGAGATGACGCGGCAGCGAATCGGTCGCGACTTCGACCCGGGCCTTGGCGAAGGCCGATAGCTGCGGCAACACGGCATAGCCTCGCGCATCGGTCCACACGGGCCCTGCAGGCGTCGTCACACGCACACCAGCGGTGTCGTCCACGCTCAGTACGCCAAAGGTGTCCTTTACCGGATAAGGCGAAGCGGTTACACCGTGGCCGTGCAACACCAGCCCACCACGCAAGCCGAGGCTGACGCTCCTGGCTGACGGGCTTTGCGTGTAACTCGAATCAAGCTGCATGTATCGAGGCAGCCACGACACGCCGGCGCTGAGCCCACGCTGATGATCCGCGGACTGATACTCCAGACCAGCCCGGTACGACGCGTAGTCGTTGACCCGTTCGTTGAGGGTGACGCTCTGGCGCGTTCCGTCACCGTACCGGCGCAGCGAGCTGCTCAGCCGACGGCTTCCGCCCAGAGGCAGGCTGATGTTGAGATAGATGCTGTTGTTTCGGGCGCGCCGCTCGTGCCCGAGCTGCCATTCGGCCGAGAGCGACACCGAGGCCTGTCCCACGCGCGTACCCCACGACGCCAGCGCCCGACTCGTGGCGCTGCGATCGAACAGCAGCGTGCGTGCGTATCCGGCGCTCAGGCTACCCACCATGGGATGTGACCATGACAGGCTCGCCGAGGACTGCTCGCGATACCGCGACCGATGCGCACTCGTCGGGATATCCGGCACGTTGTCGAGGAACTGGCGAAACCCCGGGCTCTGTCGCGTCTGCGCGAGGCCGAGTGACCAGCGATCCGACAACCGTTGCGAGTACGTCAGTGAGGCCTGTATTCCCCGCGTCCTTCCACGGCGCGCCCGCGCCTGTGCGCCGCTGACGATGAGTTGCAACTGACTGCCCGGCCTGGCCTGGATCCCGATACCGCCACCGATAGCCCGGTAGTTCGTGGCCAGCATGACACCACCACTGAGGGAGACGCTCGGACGAACGGCACCGCTCCAACCCGCGCTGGCCACCCACGGCGCGTCGCCGCCGGTGTTTCGGGTACGGCCCACAGCGAACGCATAGCCCGTCGTCGGCGCTACCGGACCGGCCATCGCGGCGGTCACGACGAAATGCTGCGACTCGCCCCCCTCGCCGGTGACCGTGACATCCAGGTCGGCGGAGCGATGGATGCGATTGACCTGGGTGAGCGAGAACGGCCCGGCCGGTACCACGGTCGAATAGACCAGCACGCCGTCCTGCCGCACTTCGACATGTGACGGACTCTGGGCAATGCCTTCGACGACGCCTGTGGCGCCCTGACCCGCCAGCGCCTGTTCGCTCATGACCTGGACGCCCGTGACCTGCGCGCCGGACAGCACGGGATTCGTCAGGTTGATCTGTCCCGCCTGCAACACCGCGCGGTCATCGGCGAAGGAGCGCTGCGCATAGCTATCGAGTACGTCCGTATGGTGGATGCCGTCGCTGACCGTAGACACCTGGCGACTGCGGACCAGCCAGTCGCCCGCGTTGAATCCGAGTTCCGTGTTGGCCGACCCGTAACGGGTACCGCCCGATCGGCTACGGCTGTTCAGTCCGACGATCTCGTAATTGACCAGCGCGGCGGTACCACCGCGCGCAAATCCCGATCTATCCTGGCGCTCGGCCAGCAAGGCATCGGTGGGCACGAGAAGCGACACGGCGGCCTGGCCGGAATCGACCTCGACATTCGCCTGCGGGTAGATCGACTGCAGGTCGATGCAAGCGACATCCGACGTCCCGTCGCTGAGGGCAGGAAGGTCCTCGTCGGGGAACTCCACGTTCGCAATGGCTAACAGGTCGCGGTCGATGCACAGGTGTCCGGCCTTGTCGAAGCGCGCGGTTGCACGCCCGGACACCTTGCCGTTGACGCTCAGGGACACCACGTGCCGCCCGGCGGTGAAGCGTGGCGCATCGCGGAAGTAGGCGGCCAGCTTGGGATCGATACCTCGCAGCTTCAGCATGTTCTCATCGAACTCGACAACGTCCGCGACGCGTGCGTCGACCAGGCCGGGCACGCAGGACAACGGCAACAACACAAGCCGCATGTGGACGCCCCGAAGGGCGCGCCCTCTGAAAGACGACCGCACAAGTACACTCCGTCCCTCGTCAGCGAGCGACGGAACTCAAAGGGGTATCGTAGGCATCCACGGCGAAACCGTAGACCGTCGCCGGGTAAAGACGCACGGACGTTGCGGCTATCGCCGACTCGGGCAGCTCGATCGTGTGTCGCGCCCCAGGCAGCACATAGCTCGTGGGAATCCGGACCGACGCCATCATCGGCAGCAGATGAACTTCCTGTCCCATGCGTACGACATAGGGCGTGTCGTTGGTCACCACCAGCTCACCCTTGACGACCGACCACACCAGGCCTTTCCAGGGCTCACGATTGGGCGCGAGTCCTTTCGGATGCAGGATCACCGGAAGGTTCTGCCGAATGTTCACCGCGACGGTGGCACGGCCCGGTTCCAGCTTGTTTCGCGGCAGCAGACCCTCGAAGAGAACACGCTTGAGGCGCTGTGTCTTCAGGGGTTCCTCGTTACGCAGGATGAAACGCACGAGCTGGCTCGCCCCGGGTTCAACGCGTGACACCGGGGGCGTGACGAACAACAGGGGTTCGGCATCCTCAGCAATGTCCTGAAGCGTCACGTGCAGCAGGGACGGCTTCGCATCGCTATTGCGGACACTGACGGAGGCCTCACCCTTGTCTTCGTAGACGAGGATCACCGAGGTTTCCGGAACCATGCCGTCAGCGAGCGTAGGCATCGCCGGCAGCACGCCGAACAGCGACACGATGAAGCGCAGGCGTGCCGCGCTCTTCCGACGAGTGCCGATCCTGCTCACGTCCATACTCAGT
>KBS_T1R1_sep09DRAFT_100033_pt1 | contig 7444 bp, 4 predicted proteins | sample KBSGLBT1R1Sept09_FD_9214 | JGI IMG/M metagenome (IMG submission 9214) | reverse complement strand
CCGAGGGCCTGGAAGTGCTCACGCGTGAAGGCGAGTGGCTGCCCATCACGACCGAGGGCGACGCCATCGTCGTCAATATCGGTGACATGCTGCAGCGCCTGACCAACCACGTATACCCGTCCACGACCCATCGCGTGACCAACCCGCAGAACGCCAACGCTCGCAAGCCCCGGTATTCCGTGCCGTTTTTCCTGCACCCGAACCCGGACGTCGTCCTCGACGTGCTGCCGTCCTGCGTCACGCCCGACAATCCGAAGCGCTACCCGGAGCCGATCACGGCCCACGAGTACCTGCTCGAACGCCTCCGCGAAATCAAACTGATCTGACGAACCCTTAGCGGGTTTTTTACCGGGAGGGTTCACCATGGACCCTCCCGGTCCTGTTTCCGGAGCACCCCGTGAAGTCATCCAGCCCGCAAGTGCGAGCCAAGCGTTCGTCACCCCAGAAAAAAGCCAGCACGCGTTCGCCTGCCCAGCGCGCGCGGCGCCAGCGCATCGTCTCGTCACGCGGCGGCCGCCGCTAAAACGCTCGGCAATCTGCTGGGGCCTGCTTTGTGTGGGCTCCCACAAAGTCTTTGCTACGGCGCGACCAGATCCGACGCATCGGCCGCTTCACCCCGATGCAACAGCGGATGCACGAATACCGCACCAATGATCACCGCAACCCCCAGGTAAAACGCCCACCCCAGCTCCCGCTGCTCGCCCAGCAGTGGAATCGCCAGCACGATCGCGTAGACCGGCTCGAGATTCGTCACCATCTGCGTCGCGAACGCGGTGAGATGACGCAACGCTGCCAGGGCCAAAGCGAAGGGTAGCAAGGTGCACCCATAAGCGAGCACCACGATGAGCGCGCCGTCGTGCAGCGAAGGCAGCACGAAGGCCGGCGTCGCCATGAACGGGGCGAGCACGGTGAGGAACAGGGTCCCGGTGCCGAGTTCCACGCACGTCACCGTCAGGGCGTCTGCGCGGTCGATGAGCTTCTTGTTCAACGCGCTGAAAAAGGCGACGAATAACGCTGACAGCACGCCAACGGCCAGGCCGAGGCGCATGTCACCCGGCAAACCGCCCGCCACGAGGGCGACTCCCGGCACGATGGCCGCGCCGATGAACAGCTCACGCGGATCAAAACGCCGGCCCGCCACCAGGGGTTCGACGACGGCGAGAAAGATCGGGCACAAGGCGAGGCACGTCGCCGCGACGGAAGCATTCGCGAGCTTGATCGCGCCGTAGAACGTCAGCCAGTGCATCGCGACGATGACGCCGATGCCCGCGTACGAAAGCAGCAGCTTTAGCGGCAACGCACGCAGGCCGCGCCAGACGCGCGGCACGCAGAGCAGGGTGGCCGACACCAGCAACATGCGCCACCACACCAGCGGCAATGCCGCGAGGGTGATCAGCTTGCCGAGGATGGCCGTGAAGCCCCATAGCAGGACGCAGAAGTGGATCTGAAGGTGGGCTTTGCGGGAAGGCGACATGGAACGAAGCTTGCCGGTCGCTCCGTCGATCCACAAGCGGCATTCGCCGCGCGTCCGCGTAACAATCAACAGCGACGCTGTGGCACTGCCGATTCAGCGCCTGATCTTCGGCGACGAGGCACTTCCCCTGCCTATCCCGGGAAGGTAGAAGAAGACGTGCCGGAGGCATCCATCTCAAGGAGTGAGTGATGGTGACGCAGCCTGGAAGTCCATTGCGCGATGCCATCGTCCTCATTACCGGAGGGAGCCGCGGCATCGGGCGTTTGTATGCACATCGCCTCGCGGCCGAAGGCGCCGTCGTGGTTCTTGTCGCGCGGTCCGCTGTGGAACTCGACGAGGTGGCCCGGTCGATCAGGGCAGAGGGTGGAAAGGTCGCGACCTATGTCGTCGACGTCACCAGCAAGGCCGCGGTGGCGCGCGTGGTGGGTCGGATCGAAAAAAGGCTCGGTCCGCTCGATGTCCTGATCAACAACGCGGGTATCCGCGGGCCTATCGGCAATGCGTGGGAGTGCGACTGGGATGCCTGGTGGCGTGCCATCGAAGTCAACCTGGGAGGCGCTGCCGCCTTCAGCCACACCGTGATTCCCAACATGGCCCAGCGTCGCAAGGGGCGTGTGGTCAACATCGTCAGCGAAGCCGGTGTCTTTCGCTGGCCCACGGTGTCGGCCTATTCCGTGTCGAAAGCCGCGCTCATCAAGTTCAGCGAGAACCTGGCGGCGGAATGCCGGGATTTCTCGCTGAGCGTGTTTGCCTACCACCCCGGCTTTCTGCCTTTGGGACTGGTCAACGAAGCGATGGACCCGCATGTGTCGATGACCCCTGCCGAGGCCAGGGTCGCGGTGTGGTGCCGCGCGCAGCTGGCATCCACCACTGCCGCTTTACCGGGCGAATCCGCGGCGCAGCTGATTCGCCTTCTGTCGGGTGCGTACGACAGCCTCACCGGCCGCTACGTCACGGTGCACGACGATCTCGATCTTCTGGTGGCACGCGTGGGGACGGCGGCGGCATCGAAGGACTACCGCATGCTGCGGTCCAGTGCGTGACGTCGGGATCGTCGTTAATGGTCCAGGAGGGACCCTATGAACCTACTCAAGCTAGCCCGCTCGAAGCATCCAGCCTCTCCACTGCGTGGTTCGATCGCGCTGATTACCGGCGGTGGCCGGGGTGTCGGCCGCCTGTTCGCACGACGCCTTGCCGCCGAGGGAGCGATGGTGGTTCTTGTCGCGCGTTCCGCCAACGAACTCGATGACGTCGCTGCCTGCATCGAAGCCAGCGGTGGCCGCGTGAAAACCTTCGTAGTCGATGTGACCGACATGAGCGCGGTGCAAAACGTCGTCGCGAGGATCGAGAAGGAGGTAGGGCCGATCGACACCCTGGTAAACAATGCGGGGATATTCGGTCCGGTCGGCAACACGTGGGAATGTGACTGGCGGGCCTGGTGGCAGACCATCGAGGTGAACCTGGGCGGCGCGGTCGCCTTCAGCCATTCGGTCATCCCGCACATGGCGGCCCGCCATCGTGGTCGCATCGTCAATGTGACCAGTCAGGCGGGAGCCTTTCGTTGGCCTACCGTCTCCGCCTATTCCGTCTCGAAGGCCGCGCTCATCAAGTTCAGTGAGAACCTGGCCATCGAGTGCAACGCGTCCTCGCTCAAGGTGTTCGCGTATCACCCTGGACTGTTGGCCTTGGGCATGACGCTCCATGGCAGGTCCATGCAAGGAGACGCGAATAGTGCGCAGGCGAGGGTGGGCGCATGGTGCCGCGCGCAACTGGCATCCGAGGTAGTGGCGTCGGAGGAGGACGCGGCGACCAGGCTCGTCATGCTGCTGTCGGGGGGATATGACGTATTGACCGGCCGTTACATCACGGTGTGGGACGACCTGGATGGTCTGGCCGAACGGCTCGGCGACCTGACGGCAGACGAATACAGGCACTACCTCATGCTTCGACCGCAGCATGATGGCCGAGGCGAAGCCACACGTTCGCTGGCGAGCACGGTTTGGAGCCGCTTGATGCGGCTCCTGCGCCGGGTAGGCCGTTGACGAGTGCCTGTCGCACGCCCGGTGTTCCGTGGACTACTTTTTCGCTCTCGAGTCGGCTTGCGCCTGGGTCTTGCCCGGGGGCGGTGCCTTTGGCGGGGCGCTCTTGAGGTCATCGAGCAGCGGCTTGCACTGCGTCGCATCGGCCTTGCCACTTTCCGGAACGGCCAGGGCGGCGAGCGCAGCAACCGGCGCGGCGAAGACGGCCAGGGCGACGGCACCACCACCGCGCAGGATCAGCGGCCCCGGATGCACACCGACCGACGGGTTCTTCATCGTGCCGTGCACGTACAGTGGCGAGCGCAACGAGAACAGGCGGAAGCCCTTGGTGTGCGGCACGATGTCGAGGTTGAGCTTCTCGCTCTTGAAGTCGATGTCGCCGGTGACGTTGATCAGGGCTTTCTCGGTATCGAAGGCGAACAGCTTCGAGTCCATGTCACCGTTGGTGGCGACAAGGTCGGCGGCCATGCAGTTGATCTTGACCGTTTCGTCGCCGAACAGCTTGTTCACGGCGTAACTGCCGACATTCAATCCCGCGAGTTCCAGCAGCGAGCTGCTGATCGCGCCATCGTTGATCAGTAGCTTGATCTCGCCATTCGAGCTACCGAGCAGGGCCGCCGGCGAGTTGCCCACGGCGGTCAACGAGGCATCGCCATTGAGCTCACCCAGGGTCGTATCGCCGGGAGCCAGCTTCGGGAAAAGCTCCTTCAGCTTGAGGTGGCGAGCACCCATGTTGAACGTGCCCTTCATCGGCGTGGTCGAGCCATCCACGTGGATGTTGCTGCCGACCGTACCGCTGGCTACACCGAACTTCAGCGGATCGAGCGTCAGGACGGCATTCTTCATGGTCAGGTGCGTATAGAGATTGTCGACCGGCAGGCGATCGCCATGAACGATGTGCACGCCGGTGAACTCGACATCCGCGTCCATCGCATTCCAGCGATCCGTCTTGAACGGCTCGACCGGGATCACCTTGTCGTCCGGCTGCTTCACCGAATCGCCGCGCTCGTTCTTCTCCGCGTTGGAGCCACCGCCGATCAGCGGGGCCAGATCCGAGAACAGCAACTGGTTCGACTTCAGCTTGCCGGTGAGGCTGGGACGCTGGCCACCGGTGTTGAAGGTGAGGCTGCCGCCGAGGTCGCTGCCACCGACCTTGCCGGTGAAGTTGTCGTAAGTGAAGACACTCGCGCCTTTCTTCAGGTTGGCCTTGAGGTGGCCTTCGGTCGCGAAAGGTGGCGTATCCGGCAGGGTGATGCCCGTCAGGTCGTAAAGATGGGACATGCTTGTGCCAGAGAACCACAGGCGGATATCGAGCGCGCCGACGTTCAATGGATCGGTCAGCGTCCCGACAAAGGCGATATGCGTATCGCCGAAGCGCGCATCGGCCTGCACGGGGAACGGACGGTTGGCATCGCGCAGGGCGAGCACGCCGCCGGTCTTCGCCTTGGCTTCGACCGTGGACTTCTTATAGGTGCCTTTGGCGTCCCAGGCGAACAGGTAGACCTGCTTCTTCTTGGTCTCGTCCTGGCGATCCTTCTCGTCCGCGCCGGATTTCGCCATGGTCTTGGCGGTCGCGCCATTGGTCTTGTTGGCCTGCGCGCGCGAGTCCTTTTCCTGCTGGGCCATGATCTCGTCGAAGGGGATGCCCTTGCTCAGCGGCGTCACGTCGATGCCCATCGCGATCTGGTTGGTCGCGTCGTTGAAATCGATGTGGCCTTTATCGAACACGATGGCATTGAGCTCGAGCTGCCACTCGGACGGCCCGGTGCTTTCGGGCATCTTGAACGTCCAGGTGTTGTCGCCGTTTTTCACTCGTTCCAGGTCGATGTTCGGCTGACCCAGGCGGATCTCCGGCACGACGATGCGATGGGAGATGAGCGGGAAGGGCGAAAGGCGAAACTGCAGGGACTGCAGCGTCGCGAACTGCTTCGTCTTTGCCCAGTCGGGATTGGCGACGCTTATGTCCAGCGCCGTGAAGTGCGGCCACGGGATCAGGCTGACCAGCCCGCCTTCGCCCGGCTCACGCGACCAGTGCGCGGAAAGATCGCCGTTGATGGCAAAGGGCCGGCCGATGGCTTCCGACACCTTCTCGTTGATCGTCGGTTTAAGCCTGTTCCAGTCGAACAAGGCGATAAACAGGATGATCAAGATAATGAGCAGGACGAAGATGCCTACCACCCATGCCAACACTTTCCTTCCACGCCGCATCATGTCGCCTCCACTCCCATACCTAACGAGGATAGAGGTAACCGGTGGGCTGGCAAGGTTATGTGTTCATGGATGGGGGCGGTTAAGGGACGTCCACGGGGTGTGACGATGAGGGAGCGGCCCGGGCTAGGTCTCTACGGCCTTCTGGAACCGGGACCTTAGTGAATCTGAAAGGTGGTCGGGATGTCGCTCGAGGAGGCCTTGCAGGCCGGTCCGTTCATAGTCCTTGGGTGACCACCAACCCAAGCTCTTGCGCACCCACACCGTGAGCATGACATGCCACCACTCCTGCTCCTTTGCCGTCGTGGGTTCGAAGGCGACGAGCAAATCGAAGCGCTCACGTTCGGTGAGTGCTTCGAGCACATGCGTCACTGCCGCGCCTGCGTCGTCGGGTGCGGAGGCCCATGCGCGCCTTATTCTGGCGTCATCGACGATGACCCGGTCGCTGCGGACACTGCGTGCCAGCGCACGCTGGACGTGCCAGCTGGGATCCCCGATCGCCGCGTTGAACTCGTCGTCACCAGGCAAGCCTCCCGCTTTGAGGTAGCCGCTCCATGCCGCAGCACGCGCCTTGCCGTTGGGGTGTCGCAGCAGCGAACGCATGCGAGCCAGGTCTTCTGGCCCGGCGACTTCGGCCAGCGCCTGCACGGCTCCGATCGGTACCGACGTTGCATCCACGGATCGACGCCAGACGTCGATCGCCGGCAGCCCATGAAGAGACTGAAGCAGGTGGGCGGCGAGATTGCGTACGCCAGCCGCCGTGTCGACCAGGCATCTCTCGAGTACGTCGACAGGGACGATCGGCGGATAGTCCCGCAGCGCGGTTTGCCTCACGGATGGGTGCGTTGCCGTCAGTGCTTCGGACAGCCAGTGTCGACGGTCGGGTTCGGGCATCTCGCGAACATATCGCACGGCGATCATCGCCACACCAGGATCGGGATCGTGCAAAGCCGTTGTCAGCAGTACGGAATCGTCCGCTTCGCGTCGCAGCATCGCCGCTTCGAAACCCCACCGCCGGATGATCGCGTGGTCGGAGCTCATGAACCTCGCGAGGCGATCGGGTGATGGGACGAATCCTTGCCTCAATGCGGCGTCGAAGCGCTGACCGTCGAAGCGCTCGTGCTTATAAAGCCGGAAAATCAGCGGAAGCAGGGAAAAGACGTCGTCTTCGTCGCACCGGGATATGAGTTCGACAGCGAGATCCGTCGCGCGGAGGCGGATGTTGTCTACCCAATCCGCAGAGCGGATAAGGCATGCGGCGAGCGCCAGTCGCGAGGGATACCGATCGATACTGCGAAGGATCTCGCCGCGAATCTCGCCGTTGCCGTGCATGGCAATGACGAAGATCGCAGCCTCGCGGGTCTGCGCGTCGAGACCCGGTAGGGCCAACTGCTCTAAGACAGGGGCAGGAACATCGCCGGCAGCGGATCGGTAGAACCGGCGGGTTGCCAGATCCAGATCGAGCAGGCGGCGGGTATCCAGCGAGCGCAGCGCTGCCCACGAGGATAACTCGACGCCCGCAGGGGTCGGCCACGGAACGAACACGGGCGTCAGGAAGCGTCGAACCGTTGCCTCAAGTGCCGTTGACGCCGGCAATGTCGCCGCCGACGCTCGTTTTTCTCTCAAATGCCTGATCCATCGTCTGGCCCAATCCATGCTCAGCACGTCCCTGTGTCTTTCGAAGGCGAAGTATGGATCCGCCTCAATCGGCCTGCCAGTACCC
>KBS_T1R1_sep09DRAFT_100032_pt1 | contig 7448 bp, 6 predicted proteins | sample KBSGLBT1R1Sept09_FD_9214 | JGI IMG/M metagenome (IMG submission 9214) | reverse complement strand
CTGACGACGTGACGTTGATCATCAAGACGTTCGCGAACCCACACAACGAAATCCGCCGCTGGCTGGCGGAGGCCAGTGAAGGAAGGGCGGATTTTCCGGATGTGAGGATCATCGAGGAAGATCTGTCCGACAAGCGTCTCAAAGCGCTCTACTCGCAGTGTCATGCGCTCGTAGCCCCGAGTCGCGCCGAGGGATTCGGCTTGCCGCTTGCCGAAGCGATGATGTCGGGTCTTCCCGTGATCACCACGGCATGGGGCGGGCAGAGGGATTTCTGCTCGGATGAAACGTCGTGGTTGGTGGATTACGATTTCACCGAGGCCAGGACTCACTTCGGACTGTTTCATTCGGTCTGGGCCGAGCCTCGTCGTCCCAGCCTGGCTGCGGCGATGCGCGATGTCTGGATGGCTCCCCAGGACGCCCGCACCGATAAGGTGAACCGGGCCCGATTGCTGTTGCGCTCGTCATTCACCTGGAGTGATGTCGCCGGGCGGATGACCGCTTTCGTCAAGCATCTCGCGTCGTCGGCGCGGCCGAGGCCTCCCCGCATCGCCTGGGTGAGTACGTGGAACAAACGCTGCGGAATCGCAAGCTATTCGGCGCATCTCGTTGGCCATATGCCGACGTCGGACGTTCGGCTGTACGCCACGATTTCCAGCGAGCGCACCGCACCGGATACGGAGAACGTGATTCGCTGCTGGGACTCGGAAGGCCCGGATACCCTCCAGGGTCTCTCGGCTGCCTTGTCGCGCGATCGTCCGGACGTCGTCGTGATTCAGTTTCAATACGGATTTTTCGACTTCAACGCGCTTAGCCGTTTCATCTTCGAACAGAAAGGCGAAGGGCGTACGGTCGTTGTCATGCTGCATGCGACTCAGGATCCCGAGCATGCGCCGTCGCGTAAGCTGGCCCTGCTTACCTCCGCTCTCGGCGAGTGCGATCGATTGCTCGTCCACGGCGTCGGCGATCTCAACCGCATGAAGGCCCTCGGCCTGGTGGATAACGTGGCTATCGTGCCGCACGGTATTCCCACGTTCGAGGCCCTGAGTCCCGCGCCGCGCAACTCACGGTTTCGGATCGCGTCATACGGCTTTTGTCTTCCGCACAAGGGCCTTCCGCAGTTGGTCGAAGCGGTCTCGCTCATGATCTCCGAAGGTCACGACGTCGAGATGGTGATGCTCAACGCGGAATATCCGGTCGGAGAGTCGGCGGCGCTGGCTCGTGAGCTCGCGGCGAGGATCAGCGAGTTGGGCATGGCCAACCGGATCAGCCTCGATACACGGTATCTTTCCGATGAAGATTCATTCAGCCAGCTCGCATCGGCCGACCTGATCGTATTTCCGTACCAGGGTACGGGCGAATCCTCCAGTGCCGCGGTTCGCTACGGGCTGGCCGTGGGCCGGCCGGTGGCTGTGACTCCGATCTCGATATTCGACGACGTCGGCGGAGCGGTCTACCGCCTTCCTGGCGTCTCGCCACGCGATATCGCGACAGGGATAGCGGGGATCGTGGCCGGGGATCCGACGGGCGACGACGTCGCGACGACCGCCACGCGGTGGCGCGCGGCCCATCGTTACACCACCTTGGGTCGCCGCCTTTATAATATGTTGTTCAGTCTGCATGCCCAGGAAGAATTGATATGAAGAAAGCGATTGTCACCGGTATCAGCGGACAGGATGGGGCCTACCTTGCGCAGCTTCTCCTGGAGAAAGGCTACGAGGTCTACGGCACGTTTCGTCGGACGAGTTCGGTCAATTTCTGGCGCATGGAAGAATTGGGTGTCACGGGGCACCCGAACCTGCACCTGGTTGAGCACGACCTGACTGACCAGGGCGCGACGTTCAGCCTCGTACAGAAGATCCGTCCACAAGAAATCTATAACCTGGCCGCACAGAGTTTTGTGGGTGTGAGCTTTGACCAGCCGGCGACCACGGCGCAGATCACTGGCGTGGGCGCACTTCATTTTCTCGAAGCGATTCGCCTGATCGATCCGTCCATTCGCTTCTACCAGGCATCCACCTCGGAAATGTTCGGCAAGGTGCAGGCCGTTCCCCAGGTGGAAGATACCCCGTTCTATCCGCGCAGTCCTTACGGCGTAGCGAAGCTCTACGCGCATTGGATTACGGTGAACTATCGCGAAAGCTATGGCATGTTCGCGTCGAGCGGCATCCTCTTCAATCATGAAAGCCCGCTCCGCGGACGCGAGTTCGTCACGCGGAAGATTACCGACGCCGTCGCCAAGATAAAGCTCGGCAAGCTCGACTGCCTTGAGCTTGGAAACATCGACGCGAAGCGCGATTGGGGCTTTGCGAAGGAGTATGTCGAAGGCATGTGGCGCATGCTGCAGGCCGATGAGTCCGACACGTTCGTCCTGGCGACCAATCGCACCGAAACGGTTCGTGACTTTGTCGTCATGGCGTTCAGGGCGATTGGCGTGGAACTGGAATTCAGTGGCAAGGAAGACCAGGAAGTGGCGCGCGACACGGCGAGCGGAAAGATCGTCATGCGCGTCAATCCCAAGTTCTACCGCCCGGCTGAAGTCGATCTCCTCATTGGAAATCCTGAGAAGGCCAAGGCGAAGCTCGGCTGGGCACCGTCGACGACGCTCGAGCAGCTTTGCCACATGATGGTGGAAGCCGATCTCCAGAGGAACGAGCGTGGCTTCTCGTTCTGATCTCACGGGCAAGCGCGTTCTGGTCACGGGAGCGTCCGGATTTACCGGACGCTACATGGTGTCCGAGCTGCGCGCGCACGGCTGCCGCGTTATCGCGCTCGGCGCGCAGGCAGAGCGTGGCAGTGAGACGGCGTTCGCCGACGAGAACTACGCCGCCGACCTGCGCGATCTGTCCTCGCTGGTCGGCGTACTGAAGCAGGCCCGGCCAGATGTGATCGTTCATCTGGCTGCACTGGCCTTTGTCGCCCACGGTAGCGCGGACGATTTCTATAGCGTGAACCTGGTGGGTACCCGGAACCTTCTCGAGGCGGTGGAGCGCGCCGGGCTTGCCGTCGACAGGATCCTCCTGGCGAGCAGCGCGAACGTCTACGGCAATTCGTCCGAAGGGATTCTTTCGGAAGATACGCCTCCCGCCCCGGCAAACGATTACGCCGTCAGCAAGCTGGCGATGGAATATGTCGCTTCGCTTTGGCGCGGTCGACTGCCCATTACGATCACCAGGCCTTTCAATTACACGGGCGTCGGCCAGTCGGGGCAGTTCCTGGTGCCGAAGATCGTGTCCCACTTCGCTCGCCGCGCGGATGTCATGGAGTTGGGCAACCTCGAGGTCTCGCGCGACTTCGGCGATGTTCGCGCCGTCGTCGCCGCCTACCGGCAGCTGCTTCAGAGCCCCGAGGCCGAAGGGGTGGTCGTCAATGTGTGCTCGGGGCAGGGGCACACGCTTCTCGAAATCGTGGCCATGTGCGAATCCCTCACGGGGCACTCGGTCGACATCCGTGTCAATCCCGCCTTCGTCCGTCCTAACGAGGTTCGGGTGCTTCTGGGGGACAATCGCAGGCTGAAGGGGCTTATCGGGGAGTGGGACATCCCCCCGCTGCGCGAGACGCTGGATTGGATGTTGCAGGCCCAGAGCCTTTGACGAGGGGTTAGGGCGCGTGGCCGCCTTGGTGGCCATGAGATCGGGGAACTTCGCATACAATTGCGGGATTGCTGTCGGCCGCTATGCGGCGCGCGCGATGCCGCCAAGCTGGTCCATGGATACCGAGGAATGGAAATGTCAGAAAATCAACAACGTGTGCTGGTGACCGGCGGGGCCGGCTTCCTTGGGTCTCATCTGTGCGATCGCCTCATCGAGGCAGGCCACGATGTGCTATGCGTCGATAATTTTTACACCGGCAGCAAGGCCAACGTAGACGGGCTGTTGAAGCACCCGCGGTTCGAGCTGATGCGCCATGACGTGACCTTTCCGCTTTACGTGGAAGTGGACCGGATCTTCAATCTGGCATGCCCTGCGTCCCCGGTGCACTACCAGCACGATCCCGTGCAGACCACCAAGACCAGCGTCCACGGAGCCATCAACATGCTGGGCCTGGCCAAGCGCGTGGGTGCCCGAATTCTGCAGGCCAGCACCAGCGAAGTCTACGGCGATCCGGAAATCCATCCGCAGGTGGAAGGCTACTGGGGCCGAGTCAACCCGGTCGGCATCCGTAGTTGCTATGACGAAGGCAAGCGCTGCGCCGAAACGCTGTTCTTCGACTACTGGCGCCAGCATCAGCTCGAGATCAAGGTCATGCGTATCTTTAATACGTATGGTCCGCGCATGCATCCGAACGATGGGCGTGTCGTCAGTAACTTCATCGTGCAGGCGCTCAAGGGCGAGCCGATCACCATCTACGGCGACGGCATGCAAACGCGTAGCTTCTGCTACGTCGACGACCTGATCGAGGGAATGCTCCGCCTGATGAATTCGGCCGCGGACTTCACCGGCCCCGTGAACATCGGCAACCCGGGCGAGTTCACCATGATCGAGCTGGCCGAGACCGTCGTGCGCCTGGTGGGCGGCACCTCGAAGATCGTGCACCGTCCATTGCCCTCGGACGACCCGAAGCAGCGCCAGCCGGATATCAGCCTGGCCAAGGCCACGTTCGATTGGGAGCCTAAGGTCAATCTCGAAGACGGCCTGAAGGAAACCATCGCGTACTTCCGACACCGTCTGCAGGCATGACCATGGGCTTGGCGAGGAAGGTCGTCGTGATGCCGGTCTACGAGGACGTCGAGGCGTCGTCGCGGCTGTTCCATGAGCTGTCGCGAACTCAGGGACACGACACCTACATTGTCGCCGTCGACGATGGTTCGGTCCNCCAGCCGGTCGACGCGGCAGCCATCGCGGCCGCGGGGCTGGATGGTGTGGTCGTCAAGCTCCGTCGGAACGTCGGGCATCAACGCGCCATTGCCATCGGCCTGAGTTACGTCGCCGAGAACTTCGGCGACGAGGTCACCGTGGTCGTGATGGATTCCGACGGCGAAGATACGCCGGAAAGCATTACCGAACTCGTGGCGGGCCTGGCCTCGCCCGATGTCGACGTGGTGGTGGGCGCCCGCAAGAGCCGCGTCGAGTCCGTCAAGTTCAAGACGTTCTATCTCGTCTACAAGACATTGTTCTCGCTTCTGAGCGGACGAAAAATCAGCTTCGGTAATTTCATGGCTGCCAAGATGCCGGCAGTGCGGCGCCTGGCGTCGATGCAGGAGCTCTGGATCCACGTCGCCGCCTGCGTCCTCGGTTCCAAGCTCCGCGTGCAGGGCTGCGCGCTCGATCGGGGCCCTCGTTACGCCGGCAAGAGCAAGATGAACTTCGTCGGCCTCGCGCTGCACGGATTTCGTGCGCTCATGGTGTTTGCCGAGGATGTGCTCGTGCGCGTGGGTATCGCGTGCACGGTCGTCGCCGGGATGTCGGTCCTGGGCGGGATCACCGCACTTGTACTGAAGACGCTGGGTTTCGCGACTCCTGGCTGGTTCTCGCTTGCGTTCGGTATTCTCCTGCTCGTGTTTCTGCAGACCGCGGCCTTGACCCTGATCATTCTCATGCTTTCTGGAATGATGCGTGGCGGTGGCGTACTCCGTAAGGACGCCTACCGCGAATTCGTCGACGAGGTAAGGCATGCCCGATAGCGCTAAGCCAGCGCTCGGCGGGCAGGTCGTCCGTTACATCATCAATGGACTGGTCGCCACGGCCGTCCATTTCTCGGTGCTGCGGTTCTGCATGGAGGTACTTCACGTACCCCTGGCCGCAGAAGCGAATGCGATTGCGGCCTGTTTTGGTATCGCCGTTTCCTTCCTTGGCAGTCGGTATTTCGTTTTCAAGGGACAGGAAGGCAGCGTCGTAAAGCAGGGGACGCTGTTCCTTGGCGTGTATGCCGTCATCGCGCTACTGCACGCGACGGTCATGTACGTGTGGGCCGATCGCCTCGGCTTCGACTACCGCATCGGGTTCGTGCTGGCGACCGGTATGCAGATGGCTTTCAGCTTCGTGGCGAACAAACTTCTGGTATTCAAATGAACAAGTATCTTCGCGCGCTGATCGCGTCCGTGGTTTTCGTCGTCGTGTTGTTGGCGACTTACTACATCCACATGCGGAACTTCCATGTCAACGTGGTGTTCTACGCGACGATTCTCGACGCGATCATCGCCCTGATCGTCGTCATGACAGCGTTCTCGGCGCTGCGCTGGTTTCGCGATTTCTCCCGGCTGGAGCTGATCCAGCTCGGGTTTATCTGGCTGCTCGGCGGCTACGCATTCGCTATCTCCGTCCCGACGGTCATCGACCGTTCGCTGTCGTTCTACATCCTCGAGAAGCTGGAGCAACGCGGCGGCGGTATCCGTGAAGACGCCTTCCATGATGTCTTTACCGAGGAATACGTTCGCGAACACCATCTGGTCGAAGTGCGCCTGACCGAGCAGCTGCAGTCCGGCACCATCGTCATCGAGAACGGATGCGTCAAGCTGACTCCATGGGGCGAGCGGCTCGCCACGTTCAGTCGCTTCTATCGCAAGAACCTCCTTCCGACCCATCGTCTGCTGATGGGGCAGTACACCGATGCGTTGACCGACCCGTTCCGCGACAGTCACATGGCTACCGACTACCGCTGCCACTAATAGAACGGAAAGTAGAATGGAATCGATTCGTCGTCAGCGGGCCGTCTCCGGACTGCTCGCACTATGGGTAATACTGCTGGCTGTTGCGACGGCGTACCACAGCGCCGTCAACGGGTTGACCGCGGATGTCGTCATCAATTCGGTGATGTCGTTGCAGAAGGTGACGGTCTTCTACTGGGGACAGAACAGGATCCTGAACGTTCTGCCTGCGATGGTGTGGATCGTTCGCGACGCGGCCTGGAATCTCGCTGCTGTCGTGCTGCTGTCGTCCGCGACGTTCTACGCGGCGCTGGTCATGGTGGCCCGTCTCATCGCTCGTGGGTTCGGACTGGGCCCCTGGCCCCGGTACGCGCTTATCGCGGCGATCACCTCGGTGGCCCCCGTGATATTCGAGCCAACGGCGTTCGGCGTCCTGGCGATAGCGCACATCGAATACTCACTGCCACTGCTCCTGACCCTCATCGCTTTCAGTCTCTCTTCGGGCGCCACCCGTACGCCCCGTCGTCTGGTGCTCGCCGCGTTCTTGCTTTTCGTGGCGGGAGGGCTCAATCCGGGATCGTGCCTGGTCATGCTGGCCGTAGCCGCCGCCCGGTTTTGCTGGGTGCGAAAGGTCGAATGGTGCTCGTTCGGTTTTGGCGCCATGGCTGTACTGACGCTCGCCGCCTGGACGATCATCTCCAGGCGCTACGGTGACTCAAACTACGGAGTGCAAGACGGCCTGAGCTTTGAGCAGATCCTGGCTGGGATACACGAGGTCACGTGGGCGGTCCTCCGGACCGTGAACGTTCCGGCGGCCGTGGTCGTGCTTGCGGCGGTATCGGCGGGGACCATGCTTCGTCGATTC
>KBS_T1R1_sep09DRAFT_100031_pt1 | contig 7469 bp, 11 predicted proteins | sample KBSGLBT1R1Sept09_FD_9214 | JGI IMG/M metagenome (IMG submission 9214) | reverse complement strand
CAAGCCGAAGGCGAGTATCTGCACCGGGGCATTGCCAACCGCCCGTTCCAGCGCCGGTTTGAACTGGCCGAGCATGTGCATGTGACGGGCGCAACGCTCGCCGACGGCTTGCTGTCCATTGACCTCAAGAGGGAAGTTCCAGAGGCGATGAAGCCGCGCCGGGTCAAGATTGAGTCGCGCTTGGATGCCCAGGACAGCGTTCGTCAGCTGCTCGACCAGGCCGCGTCCTGATTGAGCAAAGAGGCCCCGCACGGACGCGGGGCTCTTATAGCGTCACAAAGTTGCCGTAGTGGAGGTTCGGACTTTTTCATCGTACTGACCACAGACACGGACGCCCGCCGTGTATGCTCTGCGTCCAATCAAGAGGTCGTCGCATGCAGCGCTCCGGTGGTCCCGACATCAAGGTCAAGTACGTCGACGTGCCGCCGCTCGACCCGAGTGCGGACCTGCGGCGGAGCGAACCCATGCGTGCCGTGCTCGACCCCGAACCCGGCAGCAATTGGGTAGACCTTTTTTACGAATTCATCCACACAAGCAACGCGCTCCTTATCAGGGCACACCCCGTCATTGATGACGGCGCCATCGTGTTTTCGCCAGACGTCGACGCGGCCCGGGGAACCTGCATCCTGCTCAAGAAGCTCGTGGCGGAGGTCAACGCCCGGTACCGGACGCGGGGCTTCGCGTCGCCCGACGACCATCAAAGCCGCGAGGGTCACCGGGAAAAGCTGGCCGCGCTGGCTGAAGCGCTGAACCGGGGTGAGGACTAGACCGGGCCTGCGCATGCGGACGTCGGTCGTGCGTTATTCCAGGCCGCATCTTGAAAGACCGCATCGGAGTGTCTCGCTGTGCCTGCCAGGCGCGTTTGCGCCGTGAGGCGTTCTCACACGGCTTTGACCGAAGCTACGAGCACACTGTCCCTCAGTCATGTCCGGGGGGATGATCACCATGGAAGAACTCACGCGATTGGCGGCGGAACTCGACGCCGACGAACGCTTTGCGCTGATGCAGTTGTGCTCAACTGCTTACCTGGCATCCGGAAGGCTCAGTGACGACGCCTGTGCACGCTTGGTTCGGGCAGGCTTGGCCTGGAAAGACCAGGATGGGTTCTGGGCCGCCACCGACAAGGGCCGGAGCCTCTTCCGGGGCCTCGATACCGAAGCTGGGGTAAGAAGGCGTGCCGAAAGTTCTCGCCGGTGGTCACAACCGTGACATGCGCTTGACAGCTGCTTGACCCGACACGAGGCACTTTCCCGGCTCACCCAGGAGACTGCCATGAGCGACGACAAGAGTGTTCGCGGCCCGGCCGACGCACAGCGCATCAACGTCAACGAGGACTATGAAGTCCAGTACTGGACCACGGAACTTGAAATCACCGAAGAAAAACTGCGGGAGACGGTTAAAAGAGTCGGTGTAATGGCCGCCGATGTGCGAAAAGCCCTCGGCAAGGCATGAGCGGGCAGCTGACGGTCTACATCTCACCTCCGGCAACCGGGCGGGGCGTTTGGCGGGTGCGTTGAGACGGCCGGCCTACCTAAGAGTTTCGCCACGAACAATACGCCACGCGCCAGGCCAGTGACTGTGTCCGGATGGCCGAAAACGCAGGGAGCTCTGGCCTTATCAAGATTGAGCGCCCTGATGGCTCCTGGAAGGTGTTCCAGAAGTTGCCCCCTCCGCCGCATGAAGGCTGCTTTCGGGCTTATCCACGCACGGACGCCTGCAAAGCAGCGGCAAGACCGGCGTCTCCTGACAGGATGTCTTTCCATGCCAGTTCAAGGCCTTTGCGCTTGCCTTTTTCGACAAGCTTGAGGCCGTCGGGATGGATGGTCAGCGTGTAGTCCTGGCCGCCGACGGTCAGTTCGCGCTTGAGGGGCTTGTCGAGTGGGGTCATACGTTGGCCCTCAAAAAGTCAGTCAACCTGAATTTGCTCGAAGGTTTCAGCCAGGTCGACGAGCGCGCGTCCAAGACCGGGCGAAGGTGTGGCGCCAGCGGGGCCGAGCACGCGCATCAGGCGGTCACTGGCCTGGCGGAGGGTGTCAAGCCGGGGCGACGCCAGCTTCTCCCGCAGCTGCGCCAGGCACAGTCTTGCCGCGTCGAAATCCCCGTCGAGCGTGGCGGTGTTGATGGTGTCGATGCATGCCTTGAATTCGTCGCTCGGGACGGCGCCGGGAGGATGGGAATTCATGGGAGGTCCCTGTGTGACAGGGGCCCGATTCTAGGCCGGCTGTGCGACAACGCAACCCGTCAGGTCCTCCGCCGGACGAGGGTAATCTTGCCGTTCGGCTCCAGCCTCCCCGTCTCGACGTCCTCGTCGGTCTCGATGCCAGCACCGTGGAGAGCCCGGTCGAGGGCGGCGTCGGGGATGCTCTGGCTACGGAGGGCTGCGGGGTCCCGCTTCCCGTTGCGCACAAGAATGGTCGGGAAGCCTTCCATCAGCCGGTTGAAGCGAAGTGACCGGGCGGATATCCAGGCAATCGCCTTGTCGGTGGCGAGGATGGCCGCGACGCCAAGGAACGGACCAAGCATGCCCTGGTCGTCCCCGATAATCGCGGTCCTAAGCGTGCCACCCGCCAGAGCAATGACCACCACATCAAACGCGGACATCTCGCCAAAGCTGCGTTTGCCAGCCAGGCGCATCAAGACCAGGAGCCCCAGGTAAGTCACCGCTCCCCGCACGAGGTAGGTCCACCACGGCGCAGTGATTTCAAAAATATGGTCCATGGCGGTCTCCCTCGGCTGAAGGAGGAGTCAACAGGGAGACGGGTGGAAAAAGTGAGAAAGCCCCGGCCGTATGCTGGCAGCGGGGCTTTCCGAAGGGGCTCACGGGGTGAGCACAACCTTCCTGCAGTCGTCTTCTTTCTTGTCAAAAATCTCATACCCGCGTGCGGCATCAGCCAGCTTCATGCGGTGCGAGATGATGATGTCTGGCTGCAGCTTGCCGTCTTCGATGAAGTTCAGCAGTTCTGGCAGGTACTTCTGGACGTGGGTCTGGCCCATCGCCAACGTCAGGCCCTTGTCGAAGGCATCACCGATGAGGAAGGCATGAATGAAGCCGGCATAGACGCCTGGAATGCTCACAACGCCACCGCGACGTGTTGCCGTAATGGCCTGGCGCAACACTTCACCGGAGCTGGTCTCAATTTTCAGGGTGCTGAGTACCGTCTCCGTCGTACTGCCCTTTGCTTCAAAGCCCACCGCGTCAATTGAGGCGTCGACGCCGTGACCAGCGGTTTGCTCAAGGATGAACTCCGACGGGTCCACGGAACTGAAATCGACCGGGATGACGTCGAAGGCGGTCACTGCAAAATCAAGGCGGTACTGCTCGGAATCGACCATGAAAATCCGCTCGGCACCCAGCATCTTTGCGCATGCAGCCGCCATGAGACCCACCGGTCCAGCACCGAAGATGGCAACAGTGGACCCGCGCTCAATTTTTGCGTTCAGCACGGCCTGATAACCCGTAGGCAGGATGTCGGAGAGAAACAGCACGCGCTCGTCGGCAAGACTTCCCGGAACCTTGAATGGACCGACGTTGGCCTTCGGAACACGGACGAACTCCGCCTGGCCTCCGGGGACACCACCGTACAGGTGCGAGTAGCCGAAGAGTGCAGCGGGCGGGGTCATTTTCGCCCGCTTGCGAAGGCTCGACCCCTGGTCCGGATTGGTGGTTTCGCAGGCCGCAAACAGGTCATTTTCACAGAAGAAGCATTTGCCGCAGGCGATGACGAACGGAATGACCACACGGTCGCCGACCCTGATATTCGTGACATCGGCCCCGGCATCCTCCACCACGCCCATGAACTCGTGACCAAAAATGTCGCCGTGCTTCGTCTCGGGAATCTTTCCGTGATAAAGGTGCAAATCAGAACCGCAGATGGCAGTCGCCGTTACGCGCAGGATGACGTCGTCGCCAGCCAGGAGGGTAGGGTCGGGCATCGTTTCGACACGAACATCCTTGGAGCCGTGGTACGTCAGTGCCTTCATTGTGAAGTCCTCGCGAGAGAAGGCTGCATCGTGCACTGGCGATATTGAATGGCAGGTCTGCGGCCGGCCATCCATCCTGCACGGGCATTTCATGCAGCTGGTGTCAAACCGTGCGTACTCATTGCCTCACAGGACGGCTTCCATGACCCGCTATCCATCACGCATGCTTGCCCTTGCTGCTGCCACCGCCATCACGCTTGCCACATCCGGAGGCGTCTTTGCGCAGGAGGCAGTTCAAACAAATTCGCCTGCAGCCTCTTCGGGCGCGGTTTCGCCGGCCGACGCCAGCTTTGTGAAGATGGCGAGTGCAGCCGGCCTTGCCGAGGTCAGTCTCGGCAAGCTGGCCACAGAAAAAGGTCAGTCGGACGCCGTCAAGACGTTCGGGCAGGCCATGGTCGACGACCACACAAAGGCCGGCGACGAACTGAAAGGCATCGCCGATGGCAAGTCCATTCCGGTCTCCAGTGCACCGATGGCCGCTGATGTGCAGGCTGCCGATGCGATTGGCAAGAAGGATGGCGCTGCATTCGACGCCGCGTTCAAGGCCAAGATGGTGGCCGACCACGAAAAGGTCATCAAGCTTTTCACCAAGGAGTCCACGAGCGGCAAGGATGCGGACTTGAAGACATTCGCGACCAAGACCTTGCCGACACTCAAGCACCACCTTCAAATGGCCAAGGCTTTGCCGGCCGGCAAGTGATGTGAGCAAAGCGGGCGGCGATGAAGTCGCCCGCGCTTTACCCGCCCAAGAACGCCATGGCCCCAAGGCCCGCAAACATCAAAACAGCGGTGAACCCGACAATGACGCGGTTCGTGATGTGGCTTGGCTGCCCCTGCATGATTTTCTTGTCTCCCGTAATCAGTAGCAGGGCGACGAGCAGGAACGGGGCCAGGACCCCGTTGACCACAGCCGAGAGGAAAAGGACCTTGACCGGGTCGGTGTGGAAGAGGTCGAGCAGGGCGCCGCCAATGGTCGCAATGATGAAAACGGCATAGAACGACACGGCTTTTTTGAAGCGCTTGTCGAGCCCGCACACCCAATCGAATGTTTCGGCGAAGGCATACGCGGCCGAACCGGCAAGGGTCGGGATGGCCAGCAACCCGGCGCCGACCAGGCCGCCTGTAAACAACAAGAACGCATAGTCGCCGGCCAGCGGCTGGAGGGCACTTGCGGCGTCCTTGACGGACTCGACTGACTTGCCGTGCGTATGCAGGGTAAATGCCGCTGTGAGGATGATGAAAAACATCACGAGGTTGGAGAAAAACGTCCCGCTCCAGACATCGAGCTTTCGGTCGCCGAGCTCGCGCCGGGTCGCATTCCGCCGCCAGGACAGCAACCGTCGCCCTTTGGCCTTGTCTTCTTCCACTTCCTGGCTTGCCTGCCAGAAAAACAGGAACGGACTGATGGTCGTGCCGAAGAGGGCGACCAGCGAACTCCAGCCGTCCTTGCCTTTCGGCAACGTCGGGATAAAGGTGTCGTGGGCCACCTGTCCCCAGTGGGGTTTCACGAGGAAAGCCGTGATGACGTAGGCGAGCAACACCATCGCCAGCCCCTTGAGCACACTGGCGAGCTGCTGATACCGAAGACGGATGGCGAGCAGGCAAATACCGATGCCGTAAATCCAAACCCACAGCAATCTTGGGCCCGCATGGAGCATCTCCATTGCGTCACCCATGCCGGCCAAGTCCGCCGCGATGTTCAGGAGATTTGCACCGAGCAGGGCAACGGCAGCGACGCCCACAAGCCAGCGCGGGAAACGCTCCCGCAGTGCCCCGCCGAGCCCCTTTCCGGTGACCATCCCGACGCGGGCTCACATCATCTGGACGACCGCCATGAGCGGCCAGGTCAACAGCGCCGTCCAAAGAAACTGGGTGCCGAACTTGGCGCCAATGACCGAAAAAGTGGCAACGCCTGACGGGTCATCGTCGGCGGCGCCCGACGTCAGGCCTGGACCCAGGGCACCGAGCAGTCGGCGGAGGCCCTTGGGCTTCGGGGACGTCTGTTCATTCGGCTTTGGCATCGACGCTCCCGGCTTTGCGGAAACATAGGCTGAAATGGCTCACGCCCGCGTGACGGTGCGACTAAGTAAATCTACGGATTGGCGCGCCCTTTCCGTAAGTTTGTGTTCGCAAGCTTTCACGGATGCGACGCGGCCATCACAGGCTCACTGACAGGTTGTGGGTTCCCCAGCCGCCGCCAGGAAACACCCATGGACGCCATTGCACTTCTCAAACAGGACCACAAGCTCGTCAAGGACCTTCTCGGTCAGCTTGCCGAGTCAACGACCCGGGCCGTGAAAAAGCGGGCCGAGTTGCTCCACGAGATTCAAATCAATCTCAAGGCCCACACGACCATCGAAGAAGAAATCTTCTATCCGGCTTTCAAGGCTGCTGGCAAGAAAGAAGAAGAAAAGATGTATTTCGAAGCGCTGGAAGAGCACCGTGCGGCCGAAGACCTCGTGCTTCCCGACCTTCTGGGCACCGACCCCTCGACCGAGCAGTTTTCCGGTCGGGCGAAGGTCTTGAAGGAACTCATCGAGCATCACATCGAGGAAGAAGAGGCGGAGATGTTCAAGGATGCGAAGAAACTCTTGAGCAAAGAAGAGCTCACGGCCCTCGGCGCACAGATGGAAACCCGCAAGGCGGAACTCCTGGCGGAGCTGAAAGCTGCGGCTTGAGCCAGGCGCATTTCCCACGCACAACGAGCCGGCCTTTCGGGGGCCGGCTTTTTCATGGGCGGGTGGGTTGCGGAGGAGAGTCGGGCCTTTGCCGATTTCGACGTCGCAGATAGATGACTTGCCCGGTGATGCCGGCAATGAGCAGCGCGGCGTTGCTGGCGATGAAAACCGGGTTCTTCACGAGAATGCTGTATACCAGATAGAGGACTGACGCTGCCATCTGGCCGATGAAGAGCCACTTCGACACACCCTCCACCGTGGGCGCATGGGCTTGTCGCCAGATTTGCCGCCCGATTGTTGACAACAAAATCAGCGAAGCGAGCCAGCCGAGTGGTTCGGGGCTGAAAAGATGCGAAGTCCAATCCATCGAAGTTTTGCCCAGTGCTGTCAGGGGAGCAGGCCGAGCCCTTCGGGCGCTCCGCCAAGAAACACGGCCAGGGTAAGAAAGGCAAAGGCGAGAAAAACCGAAAGACGGCACCCCAAGGGGTGCCGTCTCCGCGCAAACAGATGCTCGGCGCTGGTCACTTGCCCTTTGCGCCTTTCTTGCTCTGGACTGAGTTCGTACCACCCGGATCCTGACTCAGCAGACCAAGGTCAGCACCGGTGACCGGGTCGCGCGACGGGTCCGATGCACCCCTTGCTGCAAAGGCGTCGACGGTCGCTTCATCGTCGCTGGCCAAAACCACCGACGCTGTGCCGTCGCCGCCATCCAGAGGCGTGTTCTCGTCGGACGGGACCAGGACCTGCCACTGTTCGCCACTGTTCCAGGGGCCGGACATGTCGCCGTCGCCGGGGGACGTATTCACGTAA
>KBS_T1R1_sep09DRAFT_100030_pt1 | contig 7545 bp, 7 predicted proteins | sample KBSGLBT1R1Sept09_FD_9214 | JGI IMG/M metagenome (IMG submission 9214) | reverse complement strand
GGGCGCGATCCACGTCGTTCCCGACGCGACGATGAAACTCGCCGACTGGAACGCCCTGCTCCGCTCGATGCAGTTGCAGGTGATCGGTGGCCCGAACGATGTGGGCGCGTATACCGTGATGCCTTCGGGTGGTGCCGCGACGTCCCCCGCCGTCGTGCAGCGCCTGCGCGCCGCACACGGTGTTCGTCTGGCCGAACCGGTCAACGCCGATCCATGAAGATCGGCCCATGAAGATCGGCGCGATCGCACTGCTGGGCCTGCTCGTCGTGTTGACGGCGTGCGCCCCGGCGCGTCCGTTGCCCTCGACGGATGCGAGTACCAAAGCGTCGCCGGCCGACTCGGTCGAGCGCATGGACAGCCAGCGCGACATCGTGCTCGCCGTCGCCAATCCGCTGACACCGGCGGCGACGCACGCTGGCTCCAGCCTGCTCGGCTACACACCTTCCGCGCACTACGGTGCCGGCGAGCGGGCGATCGCCCAACTCACGGACCTGAAAGAACGCTACGGCTTGCAGGAAGTCAGTGGCTGGCCGATCAAGGCGCTGGATCTGTATTGCGTCGTGCTCCACCCGGCACCCGGGGTCGACCGCGATCAGCTGATCGCCGCGTTGCAGAAAGACGCCCGCGTGCAGCTCGCCCAGCCATTGCAGGATTATTCGGTGTACTCCACCGATACCCGTACCGGTAACAACGCCGGTGACGCGCACCAATACAACGATCCCTACGCCGACCTCCAGCGCGGGTTCGTCGAAACTGACGCCGCGTTGGCCCACAACGCGAGCCAGGGCGAAGGCGTTCGCGTCGCCATCGTCGATACCGGCGTGGACATGAGCCACCCGGACCTGAGCGGACATATCGGCGATACGCGCAATGTCGTCGATAACGATACGTCGGCGTTCGATCGCGACAGCCACGGCACCGAAGTGGCCGGCATCATCGCCGCCATCGGCGATAACCATCAGGGCATGGTCGGTATCGCGCCCAAGGCCAGGCTCAGTGTCTATAAGGCCTGCTGGTACCCGCCCGAGGCNCGGGGTGGCGCNCGCTGTAACTCGTTCACCCTGGCCAAGGCGCTGGCCGCGGTGAACGATACGGATGCGCGCATCGTCAATCTCAGCCTGGGCGGTCCTGCCGACCCCCTGCTCAGCAAGCTGCTCGCCAAGATCCTCAGTGAAGGCCGCATCGTCATCACCGCCATGCCACCGGACGGCAAGCTGAGTGGCTTTCCCGACGGCGCCCCCGGCGTCATCGTGGTTCGCACCAGTGCCACCGACCCCGCGCCCGCCGGCGTCGTCAGCGCGCCGGGCAACGACATCCTGACGACCCAGCCCGGCGGTGGCTACGACTTCAGCTCGGGCTCGTCCATGGCCACGGCGCACGTCAGCGGCATCGTCGCCCTGATGCTCTCGCTGGCTCCCGGGCTGGATCCGGCATCGGTCCACGCGATCCTCCTTCGTACCAGCCAGCAGAAGAAAGGCATGCTCGAGGTCAACGCCGCGGCCGCCGTCGCCGCGGTGAAAAAGACCGCCCGAACCGCCCGCTGAGCCCCCGGAACAGCCTGAACGCGTCCGCGCCGCGGATCGCGTAAAATCGCCCCATGCGCATCGGCCCCTACTCCATCGCGCCCGGCGTGGTGCTCGCGCCCATGGCTGGCGTCACCGACAAGCCCTTCCGCCTCCTCTGCAAGCGCATGGGGGCCGGTCTTGCCGTGTCCGAAATGACCACCGCCGACCCGCGCCTGTGGAATACGACCAAGTCACTGCGGCGCATGGACCACGACGGCGAGCCGGAACCGGTCAGCGTGCAGATCGCCGGCTATGACCCCGGCATGCTCGCCGAGGCTGCGAAGTACAACGCGGATAACGGCGCACAGATCGTCGACATCAACATGGGCTGCCCGGCAAAGAAGGTCTGCAACGTCTGGTCGGGCTCCGCGCTGTTGCAGGACGAACCGCTGGTCGCCCGCATCCTTGCCGCCGTGGTCAAGGCCGTCGACATCCCCGTGACCCTGAAGATCCGCACCGGCTGGGATCGCGACAATCGCAACGCACTGACCATCGCCCGCATTGCCGAGGATGCCGGCATCGCCGCGCTCGCCGTGCACGGGCGCACGCGCGCAGATAAATACGAGGGCGACGCCGAGTACGCGACCATCGCGGCGGTGAAAGCCAGCGTGCGCATCCCGGTCATGGCCAACGGCGATGTCGTCACCCCGGAGAAAGCACGCGAGGTACTCGCGGCAACCGGTGCCGACGCCATCATGGTCGGCCGTGGCGCGCAGGGCCGCCCGTGGATCTTCCGCGAGATCGCGCATTTCCTCGACACCGGCGAGCACCTCGCCGCGCCGACCCCCACCGAAGTCCGCGACATCCTCTGCGGCCATCTCGAGCATCTATACGCGTTCTACGGCGAGAAGATGGGCGTGCGCATCGCGCGCAAGCACCTGGGCTGGTATGCGAAGGATCGCCCGGAAAACGCGGCGTTCCGTGACGTCGTCAACCGCGCCGAAGATGCCGCCACGCAGATGCGCCTGACGCGCGAGTATTTCGACGCGCTGGAAGCTGGGCTTACGCTGGCTGCGTGAAGCTTTGCCGCATGTGGGAGGCTAGGCGGCGGCGAGGACCGCTTTCAGCTTCTCGCGATCCAGCTCTTTTTCCCACGCGCAGACCACGATCGCGGCGACGCCGTTACCGACCAGGTTGGTCATCGCCAGCCCCGTGCCGAGGAAGCGGTGGATGCCGAGGATCAGCACCATGCCGGCCACGGGCACGACGGGAACCACGCTCAGCGTCGAAGCCAGCATCACCAGCGCCGCACCGGCCACACCGCTCGCGCCCTTCGAGGTGAGCATGCCGACGATGGCCACGGTGATCTGCTGCTCGAGCGTCAGGTCGATGTTCAGTGCCTGGGCGATGAACAGGATCGACATGGTCAGGTAGATATTGGTCCCGTCGAGGTTGAACGAATAGCCGGTGGGCACGACCAGACCGACCGTCTCCTTGGGGCAGCCGAGCTCTTCCATCTTGCGCATCAGCGGCGCCAGCACCACCTCGGACGAACTCGTGCCGAGCACGATCAGCAACTCGTCGCGGATGTAGGCACAGAAACGCAGGATGCTGAACCCGGCGATGCGTGCGACGAGGCCGAGTACCAGCACGACGAAGATGATGCAGACCACGTAGAAGCTGCCGATCAGCTCCATCAGCGGCACCAGCGAGACGACGCCGTACTTGCCGATGGTGAACGCCATGGCACCGAAGGCGCCGATGGACGACACCGCGGTGATGTAGTGAACGATCTTGAAGAACACCTGCGCACCGGCCTCGATCACGTCGTAGACCGGCTTGCCGCGGTCGCCGATCGCGGCGAGCGCGCAGCCGAACAGCACGGAAATGAGCAGGATGGAGAGCACGTCGCCCTTGGCGAACGCGCTGATGAAGGTGTTCGGGATGATCCCGAGCAGGAATTCGATCGACTCGATGTTGTGACCCTGGGCCACCAGGTTGCCGATCTCACCGGACTTCAGCGTGGTGGGATCCACGTTGAAGCCGGATCCCGGATGGAAGATGTGCCCGGCGACCAGTCCGAAGAACAGCGCCACCGTCGAGATCATCTCGAAGTAGAGCAAGGCCTTGCCACCGACACGACCGACCTTGCGCATGTCGCGCATGCCGGCGATGCCGGTCACTACGGTACAGAAGATGATCGGACCGATGACCATCTTGATCAGCGCGATAAAGGCGTCGCCGAACGGCTTCATCTTCACCGCGTAAGCGGGTGACAGGTAACCGAGGATTACGCCGATCACCACCGCGACCAGCACCTGGATATAGATCTGCCGGTAGAAGGGCTTGCGCGGCTTCGGCGACGGGAGCGTGCTGGCGGCGGTGGGTAAGGACATGAGGATGCTCAGTTGAAGTCGTACAGGCGCGCAGGGTTATCGACGAGGAGGCGCTTGCGCAGCGCCTCATCCGGACAGAAGCGGAACATCAGGTCGACCAGGCCGCCGTCGTTGGGCATGTCCTTGGAGATGTTCGGATGCGGGAAGTCCGTTCCCCACAGCACGCGATCCGGCGCTGTTTCGATCAGGGTGCGGGCAAAGGGGATCGCATCGTCGAACGGACGCTTGCCGACGGAGACGCGCTCCGCGCCGCACACCTTGACCCAGGCCAGGGGATTGTCGCGCATCAGCGCCACGAGCAGGCGGAATGGTTCCTGTTCGACCCCTTGCGCCGCCTGGACACGGCCCATGTGGTCGATCACGAACGGTACGCGGATCTTGCCGAGCACGTCCTGCAGCTCCACGATGTCGTTGGCGTCCAGGTGCAGGACGACATGCCAGCCCATCTCGGCCACGCGATCGAGCACGCGCCAGAACACACGCATGTCGGGACGGCCGCCCAGGTGCTGGACGAAGTTGAAGCGCACGGCGCGGACGCCGCCGGCGTCCAGCTCGGCCAGGCCCTTTTCATCGATGCCGTCGTCGACGATGGCCACGCCGCGGTAACGACCCTGGCCGCGGGCGATGGCGTCGAGCATGGCCGTGTTATCGGTACCGTGGCAGCTGGCCTGCACGATCACACCACGGTCGAAACCGAGGAAATCGTGCAGCGCCACGAGATGTTCGTAGGGTGCATCGGGCGGCGTGTAACTACGGTCGGGCGCATAGGGAAAGTGATCGGCCGGTCCGAAGACATGGCAATGCGCGTCGCAGGATAGCGGCGGCATGGTCTGTTCGGGTTTCGTGGGATTCGGATCGGGAGGCAGACAGGATTTCATCGTTCACTCATTCGGCAGGTCGTCGACATAGCGCAGCCCGGCCTCGGCCAGACGCGGACGCATGTCGTAGATATCGAGACCGAGTTCGCCCGCGGCGAGACGCTCGCGCTTGGTTTCCTCGTTCAGCACGCGCTTGCGCGACGCGGCGATGGCCGTGTCGACGGTGGCGAAGGGGACCACGACGATGCCGTCGTCGTCGGCGACGATCGCGTCACCGGGCCGGATGTATTGACCGCCGATGACCACGGGCACATTGACCGAGCCCAGCGTGGCCTTGACGGTGCCCCGCGCGTGCACCGCACGCGACCAGACGGGAAAGCCCATCCGGCGCAGTTCGGCGGTATCGCGCACGCCAGCGTCGATGACCAGGCCGGCGACGCCGCGCGCCACGAGCGAGGTCGCGAGCAGGTCGCCGAACATGCCGTCGTCGTTCTCCGTGGTGCAGGCGACCACGAGCACGTCACCCGGGCGGCACTGCTCGACGGCGACATGAAGCATCCAGTTGTCACCGGGCTGGGCGAGCACCGTGACCGCACTGCCGGCGATGGCGACGTCCTGCTGGATCGCGCGGATCGGCGGCTGCAGCAAACCCGTGCGGCCTTGTGCTTCGTGCACAGTGGCGACACCCATTGCCGCAAGAGTCGCGGCCTGGTCTTCGCTGATCTCCGGCCGGTTGCGTACGACGATGCCGATCATGCGAGCGTCCCCTGGGTCACGTGCGGGAACACGCGCTGGAAGGCTTCCGCATAGGTGATCTTGAAGTCCGAATTACGGGCTGCCTGTGCGCCGCGCTGCAGGCCGACGCGGGTGTAGTACTCCCACAGGTGCTCCTGCGCGCGCATCGTCTCGAAGGCGGCGCGCTTCTTCTCCCACACCGAGGTGATGTCGAGGAAGAGTTCCGGCTTCCACTCGCACTGCTCGGGCTGGTGCGGCTCGAAGAGAAACACGGGCGGTGCGCCGATCACCGGCACCTCGGGCTCGTGGCCGTGAGCCTGTGCGACGACGCGTGCCTCCTGCGCGATGTGGGTCGCCAGCGGGTGATCGAAGTTGTACGGATCCTTCAGCGAATGGCTCAGCACGAAGGACGGCCGGAGTTCGCGATAGACCTTGGCCAGATGGAAGACGACATCGAGATCGGCGCGCATCGGGTAGTCACCGATGTCGAGGAACTCGACACTCGCGCCGAGGATGCCTGCCGCCTCTTCGGCTTCGGCACGACGATTGGTCTTCACGCGATCCATGGTCATGCCCGCCTGGCGCCACAGCTTCGCGGACTCGCCGCGCTCGCCATAGGAGAGACAGACGATGTGCACGCGCCAGCCCTGCGCGGCGTGCAGCGCGATGGCGCCACCGGCGCGCCAGACGAAGTCGGCGGAATGAGCGCTCACGACGAGCGCGGTCTTCGTATCGGACATGGGTTACAGCTCCAGGAAGGAAATCAGGCGGCGGGACCGCGCCAGATCGAGGGGGAGATGGGTACGCTGCCGCGCATGAGCAGCCGGGCGGTACGAAGTAGCGCGGCGCGGATCACGCGCGTGCCCTCGAGGCCGACCTCGACGCTGAACTCACCGCTCGGGTGTTCGATCGACACGGTACGCGTGTCGCCCTCGCCGGCTACCGCGAGATCGTGGGCGACGGTGCCCGGCAGGACCGCTGCCGTGGCAACCGTGACCGCACCGAGGACGCCGATCGAGCTATGACAGTCGTGCGGAATGAAGGTGCGCGTGCCGATGGCCCCACCGTGACGGGGTGCGGAGACCAAGGTGATCTTCGGGATCGGCTTCTTGCTCACGTCGCCGAGATTCATCAGGGGACCCGCTTTCAGGCGCAAGGCTTCGATACGGGCCTTGAGCGCGGTATCGGCATCGAGCGTTTCCGGGCGCTCGTCGCCGCGGACACCGAGATCGCTCGCCGCGATGATCATCACCGGCATGCCGTTGTCGATCAGGGTCACGGCGATGCCGCCGATGGTGTCGCGCAACCGACCGGTTGGCAGCAGGCTGCCGCTGACCGAACCTTCGGTGTCGAGGAAACCGCAGCTCACCGGTGAGGCCGGTCGCGGCACGCCGTCGATACGCGCGTTGCCGTCGTACACCGGCCGACCGAACGGCGTCTCGATGGTGATTTCGGCGATGACGCCGGTGTTGACCGTGCGAACGCGGCGTGTCGTCGTGCCGTGGTCGCCGTCGAGCAAGCCGGCTTCGATGGCAGCCGGAAGCGCCGCAGCGAGCATGTTGCCGCAGTTCGGCGTGGTGTCGACGCTGGCCTCGCCGATGCCGACCTGGGCGAACAGAAAGTCGAGGTCGGCGGCGCCATCGTCGGGGATCGACAGGATGCCGGCCTTGCTCGTCAGGGTTCGCGCGCCACCGAGACCGTCGATCTGGCGCTCGTCGGGCGATCCCATGACAGCAAGGATGACCGCGTCGCGCGTGGGCTTGTCCCCGGGAAGGTCACTGGCGAGGAAGAACGGCCCTTTCGAGGTGCCGCCACGCATGTACCAGCAGGGAATCTCATGAGCCATCGTTATCGCCACGGTCCAGAACGGGGACGATGGTCGTCCTGGCAGGCAGGGCGAACAACGCGATGGGACGCTTATCTGTTATGCGGAATTGTCATGCCTTGAGTTGCGAATTGCATTTGGTGCAATGCAGCAACGGCAGGAGCATCGCTGCTGAAGCGGCTCCCACAGGGGAGCAGGCCCTACTCTGCTGGGTCGAGGCGGCCTTCGGCGATCAGCTCGTCGACGAGCGTCAGAGTGCGCTCGGT
>KBS_T1R1_sep09DRAFT_100029_pt1 | contig 7739 bp, 5 predicted proteins | sample KBSGLBT1R1Sept09_FD_9214 | JGI IMG/M metagenome (IMG submission 9214) | reverse complement strand
AATCCATTTCGACCCTTTTTTATTATACCCCTCCCCCCCCCTTTTTATGTAGTAATTAATAATAATTTATTATATAATAAATACTTTCTTTAAGTAGAGTGTAGTTATATAATTATAATTTTATACTCAGCACGGTACTATCACTACACTATACTTTAGTACGTCCTATATATTCTTATTACTATCTAATACTGTTAATTCTAATGGCGATATGCCGCCGGTCTCGATAGTAGGTACTTATGGGCCGTTTTATTTTCAACTAAAAATAAACATAGATATAATATATTGTATATAATACGAAAATGTACTATTAATAAGGGATAGGTTATCTAACGAGGCTAGTAAAATATAAGGTATTCTATTATTATGAGGCTTACTAGGTACTAAGTGTAAAGCATTATTATAGTTTTTACTGTATTGTTAAACATGGATACTCCCAGATATCAGATCTTGGTTTTTCAATATCTTCAGCAATCTATCTCTGGTGTGATGTTTTACTGTGTCTAATTGGTGTATAAGTAAGGGTAGCGATCTTGTCAGGGTGTCTTTATTATATGTTTTGCTAATTATACCTATTATAGGTATATTTTTAATATCTACAATACATAGTTTTTATCCTATAACAGTACCCAGGGTAAAATCTATGGAAAAGGGCGCCCGTCAGCATACAAGGTATCTATATTTTTCAGAGGGGGATGTTTTGAATGCAGATAACAAAGAATCTTCTTTTTTTGACGTAAGTTATTATAAGAAAATCGCTTTTATAACTACTATACTAAATTTAATTGTATCATTAATAATATATATGTTATTTGACTTTAGCAATAATCAATTTCAATTTATACAAGAAAATTTGGATTTAAGTTTTTATGATATATATTTAGGGGTGGATGGTCTTTCAATATACTTTGTTTTATTAACAACAATAATAATGCCTATAGCGCTAGTATCTAATTGAAACTCAATAATAAACAATATAAAAGCCTACTTAATCATTATATTGCTTTTAGAAACTCTATTATTAGCCGTTTTTTTAGTATTAGATGTGCTATTATTTTATATATTTTTTGAAAGTATATTACCCCCATTATTTATATTAATTGGTTTATTCGGATCAAGTAATAAAGTAAGAGCTAGTTTCTACATATTTTTATATACATTATTAGGATCTTTATTTTTATTATTAGCTATATTAACTATGTCTTCAATAATGGGTACAACTTATTTCGATGTTTTATTCAAAAGTAGTTTTGAATATACTACTCAAATATTTTTATTTTCTGGTATATTTATTGCTTTTGCAGTAAAAACTCCAACAATTTTTTTAAACAGCTGATTATTAAAAGCTCATGTAGAATCACCTTTAGGGGGAAGTATTATACTTGCAGGTATTGTTTTAAAATTAAGCCTGTATGGTATATTTAGATTAATTTTACCTTTATTACCTAAAATATCTTTAAATTATACTTTCATTGTATTTACTATAGGTATTATCACTATAATATATGCTAGCTTTAGTACATTGAGAACTATAGATGTAAAAGAATTGATAGCGTATAGTTCAGTTTCTCATGCTGCAGTTTATTTAATAGGGGTATTTAGTAATATAATTCAAGGAATTGAAGGTGGTATACTTTTAGGTTTAGCACACGGATTTGTGTCAAGTGGATTGTTTATATGTGCAGGAGGGGTACTTTATGATAGATCTGGTACTAGATTAATTTATTATTATAAAGGAGCCGCTCAGGTAATGCCTTTATTTTCTATACTATTTTTCATTCTATCTTTAGGTAATTGTGGAGTACCTTTAACTTTAAATTTTGTGGGGGAGTTTATGTCTCTTTATGGTACATTTGAAAGATTACCTTTATTAGGTATATTTGCTAGCTCTTCTATTATATTCTCTGCAGCATATACAATATATATGTATAATAGAATTTCTTTTGGTGGATCTTTCAGTAAATTTTTCGAAGAAAATATTACTGATACAACTAAAAGGGAGTTTTTTTTACTATTTACTTTAATCGTGTTTACTGTGCTTTTTGGGATTTATCCTTCTTTTATTCTAGATGGTTTACATTATTATGTATCAAGTTTATTGTATAATATTTAATAATAAAAAATGCTTACATTTTTTTTTATTAGCTAGGTCGCACAGAAGTAGCTATGTGGCAGCAAAAAAGAATAAACCATCTAAGGTTAATATTAATCGATGTAAAAAAAATAATTTATTTATCTATAACTTAATTTTTATTACATTAAGTCTAATAATAATCTTTAATAATATTATAGGAGTATAGGTAAGGCAGGGAAAGTAGGCCTTGCCTACTAGCACAATGGTTATTAAGCTAATCTCTTTTTCTCTTCACTCCTTTTCCCTTTTTTTAATCTAATATTTTCGATTAAAATAATAATAGCTCAAAAAAAATTTTAAAATTAAAAAAATTGTACTTCTATTAATTATAGTGCGCTAGATGTTAAATATTCTCAACCATTAGTTATTAAGTTTAAACGATAACCGCGGTGAATATAACTTACCTTTAGATGGTCAAAACTAATAATCCCAAAACGAACGTAGTTTTAATAACTTTGAGTGTATATTGTAAGCTTCATAAGCTTCATACGACAATTCGCCTAACCCTGGCTCTAATGATTATAAAGATGAGGGTGATATGACACTTACAATAATCGTAGCTATTGATAGCTAGGGCGGGCTATAGGTAACAACTCTACTCCCCATAGAATCATCTTTCTATATACGTATTAGGTACACTAGTAATATAATGCACGCCTAATTAAATAAAGGTAGTGTAGATGACCCTGAAAACTAAAAGACTTTTTTTTTACCGTAATAAATAATTACGTGTAAAATTAATCATAGGTAGTAATTATAGGAGTATTATCTCTGAAAATTGTAGTCCCTCTGAAGCTAGTTATATTAGTTCATATCAAGGAAGTTATAGCGAAGTAGAAGTACTATAACAAATCTAATGGGTAAAGATCATTATAGCCCAGGTTATGGATTTTAAGGCGGTAGCGTAATGATAAGGATTAATCATCTAGTAATAAATGTTTATGATGGTCTTCTTCTAAAAGATTCAAGTGATGTTACTGTATATACAAAACCTAGACACATAGGTGAAAGTAGTAAATATAAAAATTTCGGATAATAAGTGTTATTATCCAAGACGTAATAGGTGTAGATACCCTACGATATATGATTACTAATGCAATATTAATGTAGGAGTTAGGTATATCCTATTAAATTATATGCCCTTCGTTATTAATTTAACGTTAATATAAAAGATTCTATTTTAATAGCTAGTAAAAAATATGCCTCAATTAGTTCCATTTTTTTTTGTAAATGAAATAACTTTTACTTTTGTTATAATCGCTATAACTGTTTATATATTATCTAAATATATTTTACCTAGATTTGTTCGTTTATTTTTATCTCGTACTTTTATATCTAAACTTTTAGATAGCTCTATAAACAAGTAAGAATACGGAGTACAGGTATCATGCAAACCATATTTATTTCGCTAAATATATAAGGGTATTTATTAATATAAATATATGCATTATTGACATACTAGCTGTATGTGTAGGTTAGCCTATAAAGTTGTGCTATACCTAGGTTAAAGGATTTTTAAGATATATTTAGTCTAAGGTTAAAAAAAATGGTAGATTTTAATTACAATAATTGAAGAGATAATTTAAGTCCTTTAAGTCAGTTTGAAATAAGAGATTTAATCAATCTTGATACTCCTATTTTAGGGAATTTGCATATATCCATGACTAATATAGGATTTTACCTAACAATAGGGGCTTTATTTTTATTAGTAGCAAATCTACTAAGTACAAACTATAATAAATTAGTGAGCGATAATTGATCTATAGGTCAAGAATCTTTATATGCAACTATCCACAGTATAGTTACTAATCAAATAAACCCTAAAAATGGTCAAGTGTACTTTCCTTTTATTTATACTTTATTTATTTTTATTTTGGTAAATAATTTAATTGGAATGGTTCCTTATAGTTTTGCATCAACAAGCCACTTTGTTTTAACATTTGCCCTTAGCTTTACTATAGTTTTAGGTGCAACTATTTTAGGTTTTCAAAAACATGGGTTAAAATTTTTTTCTCTATTAGTTCCGGCTGGTTGTCCATTAGGATTATTACCTTTATTAGTTTTAATCGAATTTATATCTTATCTTGCACGTAATGTTTCTCTTGGGTTAAGATTAGCAGCTAATATAACTGCAGGTCATATGTTATTAAATATTTTAAGTGGTTTTACTTATACTATAATGAGTTCAGGATTTATTTTCTTTTTACTAGGTTTAATACCTTTAAGTTTTATTGTTGCCTTTTCAGGTTTAGAGTTAGCTATTGCTGTAATTCAAGCACAGGTTTTTGTGGTACTAACTTCTTCTTATATAAAAGATGGTTTAGATTTACATTAATTTAATAAAAATATGATGATGGTAATGATGTTTATACTTTTATTCTATAATAGAATTTATTTATTTTATGAAATGGTGGCTGTTAAATATGCCGCTAATTTGGTTTATATTTATTTAGGGATCATAACTATTAACGCGTTAGTTAATATAATATTGTTAGGGGTATTTGAAACGGACACCCTAAACAACCTAATTGATAGTAATGCTACGGAAATGGGTAATAATAAAATTATTTTGCAAATAGGTCAAGGTAAAGAAAATACAGATTTAGTGCAAATACAGCAGGAGAAGGTTGTCTCAAATGTTCTAGAAAGTAAAAATAAAATAGCTTTGGTTGATGGCAATAAAGATGAATATAAAGTAAAAAATCTAAATCCTTTGAAGGATATACATAAACGTTTGTTATGTGCAGATAAATCTTACTTTCCCAGCCATTTACAGAAAAACGGTCTTCCGACAGTTTCAGAGAATGTACCTGTTTACGGTAATAAGCTAGTTACTTTTAAACCTTCCTCTTTATTACAATCTAGAAATTTACCTGAAATGCATATTGAACTACCTAAAAATACAAGTTTAGGTAAACTTGCTGAACTCCATAAAGCTATAGATGGGGCAGATGAAGCTGTAAAATTATATGATTCACAATTCATTAAATTTAATGATGTATTGTCTGGTATTCAAAATGGTACAGAGAAATTCTATCCTAAGGAAGCTAAACCTTTAATGGAAACATATGTTGATCTTGTAACTAAATTAAGTCATCAACAAAAGGTTATGGCTAATGAAGCGATAAATCAACTTAATCAATTGGACTCCCAATTTTCTCGTGGCTTATACTCTGTAGACGGGACTAAGGGTACACCGGGAGCAGGGCCCTCAACCGTTTCGGTAAGAGGTACCGAAACTGGTCCTGAAATAGGATAAGAAGACAAATATGGTGGAGATATTAATATGCGATAGTTTGTATTCAATCAAATATAGCGTAAAGCTATGTATTATATTAGTTAATGAACTAATCTTAATAAAACCTGTTTTTATTTACATGCTTTATATAATATAATTATATATTCTATATAATTGTCTGTCTCTATAGACCAAGTAACACAATATCTTATCATGTAGTCCTACTAATCCTTCCATCTGTGGAGTGGGGAGTAGTACTATCTTGAAAATAGATACCTCAAGGACTTGGAGTATCAAATCCCTATTAAATTAAAAAAAATAAAACATGAAGAAATTTATCTAATTTCTATATTTTATAAGTTTTATATTAATTAAATATTAATAAGTGGTTTAGTGATTAAATGGAAAGTTATATGTTAAATATATTTTTAAATCAAAATTTTAAGTATTTCATAGAAAAAATAAACAAGTGATAAATAATTTAATATTAAGTCGTCAACTTTAACTTGCGGACCTGCAAGCTATAAACCTTCTTTTTTTTAGTAATTATCTATAACAGGATATAGCTTATTTTAATCCGGATTAAATTTTTATAAAAAATTTAAAAATTATAATTTAATAAGTGATGTAATTAAAAATAAAAATTGATTGCATCAAAAACTAAAAGAGTTTGGTGATGGCTCTGATTGAACGCTGTCCAAGTACTTGACACATGCTAATCGTACGTTTAATTTATCTAAGGGGTTTTAGACTCAGTCTAAGGCTTAAATTAAAAGTGGTGTACAGGTGAGTATTAGATTTTTTGGCCAATCCTAAAGAAAAGCAAATCCTTTATATAAAAAGGGGATAACCGCCCCGCTTTAGGGGGGAAATTCAAATCACAGGGATAGGTGGTTGTTAAGGTAATGGCTTAACAAGCCTTAATTCTCTTAGTCGAAGCTGAAAGGTTGATCGACCACATTGGGGATGAAAAAATCCCAAGGCAAATAAGCACAGCAGTGAGGAATATTGGTCAATGGCCTAACGGCTGAACTGGTAACTTGGAAGAATGGGCTCCGGATTATTATATATGCTAGACATCTATAATAATAGAAAATACCGGGGTAATTTATCGATTTATCGAATAAAGTTCTGTTTACATATTGATAATGACAATATGTACATATGTCTTGACCAATTACGTGCCAGCAGTCGCGGCAATACGTAAGAGACTAGTGTTAGTCATCTTTAATAGGTTTAAAGGGTACTCAGACGGAAAAATTAGCCTGCGATAGGGACAATTTATCTAGAGTTTTATGTAAGAAGATCGTACTCTAGAGTGTAGAGATGAAATTCGTTGATACCTAGGGGACTGGTGAAGGCGAAGGCAATCTTTTATGTAAAAACTGACGTCGAAGGACGAAGGCTTAGGTCACAAAAAGGATTAGAGACCCAAGTAGTCTTTGCAGTCAATGCTGAATGCCATAGGTTAGATGTTAGGTCTAGTCTATAAATGAAAGTGTAAGCATTTCACCTCAAGAGTAATGTGGCAACGCAGGAACTGAAATCACTAGACCGTTTCTGACACCAGCAGTGAAGTATGTTATTTAATTCGATAATCCACGAAAAACCTTACCACAACTTGAATAATTGTATAGTATATATATACGTACTAGGGGAATACCCAACAAGTGTTGCACGGCTGTCTTCAGTTAATGTTGTGAAACTGTGGTTTAGTCCACGTAATTAACGAAAACCCTTGCTTTATTTGTGAATAAAAAAAATAAAGTATTTCGCCTTTATATGGGTAATGATAAAAGGGACCAAGACAAGTCATCATGGCCTAAATGTTGTGGGCTATAGACGTGCCACATGTTCCTAAACAAATAGATGCAAAAATGCGAATTTTAGCTAATCTAACAAAATAGGATAAAATTAGATATGAATTGTAGCCTGAAATTCGGCTGCATGAATAAGAAATTGCTAGTAATCGTGAATCACCATGACACGGTGAATATTTCCTCGGATTGGTACTAACCACTCGTCACATGCTGAAATTAGTTTACACAATAAGTTTGCTTTGTCTGTTTTAAGTAAGTAAATAATTAAGTTTTAGATGTTAAAACAGGGTCCTTCGTATGTGTGACTCTGATTAGTGTAAAGTCGAAATACGGTTCGTGTAGTGGAAGTTGCACGGGAATTATCAACGATAAACAATCAAAAATTTTATAAAATAAAAAAAAGATTTTTCTTTTTATTTATTTTATTTATATATAAATATACGTCGTTATATATTTATATATAAAGGAGAGTTCCGTTTGTTGGTATGACGGGTTAAGCTGTAAACTTAATGATTAATTAATCATCGAAGGTTCAATTCCTTTCTCT
>KBS_T1R1_sep09DRAFT_100028_pt1 | contig 7755 bp, 8 predicted proteins | sample KBSGLBT1R1Sept09_FD_9214 | JGI IMG/M metagenome (IMG submission 9214) | reverse complement strand
GCGGGCGGCCTGGATCAGCTCGTCGAGGACCAGCTTGCCGGCATCGTCCTGCTCCCAGATATAGGTCTGCACGTCGATGGTCTGGGTGGCGGCACGGATGAGGTTGATCCGAGCCGCCATGGCCTGCTCGCCGTCTTCGAGCAGCGTAGCCACATGGACCGGTTTGTCCGTGGTCGATGCCGCGTTGGCTTCCTTCGCCGCGTCGACGAGCGGGGAGGGCGTGGCGCATCGGTCGGCCTGGTGACAGGTGAGCTGACGGTCCACCGTGAGGGTGACCACGGCGTCGGCCTCACGGATCCGCGTGCGCGACAGCGAGCAGCCGCCGGCAAGGAGCGTGGCGGCGAGGAGCAGGATCGTAAAGAAGCGGCGCATGCCGCCGATGATAGGGGACGGGCGACAACGTCAGGTGAGCTTGCGTCGGCGCAGGGCTTGTCAGGGCGCCTCGAGGACGATAGCCATGCCGAGGTTCACGCGATCGGAGAGGGCGCCACGGCGACCCCGCATCTCGAAATCGGTACGGTCGATCATGCCCTGCAGCTGAAGGATGCAGCCGGCCAGCGACTCCGTCGGGCAACGGTTGCCCTGCAGGTGGAAGGTGACCGGTTGGGTGATGCCGCGCAGGGTGAGCTTGCCGACGACGTCCCCGCCGTGGGTCAGCAGCATCAAGGGCGTCGGCAGGGATTCGAAATGTATGGTCGGGTAGTGGACGGCATCGAAGAACTCCGGCGCGAGGACCCAGCGCCGGAGTCTGGCCGATTCCATACGGATACTGTCGGTGTCGATGTCGGCCCGGACCACGGCGGTCTGTGCGGCGTGATCGATGGAAACGTCACCACGAATACCTTCAAACGCGCCCGAGACGTTGCTGACCCAAAGCAGCCGGACACTGAACTCGGCGCGTGAACGCACGGGATCGATTCGCAGGTCGGCGGCGGCCAGGGGCGCCGCCGACAGGAGAAGCACGATCGCCGCAAACAGGTGACGCATACAGCTACTCAGTTTGGAGGAGACCAGAACGTCTCGAGCTTGGCATTGCCGGGTTTCAGCGGACCGTCGAAGACGAGTCGGGCCATGCCGCCGGGCGGCATGCCACGGTAATCCTCGGAACGCCCTTCGACGAGGAAGGCTACCAGCTGTTCGATGCCGGGATTGTGACCGACGAGGACCACACGCTCGACATCGGACTGGTTGTCGAGGAGGTCGTANAGATCGCCGGGTGTGGCGTCGTAGATGGTTTCTTCGTAGGAAGGCTCGACATGGCCGAGGGCCAGGGCCGCCGTTTCCCTGGTGCGTTCGGCGGGTGAGCAGAGGATGCGGTCGTACGTGATGCCGTGACTGGCGAGCCATTCGCCCGCGGCGCGTGCTTCGTTCTTGCCGTGTTCGGTGAGCTTTCGCTCGCGGTCGTCTTTGCCGTCCGAGCCAGCCTCGGCTTCGGCGTGACGCAACAGGATGAGTTCGTGCATGGGTACCGTCCTCCGCAATGCCACTGACGTGGCGTGGTGCAACCAACGCGTTCCCCATCCGGCTCAGGTGCTGCGCTTGATCCAGCGAAGCAGTTTTGCCCAGTCGTCCTGGTGTCCGCGTACGTTTTCCGAGTGGTAATCGAAGATGCCCTTACCGAGCGCCGTGAGCAAGACGTACGCTTGCGAGTCGCGAAGTTCCGCAACCACGGGAAACGGCGCGCGTTCGCCCAGTTCGGCGACCGCGGCCTGGCTGGCATTGGTCCACGGCTTCAGGCGATTGCCGACCAGGGCCACCGGCAGCTTGCCTCGCTTGACCCGCGGTATGGCCTGCAGCACGGCGAGGAAATCGAGCGTGGCGTCGAGGTCGAAGTGCGAGGGCAGTACCGGCACGAGGATGACATCGGCCTTTTCCAGATAGGGCTCGAGCTCCTTCTCGCCCACGCCCGCTGGCGTGTCGACGATGGTTCGCTGGATAGTGGCCGGCAAGCGGTCGAAGGCTCGGCGGCTGCCTTCGACGGCGGTGACGCCAGGTACGTTCTCGGGCCGCCGGCTGACCCAGCGAAGGCTGGACTGCTGTCGGTCGGCGTCGACGATGGCCGTCTGCTTCCCGGCCTGTGCCCAGTGGGTGGCCAGCTGGGTGACCAGCGTCGTCTTGCCACAACCACCCTTGCTGCTTGCTACGAGCGTCGTAAGCATTCGCGCGCACCTGCCGTGGGAGGGCTCCTAGCCTACACACCCAGCGGACCCACGCAAACGGGTCAGAACATCTTTGCGCGGACTTTCGGCAGCACGACCAGGATGAGGGTCGCCAGGGGGCCGAGGAAGAGCGAAATCAGCCACCAGGCGAGCCCGCTTCGGTTCTTGCCTTGCGCGAGGCCGGCGTTGATCAGCGTGAGCGTGCCCCAGCCGACGAAAAAACCAGCGGGTGCGCTGGTGAAGAAGGCAAAATGATCCACTGTAAACTCCTGTTCTGTCGCAGGATTGCTTTGGTGCGGTCATGCGGACAGCTGTCCCGATCCCCCCGCGCTCGGACCGATAGTAGCAATGTCTTCGCTTGGTGAAGGCCGGACGGCGCAGCTTCCGTTCATGGTCGAACCGTATTCTTGTCGTTTTATTTCACGGAGATGGCCCATGCGGCGACGCCGCGTCGTGACCCTGGCCCTAGCTGGCCTGCTTTCACTACCCACCTTTGCGGCAACGCCGTGGCCCGGTGCGGCGACGGGACCGGCCAAGGGGCCGGTGGCGCAGAAGGACCAGACCCGGGCCCTCCTGCAGTTNCAGAAGGACCTNGCCAGCGTGCTCGCGCTGCGNACCGANTCCGAGCCCCTGCTCGGCGCCGCNCTGCTGGCGCGCCCGCTGGTGAACCCGCCNGAGGTGCTCACCTACCACGCCCTGCTCGAACGGGCNTCGCGCAACGAGGACGCCGGTCCCCAGGTCGCCTGGGCGCGGNTGGCCGATTGCGATACCAAGGCNGACGCCTGCCCGAACGCCGANGCGCTCGNCACGCTGCAAAAGCAGGCGCCGGATAACGCGGCCGTGTGGCTGCTCAAGCTGGGTGTCGACGGCCACAACAACGCGTCCAAGGCCGAGGTGCGGACCGATCTCACGCGCGCCGCCAACGCGAAGATCTACGACGACTACCTCGGCGCCAGCCTGAAGGCGCTGGCCAACTCGGTCACCCAGCTGCCGCCCCCGGCAGACACCTTCAATCCCCTGCAGGGCTCCGGTGCCGCAGGCGTGCAGATGGTGCTGGTGTTTGGTCTGGCCAGTGCCCAACCGATGCCGGGTTTCCAGGCCACGGCGAAGTATTGCGACGAGAACAAGGACGATGCGTCCGTCGTCGGGGACTGCCTGAAGCTGGCCAAGGTGCTCGAATGGGGCAGCAGCCCACTCGGTCGCTCCCTCGGCCTGCACTTGCGTGAAACGCTTTCCACCGACGCGTCCGATCAGGCCTCCGCCAAAAACGCCCGTCTCAACCTGATCTGGCAGATGCAGCGCTTCGCGCAGCTGAACCTGCAGGCACAGGGCGACAAGGCCACGGCGCAGAAGCTGCTGATGCTGGCGCGCAGCGGCGGTACCGAGATGAGCGTGATCCTCGCCTCGCTCCGCGCTTACGGCATGCCGCCGGAAGCACCCGCGGGCTGGGAGCCTTCGAAGCCGGAGCCGGCAAAACCAAAGGCCTGAAAAAGTCACAGGTAAAAAAAGAGGGCGCCCTGGAGGCGCCCTCTTTTTGCTTTTTGCTTTGTCTGGAAGCTTGCGTTTACTCGCCCAGCGCCTCGCGCATGAACTCCGGCTGCGCCAGCGCACCCTTATGGATGTCGGCGTTGTAGTACTTCGTGGGGAAGTTCTTGCTGATCGCACCGCGCTCGCGGAAGCCCGACAGATCGCCGTCCTTGCGGGCCATGGTGCAGCTCCACCAGCCGGTGGGGTAGCACGGCTGCGGGAAGGGCAGGGTGCGCACGGCCTTGAAGCCCGTCGTGCGCATGGCCGAACGCATGGCCTTGATCAGTTCGATGTGCGCCATCGGCGACTCCGACTGCTGGACCAGGATGCCGCCATGGCGCAGGGCCTTGTAGCAGCTGGCGTAGAAGGCCGCATTGAACAGGCCTTCGGCCGGACCGACCGGGTCGGTCGAGTCGACGATGATCAGGTCGATCGACTCCGGAGCCGCCTCGGCCATGTACTTGATGCCGTCGATGAAGAGCAGTTCGGCGCGCGGATCGTTATTGGCTTCGCACAGCTCCGGGAAGTACTCCTCGGCGAGGCGGGTGACGCGCTCGTCGATCTCGACCTGGGTGGCGCTTTCGACTTCCTCGTGCTTGAGCACCTCGCGCAGCGTGCCGCAGTCGCCACCGCCGATGATGACGACGCGCTTGGCGCGGGCGTGGGTGAACAGCGCCGGGTGGGTCATCATCTCGTGGTACAGGAAGTTGTCGCGGCCGGTGAGCATCACGCAACCGTCGATCACCATCAGGTTGCCCCAATCGGTGGTCTGGTAGATCTCGATCGTCTGGAACTCGGTCTTCTCGGCGTGCAACAGGCGCTCGACGCGGAAACCGATGGAGGAGCCCGAAGCCTGGTGGGCTTCGGTAAACCAGCTGAGCTGCTGCTGCGACATGACGCTGTTCCTGCAAACGGGAAGGGGATCGAAAGCGGGGATTGTACCGGCTCCCGGTGCCGAAGCGGCCAGTAGCCTTGCCCTGACGGGTCGCCAGGTATGACCTCACCGGTCCCTGGGCGATACACGGATGTCATGGCGGCCCGGTACAATACGCGGTCTGCAGGCGGTCACCCCGCCGCGCAGGCCCAGTCTGGTTGGCCCCGCGGCGTGCGAGGCTCCCGGCCGCCAGGCCCGCTTCAGGTCAAAGTTCGCCGCTGCGACTGTTCCGCGCACCCCCGATGGGGGACACGACACAATCACCTGGAGATCGTCGCCCATGGCGAACTGGACCACCGACCGCGCCAAGTCGACCTACGCAATTCCTTACTGGAGCAACGGCTACGTCGACGTTGCCGATGACGGCCACCTGCTGATGCGCCCCCGCGGCGACGAGGGCCCGGCCCTCGACCTGCCGGCCATCGTCGACCAGGCCACGAGTGAAGGCCTGCGCCTGCCGCTGCTCATTCGTTTTCCCGACATCCTCGCCGACCGCCTGGCCCGCCTGCAGCAGGCCTTTGCCAAGGCGATCGACGATGTCGACTACGCCGGCTCCTACACGGCGATCTACCCGATCAAGGTCAACCAGCAGCGTGGCGTGGTCAGCGAGCTGGTCGCCGCCGGCGAGCAGGGCTTCGGTCTCGAGGCCGGCTCCAAGCCCGAGCTGATGGCCGTGCTGGCGCAGGCGCGCCCGGGCAGCATGGTGGTCTGCAATGGCTATAAGGACCGCGAATACATTCGCCTGGCCCTCATCGGCCTCAAGCTCGGCCTGCGCGTCCACATCGTGATCGAGAAGCTGTCCGAGCTCGACCACGTCTTTGCCGAGGCCAAGGCACTCGATGTGGAGCCCCTGCTTGGCGTGCGCGTGCGACTGGCCTCGATCGGTGCCGGCAAGTGGCAGAACACCGGTGGCGACAAGGGCAAGTTCGGTCTCAGCCCGGGCCAGATCCTCGAGCTGATCGAGCGCCTGGACGCGGCCGGCCTCAAGCACACGCTGAAGCTGCAGCACTTCCATATGGGCTCGCAGATCTCCAACGTGCGCGATATCGCTGCCGGCATGCGCGAAGCCGTGCGCTACTTCGTCGAGCTGCATCGCCTGGGCGTGCCGATCGAGATCGTGGACGTGGGCGGCGGCCTGGGCGTCGACTACGAAGGCACCCGCTCGCGCAGCTACAACTCGATCAACTACAGCCNGGGCCAGTACGCGGCGAGCATCGTCCAGCCGCTGGCCGAGGCGGTCGCCGAGCACGGCATGAAGGCGCCGGTCATCTTCACCGAATCGGGTCGCGCCATGACGGCCCACCATGCGGTGATGATCGTCAACGTGAGCGAAGTGGAGCCGGTTCCCGAGGGCGCCGTGCCTGCGGGCCGTCCGGGCGAGCCCAGTGTGCTCCGCCACCTTCGTGAAACCCACGCCGAGCTGGACTCGCGTCCGCCGCTGGAGCTGTTCCACGAAGCCCAGCACCACCTGGCCGAAGGTCTCTCGCTGTACGCGCTCGGCCAGCTGGATCTGCGTGACCGCGCCACGCTCGACGAGCTTTTCTACGCCATCGCCAACGCCGTGCGTCCGCGCCTGTTGCCGGCCGAGCGTGCGCACCGCCAGGCGCTGGACGATCTCGACGAGAAGCTGGTCGACAAGTACTTCGTCAATTTCTCGGTGTTTGAGTCGGTGCCGGACATCTGGGCGATCGACCAGATTTTCCCGATCGTGCCGATCTCGCGGCTCGACGAAGAGCCGACGCGCCGCGGTGTCATCGCCGACCTGACGTGCGATTCGGACGGCCGCATCGATCACTACGTCGATGCCGAGGGCGTGGACGTGAGCCTGCCCCTGCACGCGCTGAATGAGCGCGAGTCTTATCGCCTGGGCATTTTCATGGTCGGCGCGTACCAGGAGACCCTGGGCGACATCCACAACCTGTTCGGTGACACCGACGCGGTGAACGTGCGCGCGACGGCACAGGGTTACGAGTTCGCCCACATCCGCCGTGGTGACACGACGGACCTGATGCTCGACTACGTGGGCTACGACCTCAAGGCACTGCGCCAGTCGTACGTCGACCGTCTCGCGGCGGCGGGCATCGTAGGTGCCCAGGCCGAGGAACTGTACGCCTCGCTCGACAAGGGACTCACGGGCTACACCTACCTCGCGGAGACCACGGCATGAGCATCAAGGCAGCCTTTATCGGCCTCGGCGCCATGGGCGCACCCATGGCTGGCCACCTCCATGCGAAGGGCTTGCTGGTGGCGGTCGGCAATCGCACCCAGGCCCGCGCCGACACGTTGGCGAAGGAACTGGGCGTCTCGGCGCCCGATCTGGCCGGCATCGCCGCCTCCGCCGATGTCATCGCCCTGTGCGTCAGCGCGGACGTTGACGTCATCAGCGTCGTGCAGGCGCTGGCGCCAGCGATGAAAAAGGGCAGTGTCGTTATCGACCATTCCACGGTCGCCCCGGCCACGGCCAAGCGTGCCGCCGGGATTCTCGCGGACGTGGGCGTGGACTTCCTGGATGCGCCCGTGTCGGGTGGGGTGGAAGGGGCAAAGAACGGCAAACTCTCGGTGATGGTCGGCGGTGACGCCGCCGTGCTCGAGCGCGTCCGTCCGGTGCTCGAGGCTTACGGCGCGCGGATCACGCACATGGGCGCGGTCGGCAGCGGTCAGGCGACCAAGGCGGTCAATCAGGTCCTGGTGGCCGGCATCGCCCACGCGGTGACGGAAGGGCTCGCCCTTGGTGAGGCGCTCGGCCTCGAAGCGGATCGCCTGATTCCCACGCTCGCTGCCGGCGCGGCCGGCAACTGGTTCCTCGACAAGCGCGGCGCGACGATGCTGCGCAACGAGTTTTCCGTGGGATTCAAACTGGCGCTGCTGCACAAGGATCTCGGCATCGTTCGTGGCATCGCCAGTGAGGCCGGCACCGACCGGACCATCATCGAGCAGTCGCTCGCCGACTTCGGCGAACTGATGGCCCAGGGATACGGCGACGATGACATCTCGGCGTTGATTCGTCTCAAGCGCGGTAGCTGAGGCAACGTGTCGTTGAAAACAAAACCCGCCTGAAACGGCGGGCTTTTTTATGTTTGGGCGAAGGCGCGTCAAATGGCGGTACCGTGGTCCGTCAACCGAGCATGGACTGCA
>KBS_T1R1_sep09DRAFT_100027_pt1 | contig 7821 bp, 6 predicted proteins | sample KBSGLBT1R1Sept09_FD_9214 | JGI IMG/M metagenome (IMG submission 9214) | reverse complement strand
CTATCGTGGGTCGTGCGCTTCAAGCCCATTATCGGCTTCAACTGCCTTAGACGCTCGACACTCGCCGGAGCGAACGCAGCAAACGCTGCCGCCGCTCCGGCTCTTTTACGCCTACTTGCCGAGCTAACCTCGCTATTGCCGAACGTCCGGCACCGTGCCGCTGAAGGCGGGCGCGTCATCGTGGCACCGGTGAACGACGCAAGGCGGCCCGAAGCGACGCAGATTCGGCAAAACAAGCAATCTGCCTAACTTGGCCACAAGGTCTGGAACAGCCGGACCATCGCGCATCGACGGCAAGCCTTGCCGCAACAGGGCTCGGCCGCTAGCACGGTGGTCACGCTGTTCCCGATTCAGGGAGATCCGTGCCGTTGCGATCATCCTTAGGCTTTACTTATCCCTCCTGAGACTTTTCCTATTCCAGGGATAACGCTCGTCCTTTCGCCACGTGGTCACGTCGTTCCAGACCGACAGGTCAGATGAAGCGGAATAAGCACCGTGCATATACCGGTCTGAGTCTCCCATTGGTCTGGAACAGAGCGACCCCCATAACGGAAAGCCGCTCATTCACGTGACCGGCGACACATATTCTCGGTGAAGCGTCGACGACGTCTGCTTTCATGGCAGGTCATTCCCGTTGAATGTGGAAATCCCTAATGGCGTCAGGCAGGTCATGCAGCGAATTGACGCACACCGCTCGTCGGGCCGACGGAAGTCGCCCTATGACATCGCACGCAAATCGGTCCGTGCGAAAGATATCCACCTGAGGCGCAAAGAACGCGTGTAATGCATCGGCGAAATCGCTCGGCCTCGGCTTGCGCGCATTTTTCGCCGCTGTCGACCGAGAAACCACCTCAAACAAAAAGTGCCAGGTGGTCATCAACGAGGGCGTTTCCGCCTCGCTAAAGCGCAAGTCGTGACTCGCAGGCAACGTGCCCAGCATTTTTGTTGCCAGTCGCGCCGGAAATGTCGTCTGAAACGTTGCCCACTCTCTCGCGATGGCTGCGGATATTTGATGCCTCGCCTCGTCTGTGGGATGGGTTCCTAGTGTCTGCTCGGAAACAGTCACCATATCTGTCTGCACCTTAAGCATGGTGTCGTGAAACGGCCTCACCTGGTTGCGCAGGGCGCCGACCAGGCTCTCGCCCCGGTCCCAGTTGTCCAGTAGCCAGTCGGAGAAGCTCACGATGTCTCGTAAGCCATTTCTCACAGCTTCATGCACGCCAGACCAAGACCCGACTCCCTGGAAATACGCCACGATGCGAGGGTGGTCGGCCTTCAGAAACGGATAGGTCGCCATGAGTTCGCGTGCGCTCGCCTCAGCTTGGGCCTTTGGCGTGGGACCAAGTCCTCCCTTCGAGAAGGCGCGCTCAAGTTGCCGTCGCGCCCTTCGGTTTAACTGAAGGTTGGGAAGCTCCTTGGCCGCCGCTTTGATGCCTGGCCTAGATGGTTCCGGGAACGGCAGTTCGGGGAACCAGTCGCGAGGGGCCACAGGGCTCGGTCCGCCTTGGGAAGTAGCAACCATGCACCGCAGTTCAAACTCCATGGAATCTATAAACGAAGGAAGATTATTGGTGCCGCAGAGCATGGCGATGGCACGAATGCGTTCAAGACCGGGTTTAAACGCCGCGCGCTCCGTCGGGAGCGATTCGAAGACATGAATGTCGCTGAACACAAAGCGCGCGAGCCCGTGCTCCTTGAGTGACAAAAGCTCGTCCATGACCGCCCGGAATTTTTCATAGTCGCCGTGCGACGGAGAAAAGCGGGAAAAGTCCTGGCTATCCAGATAAACAATGGCCGGAGCTTCCGTGTCAATCATCATGTGTCGTCCATCACGTTAAGTATTTCCTTCGATTGTCGCTTGCTCAGCCCTCCAAGAGCATCCCTGTCTCGGCACGTAGGGCCGCAATCAGACCCCCGCAACGCGGTTCGACGTGGTCCCTGAGAAATGCCTGCACTGTCGGCGCCACCCAGTCTTGCGACCCGTAGTCTGGCGTCATCCCCATTTCCATTGCGTCCATGTAGTCGGATGACATCATGTAATGGCCGCTCAGGCAAAAGCTGTAGGCCAGATGCAACACGATGATATCTAGGGTGTCGACTCCCAGTTGTGCCACCCATTGTTCACGATTTTTGACGCGAACGCGCCCGTCGTTCAGCAGCAGGTGGCTCAGGAAATTGTGATGGGTATGGTCATTGCATCGCTCACGGACAGCTTCGTAGTCGAGCTGACCCAAGCAGGGCCGCACTGGATTCAGCTCGTCTGCCCCATCAACATACTTGGTGATGTGTCCTGTTCTCGGAAGCGCTTTCGTTCCGGTAATCCACCCATCAATCTGTTCGACCAAGGGCTGACCCGCCTGGCCATTCCTTCCGAGGTAGAGATTAACGTAGGTGCCAATGAGGGCGGCGTCGTAGAGCTTTCGTGCCAGGGCATAGGCGTCGTTGACACTGCCCATCAATAACAACGCAGCCATGCCTCTAAGCGTCGACGCCATCGAAGACATCAGGTAGGTATCCAAGCTCAAGATGGAGCGCGTGCCCACGGGCACGAACGACATGACCCCATAACTCAGTCCATCGTAAAACTCGGCATAGCCGTTGAGTGCCGCCGCGACTGACTCGGTTGATTCGCTCGCCATATTTGCCTCCGTTCGTATGGTTTAAGCACACCGTTTACCGCACAGCTCATTCCACATCGAGGTCGATGGCGGGTAACCGGGGACCGGTTTCGCGACGGCGACCCATGGGCTGTGTCAGGCTGACTGACTAGACTCGAGTCTACGCTTCGCCCCCTCAATCCGCGCCCCAATCGCCGTCGCCTTACTGTCGGTTGAGCATCGCGATGCATGCATGCCGCTTTGCGGGCTAGGCAAATCGGGGTGTCGGGGTTTTCACTTCCATCGCGAGACCTGGCGTCACCGGAACCGGCTGCTCCGAGGCCGTCACTCGCTCGATGCTCTCGGCCACCTTGACCAGCCGGGGCACCTGCTCCGCAGCACTGACGGAAAGCAACGCGGGAAAGAACAAAGCATTGGCGTAGCAAATCGACTCCACGGCTCGGTGCAGCGCTTTCTCCGCCCGCACCTGTTCGTCCACCAGCTGCGACCGCTGCCTATCGAGGTCGTGCAGACTTACCTGCGCCGCGTGCACGCCCCGCTTCAGCTGTTGAACCTGTGTGTCGTGTGAGAGCACGGTTCCTTCCAGCTCGACCAGCGCTGCTGGCTTAGCAGCCACGCCGCCCATGGCGCGAGAGAGCTTCAGATGCCAAGGGTGGTCATGCATCCAAGTTGCCACGGCAGCGCGCGCCCGAGCGCGGTGCGCCCGTTGCGCCCCCAGCTCTACTGCATACGTAGCCCGTGCCCCATCTTCGCGCCGGTATCGCTCAGCCAATTCACTCAGCAACTGCCCCAGTCGGGCCAGTGAGTGCAGCGCGCGCTCCAGCCGGTGCAGCCAGGTCGTCACACGTTCCCGCACTTCGGCTGTCGGCTGCGGCATCTCGGGGCTCGCAACCAGCGCAGACCAGAACCGCGCCGCTAACGACGTGGGCGCCGGATTCGGAACGCTGGGGTTAGGACCCGACAAGGCCGCCGTGGGGCGTGGCATGAGAATCGGAGAGGCAGGGTGAAGCCAAGCCCGGTGCGACACCACGGCGGCGGCAGCCTGGGCCGGCGTAGCAACAGCCTCTTCTATCGCAGCGTCCGACAACCCGGACGGAGATGGGTTGAGCGCGCGCAGGCGGTCACCCTTCCAGGTCGCTACCCCTTTGCGTTCAAGCGCCGACGCTGCAGCGCCCATGCTCAGCTGTGGGACTTTATCCAGACCCAGGCGGGCGTAGCTGAGATGGGTGAAGTCTGGGACCATGCCAGCCGCCGCGGCATAAGTGTTCGCGAGCTTCGCCCATTCAGCATTAAGTGCCTCGATGCATGCAGCGGCACTGACTTTGTGCGACAGCACACGCAGCTTTTCGCCGAGTCCCCAGGCCCCTGCTTCGCCGGCGCCTTCTTCTGCCTCGTCGCTTTCTGTCGTGCTCGATTCGAAGACAAGTTTGCGCGTGGGGAAGTAGAGATGGGCGTGGTAACCGCGCTTGTGCAACGGCTTAGGAAGACCCATGGCATCCACGTCTGAATCGTGGTGGACGCCGATGGAGACGAACGTATCCAAGCGGCTAACGATGCACTGCGCCATGCTCCGCGCCATGTCGACCGCCTCCGTGGCCGACAGGCCAAGCGGGAGCGGGATGCGATAGTCATGCGCAAGCTGACTGTCTCTTCGCCGCTCCGCCGCCTCGACCGCAGCCCATGCTACTTGGGGATCCTCCACCCATGCTGGAGCGTTCGAAGGAGCGATCGTCAGGGCTGCAACAATCTCCTCGCCTTCAACTCGGCGTCGGAAGTCGTGCCACTGATTGGTTCGCTTATCGAACAAGCGCAAGCCGAGGCGATACGCTACGCCTGCCAGTGCGCTGTGACCTTTGGCTCGACCATGGGTCGTCAAGTGAGGGCGGGCATGCATCTTCAAATTCCTTTTGTCAGAACCCGGACAACCCGGGCGGGCATCTGGCCCATAGCAACCTTGGGGGGCACCCTGCCCGCCCTCCCCAACATCTAAGCAGCACTCGGACGCATGTCAAGTAAGCTTGACATGTTGCAGTTCACACTTCGAAAGAATCTTTTGGTGCAACGCTCAGCGTTGCAGGCTCTGGTTGTTGCTGGGCTGGGCTTTGAGCGGCGCAAGAGGAACTCTTGCTGAGACGCGCCCTGACTTTTGCATTTGCTCCGCCTGCTTTGCTCAATGTGCCGTAAAGGCTTAGAGCGCGGCCACTGCGACGAAGCTACCATCGAATCTCGTTACGACCCCCGAGAAACGGAGCGAACATGTTGACCCTGACTCACCCAAGCCTTTTGGTTGACGGCTTGGACTTCCCATTTGGGCTCAATGCCATTGTGGTGGACAGCCAGCCGACGTTGCTTGCGAAGGTCGGCAAGGAGTTCATTCTGACGGCACAGTTAAATGGCGGCTTCAAGGTCTACGTTTGTCCACTGCGCAACGGCGGGGTCGGCATCATCAGCGCATTCTTTGATGACGATGACGAACCGCTGGTCGCCATGACACCACTCCATGATGGCGAAGATGGGGAGCGGCTCCGGGAAGCCCTGCTTTCCCCCAGCCTGCGGGTTCACCTGTTCGATGAGCACAACCGCGAGTTCTTGGGGCATATTTCGGCTCTAACGATTTCGCCGGGCGCGCGGGGCCGGCTCACCTCGGCACGACCGCTTGAGTTGGACATTTCCGGGTCCGGCGCGTGGTTCGCGGAAATGCAGATGTGGTTTGGCCTTCGCAACGTGTCTGACGATGCCGACGCCATCGACATATCCTTTGGCGAATCGCTCGTTCCCGCGGATTTGTTTATTCAGGATATGCGGCCGGAGCTGCATGGCTTCCATGGCAGTCCCGGATTCAGCCATACCACCTTGGAGCGGGAGGAGCCCGGGCTCCTCCAAGAGCTGGACATCATTCGCTTGCTGCACAGCTTTTTCCCAGCCACGCAGATTTACCACGGCCCTCTTCGCATCACGGACCGCGAGGAGATTGCCGATGTCGTCGTGCTGACGGACGACTACGCTCTGGTCGTGCAAGCCAAGGATAGCCCCAATATCGAACGCATCCTCCGCAACACGATTGAACGCAAGCGCAAGACCACCCACTCCAGCTTGGCGAAAGCCCTTCGCCAATTCGAAGGCGCAACCAAATATTTGCGCTCGGGTGACCCGGTGACGATGGTTCTGCCGAATCGCAACGTGGAAATTGAGCTGGGCGAACGGCTGGTCGTGGGTCTCCTGGTGCTCAAAGAAATGTTCAACGATGAGTATCAGGAATACACCCAAGCCATCCTGACCGTTTCAAACCGTCTCGGGGCGCCATGCATCGCGCTGGACTATCCTGAACTCGTCTCCTACGCGAGATTCTTGCGCGGTGAAGACGCATTCTTCGATGCCTACTGGCGCGTGTTCACGCACGGTGCGGACACGGGCATGTTTCCGCGGCTAAGGATGGTCCCTCCATCGGATAACCAATGACGCCAGACTCTACCCATTACATGTAATTATGCAACGCCTATAAGCCTTGACAGAGGCCGCCCATAGCCTAAGTTCGTCACATGCTCTGTCAACGAATGATGTCATGAGAAATTTTCAGATTGAGACCCAGGGGACTTCGGACGAAGCCATAAATTATTACTTCACGCTCAGTCGAAGTGAACGAAAAGCTTGGCTCGAAGAAATGTCTTCCGCGGTCACGCCAACGTTGCGGCAGCACGCCATCGGCGTGATGCCGCTAGAAGCTCCTCTACTGACCTCTCAAAAGCAGCGTCAGAACAGCACGGGCGTTTACCAGTTCAGCCTCTTCCTGGCCAAGCTCTTGCGCATCAACCTGTGAAAGCTTCTCCTCCGTTGTTTTTAGCTGAGCGATTGCATCCTCGTAGACAGACCGGCCGTTGCTTGTGCTCAAAATTGTGCGAAGCGCTCGCTTCAGTGCTTCGTTCGACTCAAGAAGGTTGTCGCTATCCAATTGACCTTTTCCTCGAATATCCCATAGCCAAGCATCAGCTTCGATAAGCTGACCTTTTTTTCGCCACCTGTTCATCCTCTTGTGTAGACGCGGCGCCATCACTGTCTTGGAAGCGAAGAGATGTGGATGGTCTCGGACGGCATGCTCCGTGAAAACGATTTGCTCTACGCCATATACCTGGGCAAGTCTTCTGATGCCATGAAGCAGACGCTTGCCATACCGCTTCTTAACGTGCTCTTTTTCCACCGCAAAGTGATTTATGAATAGGAACGGCTGGCATAGAGACCAGCCTTCTATCGTGGCAATTTTCTTCTTTTTTATCGTCAAAAAAAGGTGGGGAGTTGCATTGCCCGTGAGCTGATAGTCTTCAACCTTGCCAGACAGATGGCGCAGGCATTGGCGAAAGTCATATTCAATTCGAAGACCCACTGGCCAAAATGCTTTCAGAGGCCTGCAAAGTTTGGCCAAAATTGCTTCGAAACCGTCAACGACCGGCATATAGCACCAGCTGGATGCCAGATGAGAATTGGGCAATAGCCGAAGACCGCTCAGAAAGAGTGGGCTCATCGATGTAAAATTTCCCCAGCGTTCCTTGCTCACCTTTGTGACCTGTGATTTTTCCAATGGTCTGTAACGGCACTTTGGCGCGCGCCAACCTTGTGGCCAGCGTATGCCGGAACGCATGCATCCCGAGACCCGCCTCAGCGACACCGCGCTTCTTCAGATACGCTGAAAACTGCTTGCTCATCTGCTTGCCAAAGCCTCCGCCGTCGTTGTTCGGAAGCTGCGGAAACAGCCGCGCCTCACCAGCCGCTGTCGTTTCGTCGACAAAGCGCAGGAAGCCAGCATCCAAAACCGGCTGGGCGAGCGGCACAAAGCGTCGGGATGCCTTGTTTTTTAGCTTCTGCCCAGGGAAGCGACGATTGATGTGATAGCCCGCGATGCCGTTGATGACCTCCACATCGGCAACATAAAGCTGACTCAGCTCCGTCACGCGTGCACCCGAATAGAGCGCCAAGATGGGAACCCAAAATCGGTGCGGATACTTCGCGGCCCAAGCCACATATGCCACGGGCTCAAAGATGGCATCCAACTCCTCTTGGGTAAACGCGCGGCCCGTCTCTTCCTCTGCGTCATCCTTGTCCTGACGCACCAAGCCATGCAATGGGTTTCCCGTCAGATGCTTGTTCTTCTTCAGCCAATTGAAGAAGGTCGATAGCCGCTGGTGATGCTTGTTGAGTGTGGCGGCCGCCG
>KBS_T1R1_sep09DRAFT_100026_pt1 | contig 7827 bp, 9 predicted proteins | sample KBSGLBT1R1Sept09_FD_9214 | JGI IMG/M metagenome (IMG submission 9214) | reverse complement strand
TCGGCGAGCTGGTGACATTTCCGCGCGTCACCGTCCGTACCGAGAAAGGCAGCGAGCGGCTCGAAAACAGGCTCACGGGCGACCGACGGCAAAAGGCGCATCAAGCGCCAGACCAGACGGGATTTGTCGAAAGGCGATTCGGGAGGCACCGCGTCGCGCCCGAGCACGGCGCGATAGGCCACCCATAGAAAGCGACCGGGCAACTCGACCTTGACCGCCGCGGCGATACCCAGGCCGCCGTCGTCGACCGAGCGCGCCAACGCCAGCCGGAACCATTGCGCGATGCCGTTGGACTGCACCAGGACCCATTCGTCCTCGAGCGGTTCCAGCGGCGCCCGTCGCAACCAGGCGACAAGGACATCCCGCAGCTCCTCGAGCCGGTTGCCGTGCAGCACCATCAGGCCTGGCGCGATGTCGTTCCCGTCGCTCAAGCGGCGACTCCCGTGTCCATGAGGTCAGTACCGATGATGACCGATCCGGGTCGCAGGGGGCGAGACCTCAGAACGGCTTGGCGACGACGAGATAGACGATGGCAAGAAGTACCAGCACGGGCAGCTCGTTACCGATGCGCAGTGCCTTCGACGAGGGCAGCGCTCCGCCGGCGATGCTGCGTTTCAGAGCCCGGCCCGACCAGATGAAGTAGGCGAGCATCACGGCCACGAGAGCCAGCTTGGCATGAAGCCAACCGCCACTGATATGGAAGTAGAACCAGAGGATGAGGCCGAACACGAGGGCCATGCCGAACATGCTGTGGCCGAACTTGTACAAGCGGCGCCCCATCAGTTCGAGCCGCGCCTTCACCGCCGGCGGCTCGCCGGTCGCCTCCGCAATATTCACCAGGATGCGCGGCAGGTAGAACACCGTCGCCATCCAGGCGATGACGAACACGATGTGCAGGGATTTGATCAGTAGATAGGCCACGCACGCCGCTCCATCGGGAAAACGTGAGTGTAGCCGGTCGAGACGCGGGTGGCCTGCGACCCAACGTCCCGGAGAAGCCAACCATGGCCATCACACCGGTACTGGCGATCAGGACGCCCGCCTGACCTACGCCGAGGCGGACGCGACGGGCGATGGCTGGGTCGAAGAACGAACCAGCCTGCTCGCCAGCAAGCGATCCCTCACCTTGACGTGCAAGTACTCGTCGAGGACCGTGTGGGCGACCATCGCCACGATGATCGAAATCGACGTGGTTAGAACGATGTGCCCGATAGTCGGAATGTCGGGGGTCAGGCCATAGGCCACGAACAAGCGGTTGACGACCATGTTCACCAGCGGGTGAACCAGATAGAGCGCGTACGAAATGTTCCCGATCCATACGAGCCATTGCGGCACCGGGATTCGTATGGTCTTGGAAGCGATGCAGAGGCCGCCAACCATGGCGATCGCCCAGCCGCCCCATCCCAGCAGTCCGTTATCCACCACTCGTCCTTCGAGGATGCACCAGACAAACCCAAGAAGGCCCGCTGCAGCTACGACGCGGGCTACCTGAGCGTTGCGAATCGTGAACGGCGAACAGTAAATCAGCCCGATCACGATGCCGGCGAGAAACTCCCAGATGATCGGATTGGTCATCATCTGGAGGTAGGCACTACCCGAATCGATTCTCGCGGTGGTGAGGAGCGATGCGTGGCCCTGGTCCCAGATGGGTATGGCGACGAGAAACAATACACTCCAGAGCGCGAGGGCAAGGTAGCGAAACCTGCCGAAGAGCATCGAAAGACCGAAGGTCAGGTAGAAGTACGCTTCGTAGTTAAGCGACCAGGCGACATCCGTGAGTCCGCCGCCGAGGTACAGGAACGAGTGAACGTCCGGCGGAATAAACAGCGTGGACTTCGCAGCCCACACTGCATTTTCGGCCGTGAACATGCCAGATCCCTTCGCAACGGCGAAGGTGATGAACCCTATGACAACATAGGGAATCCAGATCTTGGTGAATCGGCGGATGTAGAAGCGCAGCACGCTGTTGCCCGATCCATCGCTGCCCCGGGTCGTGTACGTCATGATGAACCCGCTGATCACGAAGAACACGTCGACGCCGGCGGCACCGGAATGCAGGAGGTACTCGGCGAGCCCCTGGTAAGGAGTGACGAGGAAGAACCACCGCGTATGGCTGAGCACCACAAGCATGATGGCCAACCCACGTAGGGCCTGGAGGAACTCGAGCTTCCTGTCGTCGCGCATCACATCCCCTTTTTCGGCGCCTTTATACCACCAAAGGTCCTACCCTACACCTCTGGAAGCGCACGGTCGGCTAACCCAAAGAGACAGGACGGACTACGTGCTAGCTGCGTGTCAGAGCCGGGGTATTTGCCTGAGTGAAAGGCAAAAAAAAGGAGCCCAAAGGCTCCTTAGTCACTGTCTTCAAGCCACTTTCCGCACGAGGGAAAAGTGGTGGGCGGTACAAGGATCGAACTTGTGACCCCTACCATGTCAAGGTAGTGCTCTACCGCTGAGCTAACCGCCCGAAGAGCTGCGCAGTTTACCGGCGCCCGGCGGGGTCTGCAAGAGGGCGCGACGGATTTTTTTCCGTCGCTCCCGGTGGCGGCCCTAACGCAGGGCCCGCTCCCTCAGACGGTGGATCTCGTCGCGGATCTTGCCCGCCTCCTCGAATTCGAGGTTCTGGGCGTGCTTATACATCTTGGTTTCGAGCTTCTTGATCGTCGATCCGACCTGCTCGGGCGTAAGCGATCCGTAGTCCGCGGCCTCCTCGGCGACCTTTTTCGCCTCCTTGCCGCGCTTACCCTTCCCGCGCGAACCGAAATCGGAACGAGCGCCCTCCATGATGTCGGCGATACGCCGCACCACGGTGGTCGGGGTGATCCCGTTAGCCGCGTTGTATTCGATCTGCTTCTCGCGACGGCGCGCCGTCTCGTCCATGGCGATCTTCATCGAGCCGGTGATCTCGTCGGCGTAGAGAATGGCCTTGCCGCGAACGTTTCGCGCGGCGCGACCGATGGTCTGGATCAACGAGCGGTTCGAACGCAGGAAACCTTCCTTGTCGGCATCCAGGATCGCCACGAGTGATACCTCGGGCATGTCGAGACCTTCGCGCAGCAGGTTGATACCCACCAGCACGTCGAATTCGCCAAGGCGCAGGTCGCGAATGATCTCCGTGCGCTCCACGGTGTCGATGTCCGAATGCAGGTAGCGCACCTTCACGTCATGCTCAGAGAGGTAGTCGGTGAGGTTCTCCGACATGCGCTTGGTCAGGGTCGTCACCAGCACGCGATCGCCCATGGCGACGCGCAGGCGAATTTCGCCGAGCAGGTCGTCCACCTGGGTGCGAACGGGCCGCACTTCGACCTCCGGATCGATCAGGCCGGTGGGACGGACGACCAGCTCGACGACATTGTCGTCGGCCTTCTCCAACTCGTACTTTGCCGGCGTCGCCGACACGTAGATGGCGCGCGGTGCACGCCGCTCCCACTCTTCGAAACGCAGCGGACGGTTGTCCATNGCCGAGGGCAGACGGAAACCGAACTCGACCANNGTCTCCTTGCGCGAGCGGTCGCCCTTGTACATGGCGCCGAGCTGCGGCACGGTCACNTGCGACTCATCGACCACCATCAAGGCATCNGGCGGCAGGTAGTCGAACAGGGTCGGCGGCGGCTCNCCGGGACCGCGTCGCGTCATGTGCCGCGAATAATTCTCGATGCCCTGGCAGAAACCCACCTCGGCCATCATCTCGAGGTCGAAACGCGTGCGCTGTTCGAGACGCTGCGCTTCCACCAGCTTGTTGTCGCGGTAAAGCTGTTCGAGACGTTCGGAGAGCTCGACCTTGATCGTCTCCATGGCATTGAGCACGCTCTGCCGTGTGCTCGCATAGTGCGTCTTCGGATACACGGTGTAGCGCGGCACCTTGCGCAACACCTCACCCGTGAGAGGGTCGAAAATGGAGAGGTTCTCCACGTCGCCGTCGAAGAGTTCGATGCGCAGCGCCTCGGCCTCCGACTCCGCCGGGAAGACGTCCACGATCTCGCCGCGCACGCGGTAGGTACCGCGGCGCAGCTCCATCTCGTTGCGCACGTACTGCAGTTCGGTGAGCTGCTTGATCAGGGCGCGTTGATCGATGTGCTCGCCGCGCGAGAGGATCAGGCGGAGGCTCATGTAGTCCTCCGGATCGCCCAGGCCGTAGATGGCCGACACCGTCGCCACGATCAACGAATCGCGCCGGGACAACAGGGCCTTGGTCGCGGCCAGTCGCATCTGCTCGATGTGGTCGTTGATACTTGAATCCTTCTCGATGAAGGTATCCGAGGCGACCACATACGCTTCCGGCTGGTAGTAGTCGTAGTAGCTGACGAAATACTCCACCGCGTTATTCGGGAAGAATTCCTTGAACTCGCCGTAGAGCTGCGCAGCCAGCGTCTTGTTGGGCGCCAGCACGATCGTCGGCTTCTGGATCTTCTCGATCACATTGGCGATCGTGAAGGTCTTGCCGGAACCGGTCACACCGAGCAGGGTCTGCGCCGCGAGGCCGGCGTCGAAGCCCTCGGTAAGCCGTCGAATGGCCTCGGGCTGGTCACCGGAGGGTTGGAACGGGGAGGCGAGCTGGAAGCGATCTGTCATGGCTGACGATATGCTGGCTAGGAACACGAGTTTAAAGCGCCAACGCCTACGGGATGTGAGGCATTCCCCCACAGACCACCGCCTCGGGACGGGGGCACGATCCAGACTCCGCCTTTGGAGTCCATCATGCCCCGCCCGCCCTGTCGCGGCTTTACCTGGCTCGAGCTCCTCATGGTCCTCACCATAACGGCCATGCTCGCCGCCACGGCCATGCCTTCCCTCTCGGAGGCCATGGCGCGCCATCGGCTTCGTGCGGCGACTACGGCCCTGGTGAACACCCTTCAGCACGCCCGCACGACCTCCCTCGATCGCGACCAGGGCACCGTCGTCTGCCCCAGCGCAAACGGCCGCACGTGTTCGGGGCAAGCGGACTGGGGGGTGGGCTGGATCAGCCGCGACGGGCGCACCGGCGACATCCTGGCCATCGAAGACGCGCTGGATTCACGGCTGACCGCGGTCGCCGTGGGCATCCGCACGGAAATCGCCTTGCGTCATACCGTCTACGACAATCACGCTCAGCCGGGCAACCAGACGCTGGCCCTGTGCCTGCGCGGCAAGCCTGCCACCACGGTTACGGTGGTTGTCGCAAAGAATGGCTACAGCCACGTCGAAGCGGCCTCGGCCGACGTCGCGCGTACCTGCGCTGCGCGACATTCACGAAATCGTTAAGACCGCTTGACAGCCCCACCCCACATAAAGACAATACGCAGCTCCCCGCCCGAATAGCTCAGCCGGTTAGAGCACTTGACTGTTAATCAGGGGGTCGTTGGTTCGAGTCCAACTTCGGGCGCCAGGTTTTGAAAGGCCGTGCAGTGATGCGCGGCCTTTTTCTTTGTCAGAACGGCACGAGCACCCAGCCGCCGGACACCCGCTCGCGCAGCACTTCGACAGCACGGCCTTTGCCCTTCATGGCCGAGGCGCGCGTCAGCGCGAACTCGATCGCCGTGCCTTCGGTCTGGAACACGTGCTTGGTCGCGCCAGGCAACAGCACCGTCCACGTACGAAGATTCATCGACGGATAAAAAACGAACACGCGCAACGGGCGAACGACACCGTCCATCGGCGGCGACGCCGCAGCCTGCTTCTGTGAATCCATGACGTGCCCTCGCTGTCAGTCCACGTGTGACACGTGGTGGGTTACGTCGGTGTTACGGCCATCGTGCGGCCAGACCCGCCACGTTACACCCAACTAACAACTGAAAGCGCATGTTGGACCACCCGGGCTTCGTTTGGCCGGATCCACCCCCGACTCAGCGGTCGGGGCTAGTCCCGCCTAACTCAGACGATCGTCATGCCCCCGAAGAAACCCGTCACACCATCCGTAGACACGCCGCCGCCGGATCGTTCGTCCGCCGCGTTCATTTCCTACGTCTATTCGCACAATCGCCGCGAGCCCCTTCCGGAGACGCCGCGCAGCACGCCCCTCAAGGGGCCGAAGAAAACCGCAAGCTGATCTTGTCGTGGGGTGATCACCGTTCCCGGCGATCATCCCACTGTGGTCACGGCGTCAGCTGTCGATCTGCGTGATCGAGCGAACGCGCCCGTTGACCACTTCGACCTGCACGGACTTGCCCTTCTGGAAGTACTCCAGGCGATAACCCTCCAGGCCACCGTTGCGGGACTCGATCGGCGTCTCGCGATCCGGCTTGCCCGCGATTTCGCGGAGACGTCCCTCGCTATCTCCCGTGGAGACGACCTGCGAACCGACGCGAAAGGTGTCGGCAGCGGCGACGCCGCACGATAGGACGGTGGCGAAAATGGCGGCGGCAATGCGCTTCATACGGAACTCCCTGTCGATGTCTTCACGCAGGCTAGCTCCGACGACAAGCGAAGCCAAGAGCCGGACAACGTTTCTTCCCCGACCATTCAGGCTCTGGAAACGTGGGGATTCCCCGCCACCAGCCAGCGCCAGAGCAGATCCGTTCCCTGCCGAATGCCGATGCGGGCCGAGCCTGGTACGTTCTCGGGGGATGGCGTGCCGTCGTCGAGAATGGCGTAGCCCTGCCGCGCGCGCACCAGATCGATACCGTTCTGCTCACCCGTGATGCTCATGGCCTGCGCCAGCCGCGCCGGCCCGCTGCACAACTCACGCTCGCGCTTCACCTTCGGCCGTGCTTCGCGCATGCGCTCGATGCCGGCGATGGGCTCCAACGCCCGGATGAGTACCCCGGTCCCCTCGCCCACGTCACCGCAAACGGTGTTCGCGCACCAGTGCATCCCATAGGTGAAGTAGACATACATGTGGCCCGGCGGGCCGAACATCACGGCGTTGCGCGCCGTCTTGCCGCGAAACGTATGCGCGGCCGGATCGATGGCGCCGAGATAGGCCTCGACTTCGACAATCCGCCCCGCCCGCCCGTCGTCGCAGGCGAGGACCTTGTTGAGCAAGGCCTGGGCGACCTCGCGGGCATCGCGCTGATAGAACGATCGCGGCAGGATGTCGCCCGGCCAGCGAGGTCGACGGAGCGCCATCAGGTGTCCAGGGGTTCGCCATCGGTGTCGGGATCGGGCCCAGGACGCTCGACGGGCTCGTGGTCGTAAGGCGGCGGCGAGGTGCCGGGAGGCGTCTTGTCCGTGTCGGGCACGGGACGATGCGGTCGGGCCATGGCGTCCTCCAGCGGCGTCGGGGCGTGGTCACCCCGACGCCACGAAGTCAGAAGACGCCGAGCAACCAGCAGATCAGGATGATGGCGAGGATAACGCCGATACCGCCGCTCGGGCCATAACCCCACGAGCGCGAGTAACCCCAGGTGGGAAGGCCGCCGACCAGGGCGAGAATGAGGATGACGAGCAGGATGGTAACGAGCATGGGTATCTCCGGCAGTGGACTCGGAGTGCATCGTTGCGCAGGGGGTCGTCTAGGACGTGTGATGCGTGGGACGCGCTGAGGCGTCCCGTTCAGAAAGCGGAAAGGCGGCGCCGCGCGGTACGCGGCGCCGCTAAGTAGTTTTACGTACGCACGACGTAGCACGGCTCGTAAGCCGTGCCACCGGGAAGCTTCATGCGATGCTGTTCGACGAAGGCCTTCAGCAGGTCGTCCAGCGCACGCATGATCTCCGGCTCACCGTCGATGACGAACGGGCCGAACTGCTCGATGGCGCGCACGCCCTCTTCCTTGACGTTGCCGGCAACGATGCCCGAGAACGCACGACGCAGGTCGGCGGCGAGTTCGTGGCGCGGACGATCGCGATGCAGGGCCAGGCCCGCCATCGCCTCGTGCGTGGGACGGAACGGCTGCTGGAACGGCAGCGGGAT
>KBS_T1R1_sep09DRAFT_100025_pt1 | contig 7874 bp, 6 predicted proteins | sample KBSGLBT1R1Sept09_FD_9214 | JGI IMG/M metagenome (IMG submission 9214) | reverse complement strand
GTGATGTCCGGTGCTACCGTGCCGGCCGCTCCCGCCAACAACGCTCCGGTGAAGCCGGTCGCGTCGGATGTGCCGCAGGCACCCGCCGTTACCGCCCCCGCAGCGAACACCGATGTACCGGCTGCAAAGCAGGAAGCCAACCAGGCTCCCGCGGAACCGGCCAAGAAGTAATCAGCGACACCGCAACACGCTGTAAAAGTTATGCCCAGGTGGCGGAATTGGTAGACGCACTACCTTGAGGTGGTAGCGGTTTAGGCTGTGGGGGTTCGAGTCCCCCCTTGGGCACCAACAAAGATCCGGAGACCTCACCGGATCGCAAAGAAACCCGCGAAAGCGGGTTTTTTTGTGGGCGTTTGCCGGGACGGCTGAGGCGATTTAAGACGAGGCCAGCCGCACCGAGAAGCAGGTGCCGGTATCGGATGAAGACTGGACCGTGACCTCACCGCCATGGGCTTCTGCGATAGCGCGCACGATGAACAAGCCGAGGCCTACACCTTCCGCGTTGCGCTCGGACTGCCCCCGGACCATGGCGTCAAAGAGAAGGGCCTGCTGTTCGAGGGGAATGGGGGAGCCTTCGTTCTGCACGGAAAGATGCAGGTCCTCGTCGCCGTTGACCGATATCTCGATGGGGCGACCGGGCGCGCCGTAACGAACGGCATTGCCCACCAGGTTACCGAGCAGCTGGACCAGTCGATCGGGATCGATCTCGAAGTGGGAACGCCCCGTGCAGGTCAGTCGCAGCACATGCTCCGGGAAACCGAGCCTCATCTCATCTACGGCATCTTCGAGCGATCGGAATACGTCGGTGGACCGACGGGTTATCGCGAGGCCGGTGCCGATACGCGCCGCCGTGAAATCGAGCAGGTCGCGGATCAGGCGTTCGGCCCGACCAGCCGCCGAGACCGTCAGTGCATGAACCTTCCGTTGTCGATCGGTCGTCGATACGGGTGCCAGCAAGTCCAGCCCGGCCGTGATCGCCATGAGCGGATTTCTCAGGTCGTGGCTGACGATACCGATCATCTGTTCGGCGAGCAGTGCCCGGTCCTCGGCATCGACGCGCCCACGGGTGAGGTTCGTCACGGCGTCTTCGGCCCGGCGCTTCATAAGCAGAAGTTCTTGCTCGTATTGCGCGCGCCCGCTCATCAGTACACAACTGACCGACAGGCTGTCGTCCGCTCGCCTGGCGATGTTCATCAACGCTGGCAGGCGCTCGCCCGAGGCAGTGACGAGGTCCAGCTTGAGATCGGCCGCCTCACCTTGCATCCGTACGAGCGGTGCGATGTGCGTCTGGTAGAAAATGCGCCCGCCGATGGAAAGAAGATTCATGAAGGCCATCTTCAGTGCAAGCGCTTGCGCCTCGTACCCGAGCCATGCGCAGAGCCTCGCGTTGACGCGTTCGATCATTCCGCCCGAATTAACGATGAGAAGCCCGCAGGGAGCGTCCTGCCAGTCGGCGTTCGGCAGTGTCGGGGTGTTATCCGTCATGCGCCCAGCGCATTTTCCCGAAGAAACTGCTGTATGGCAGCCAGGCATGCCTCGGGTGCGCTCAGATGCGGACAATGTCCGATGTTTTCGATCATTGACAGGACCGACCCTGGCACGACCGACGCCACGTACTGTCCGGCCGAAAGGGGCGCGATGAGGTCGTCGGTGCTCTGGAGAATGAGCGCCGGCGAGCGGATGTGGGATACGTCGTCGCGATGATCGGAAAGAAAGGTGACGCGAGCGAACTGGGCGGCAATGTCCGGGTCGGTTCGACAAAAGCTGCTTTCCAGTTCGTCGCTGAGTTCGGGGCGATCGGGCGCGCCCATGATCAGCGGCGCCATCTGGCTCGACCAGCCGAGGAAATTGCCTTCGAGGGTGGTCAGGAGCTCATCGATGTCGCTACGCGAAAAGCCGCCTTGGTAATCCTCGTCATTGAGATAGCAGGCCGACGGGCCAACCATGACGTGTGCGGTAAGCAATCCAGGCGACATCCGCTCAACGAGCACGCCGATCATGGCGCTGACCGAATGACCCACAAGCACCGTCGGGCCGTCGGCGAACGCCTCGATGATCGCGATGACGTCGCTGGCATACCCGTGCAGGGTCGCATACCGGTCGGGCTGGTAGGCGGGGGTAAATGACTGTCCGCATCCCGTCAGATCCAGCAGGACGACGCGATAGTGCTCTGCGAGAGCGGGGGCGAGCAGCCGCCACATATTCTGATCGCAGCCGAAACCATGCACCAGAACGAGCGTGGTGGGGCCCTCACCGAGAATCCTCACATTGTTCCGCTGCTGCAAATTCATGGGGATCTCTGACGGTCCCGATGCAGAGGGAGCCTCGGAGGATGAGGCATGTTAAGCCTTCTGGACCCCATGCGCACGCCAGCAAGGATCACCCCCGACGGACCAGGGGCGGCGGGTAATACGTCCCATCGATGACGCCGCCGCGAGGTCCGTAGAAGCGGAACGTCAGCGACCAGGGCTTGCCGCCTCCGGTGGGTAGCCAGTTGGTCTCAGGCGCGTCGACGGGTCGTACCGCTGCGAAGTAAAGCGTGAGCGAGCCGTCATTCGCCTTCACCAGGCCCGATTCCTTGTTCAGCAGGTAGCGCTTCAGGGCATTGGGGAGCACGCGCCGGTGCGCGCGGTCCACGGCAATGACCGACCAGAAGTAGGTTGCATAGGCCTCGGGCAGGTCGCTCGCCGGGAACGTCAGCGTGTAGCTGCCGTCCGCAACGAGGGGGGCGCCGGTGCTGTCGATCGCACCCCGGTAGTACAGCACTTCTTCGAACACGTTGGCCCAGATGCCGCCGTAATTCACCGTCGTGCGGGTGAGCCAGTCGCTGCCCCAGTGGCCGCAGCAGGCGGGCCTTGCCCAGCCCTGCCTGATCGTGCCGCGGCCGATGATCGCCGCCGCCGCAGCGAACTGCTTGAGCGCCATGTTCCGGATGATGCCGTCGACACGGGCGCGCTCAGTGGGATCGACGATCGCCGCGGCGATCGTGCGCACCGCTTGTTGCATGTCCTCGAGCGGACTGAGATCCGGTTCGTCCAGGGCCAGCAGGGCCGAGTCGAAAGCCTCTACACCGGGTAGCGCATCCGTGTCGAACATCAACGTCCGCGGAAGGGGTGGCTCGGCCGGTGACCCGCGCATCTCGAAGGCGAAGCGATGCTGTAGCGCGATCGCCTCGTCCCAGTTCGCGCCCAGCTCCACGCGCAAGAGAACGCGGGTGACGCGTGACGGGAGGTCGACGCGTTGGGCGTCCGAAGGCACCGCGGCATGCGAACCGTGCAGGCAGACGGCGAAACGGCCGTTCGTGACCTGTGGATACAGGCGCTCGTTGATATTGGCGACGGTTTCGCCCCACCCGTTGAGGAATTCGACAACGTAGTAGCGATGCTCGATCCTGGGTACGTCGATGAGCAGGTAGCTGTTTTCGTCGAGCGCCACCCAGGCTTCCGAATAGGCGACGTCCAGGTTCGGGTTGGGCCAGTCGACCTGCCCGGGCTTGCGATGCAGCAGCGTGTTCCATTGCATGCCTTCGCGGTCGAAGTCGATCTGCTGTTGACGAGCGATGAGAAGGCGCCCGAGCAGATAAATATAGGCATCCGCGATCGCCTGCTCGGAAAGCCTCATCGAGGGCTTTTGCTGGTCGGTCATGGCGTGCCCCGCGAAGGTCGTGGGTCATACTGTCGCCTGGGCAGAGCCACGAATCGAGCGTGGTTTTCCGGTGGGAGCGTTACGTAAATTTGCGTAAGGCGGGGTCTCCCGAAACAGCGCCGCAGCATTCGGTTGGCCGATTTTGCTCAAATCCGGGAGCGTGGAGAAGCCGCGGGCAGGCACCCGGACGATGCCCACGCCTCCCCTCTGATATAGGTCATTTACGCCGATATCTTCTACACTCGCGTGGTTGGGGCTCCACTTCGGCCACGGCGCGACAACTGATGCTTCCGAGAACAAGGTACTGAGATGACTGATCCTGTAAAAAAATCGACCGTTGTTACCGGCGCATCAGGCTTGGTAGGCAGGGCTCTTGTCGAGGAGCTCAGTAAGGACGCAAATAACCTCGTTATTCCGACCTCGAGTGCAGACGTGAATCTGCTCGATTTTCAGGCCACGTGTGATTTCATGGCGCGACATCGGCCGGACATCGTCTATCACATGGCGGCTCGGGTAAGCGGTATCGCGGGAAACATGCGGGCGCATGGGCGCGGCTATTTTGATAACGTCATGATGAATACACACGTTATCGAAGCGGCCCGCCTGGCCGGCGTAAAGAAGATCGTTGGAATGGGATCTACAGCCGTTTATTCGGATCTGGCACGACTCCCCATGGTCGAAGAAGATATCTGGGTTGGCGCACCCCACTCATCCGAGGCCGGGTATGCGCACGCCAAGCGAGCGATGCTGGCGCAGCTGGAAGCCTATCGAGAGCAATACGGCATCGACTATGCGTTTTGCCTTTCTACCAATCTCTTTGGGCCACACGATAAGTTCGATGAGCAATACGGCCATGTCCTCCCGTCACTGATCTCCAAGTTTCATCGCGGCGCAATGAATAATGAGTCAGTAACCATTTGGGGGAGTGGAACTCCGCAGCGCGATTTTTTCTACGTGAAGGATGCGGCTGCCGCCATTCGTATGATAGGCGAAAAATTTAGCGGCACGATTAATCTTGCCTCTGGTCGAAGCATTTCAATTTTTGATGTTGCAACACTATTGAAGAAGATTACTTCACTAAAAAGTGACTTGCTTTGGGACCGGAGTAAACCAGACGGGCAGAAACTTCGCGCTTATGATCTCGGTAAGCTAAGCGAGCTTGGTTTTCGGCCAGAGTTCTCTCTTGAGGAAGCCCTCATTGAAACCTACGAGTGGTACAAGAGCGAATTTGAACACGCCCGTCGATAGGCGTTCATTAGTTATCACTTGTATAGTATTCGGCTTCGCTTAACCGAATCCGCGAAAGCCAGAGGGACGCCTTTAAATGCCAGTTCGTACAGTAGCGGTATTCCATTGCACCTCAGACGTCGGATCGCCCTGGTGTTGCGCTGAAGGAATTTCGTCGACGCTGAGTGCTCTCGGCTATCGTGTTCTGGACTGTGGCCGTCCTGGACGTACTACGGTACCGATTGAGGATTTACAACAGGCAGACCTGATCATCCTGAGCGCGGTCGAGTGGTATCACGACGTTCTACGAGCGAATTACGGCGCGGCGTGGGATGCCCTGAAGGCGATCAAGGTAGCCTGGTATGCCGAGACGGCCCATCGCGATGACCAGGACTTCCCTTTCGAGCGTTACCGCCCGATCGCCGACCTGCACTATTTTCCTGCCATACAGGACGCAGCCGAGTTCGATGGCATGTGGCTCCCCTTCGGCGTCGACACGACGCTGTTTAACCCCAAGCCGGTTGCAAAGATCCACAACGCTGCCTTTCGAGGGCAGATGTATCCGAAAAGGCAGGAATACATCCAGAAGGTCAGCTATCCGCTGACCATGCTTCCCGCCGTATCCGACCCGGACCCCATCCGCTCCTGCGAGTTGCTGGCAACGGCTTACAGCGCGACCCGCATCTTCGTCAATCTGCCCGCGTTATCCCGGCTGATCGTCACGAAGGTGCCTGAGGTCATGGCCTGTCGCACGATGGTCGTTACGCCGGCGATCGACCATCCATCGGGTGTCCAGAATATGCGCCAGTTCGTGGACGGTAAGCACCTTGTGTACTACGACCCCAACCGTCCAGAGGAGATTGGGGAGATAGTCCAGTACTACCTGGATCATCCGACCGAGCTTGATGCGATCGCCACTGCTGGTTGGGAGGAAGCCAACCGGGCGCATACGCTGGAGCTTCGTGTCAAAAGGATCGTTAGCGATGCTCAAAATCTGATCGAGCAACGGGCCGGGGGCCATGACCCGAAAGGCGGTGAACATCGCGTATCGGGTCTGCAACAGCCAACCCAAGGGGCCGAGTGGCTTGGCGCGACGGAGAAATTTTCAGCCGCCATGCCTGGAACGCTTAAGCCTTGGGCGAGCAGGCACGCCACGAAGAGGCCGGGTGTTTTCGCACGCTTGGTAAAAGGTCTCCGTCGATGATGGCAATCGACGCATAGAGCAAATCAACAGCGACCCTTCGATCACTTCCTTCCCGAGTAGTAGTCCACCGACGCGTCGATCTCTTCCGGCGTCATGTTGCGCGCGATATTGCGCATCTGGGCGCTGGTGTCATTGCGCCGTGTGCCATGAGCGAACGCTTCCAGCTGCGTCTTCAGGTAGTCGCGCGGCTGTGGATCCAGCCACGGCACGCCCAGCTTGCTGTCGAGCCGGCCGTGGCAGGAGCCACAGGGCGGGATGTTGCGCATGGGCGCGCCGGTCGCGACGATATCCGGTGCGGCCTGCAGGTCCTGCGCACCGGGTGTCTGCCGGCGGGGGAGGGACGCGTAGTACGCGGATAGATCACGCAAGTCCTGGTCGCTCAGCTTGACGACCAGTGGTGTCATCACGGCACTCGGCCTTGCGCCGCTCTGGAAATCGCGCAGTTCCTTGTAGATCGACGATGCGTACTGACCGGCGAGGTTCGGCGTCTGCGACGAGCTCACACCACGCAATCCGTGGCACATGGTGCAACGTAGCGCGAGCGTGGCGCCTCGTCCGACGCCGCCGCCTGACGCGGGCTCGTCGAGGGTCGTTGGAGTCAGCACGACCTCGGAGACCTTCGTCGGAGGCGCGACAGGTGCACTGGTCGGGCTCAACCACGACCTCGGTGCGCCGGCGGCGCTGCAGATGGAATTCCACAGCCCCTTGAACAAGGCGTCCTCCTGGGCCGACGGCAGCCAGACGAAGCCCACGAACAGCGAAAACACCAGCAGCAGGAAGGTGCCGCCCACACTGCCGACGAACCACCGGTTGCGTAACAGGGGCCCACTCATGGCTTGCCTCCCACGAAGACCGGCGGAACATTGGCCTCGTGCATCCGCATCAGCTGGACGATCGGGTAACCGTAGTTGGTGATCGTCAGGGCGATCATGAGCGCGACCCACAACCCCAGCCCATTCAAGGCCCAGGGCAGCGAGACCGGCTCGTGCACGGCCCGGCTGAAGGTGAACGTCTCCGGCTCCACGCGGGTGGCCCAGTGATTGCGCACCAGCACCGCGATGAAGATCAGCGCCGACACGACCAGCAGCGCACCGCCGATGACGGACATGACGACGGAGACGCCCTCGGCGAACATGCCGGGCGCGGTGTAGTCATAGAACGCCATGCGTCGGGGCATGCCGAGCAGGCCCGCGTAGTGCCACGGGAAAGTCAGCACGATCATGCCGATGAACCACAGCCACAGTTGCGTGCGGACGAGGCGGGCGTCCTGGATCACGCGCCCGGTGAGGTGCGGCCAGAGGTCGTAAGCGATAGCGAAATACATGATCACGATCGCGCCGCCGAAGATCAGGTGGAAATGCCCGGTCACCCACTGCGTATTGTGGATGGTCGAGTCCAGCTGATAGCTCATGTTGATCAGGCCGCCGGCGCCGCCGAAGCCGAGCATCACGAAGGACAGCGCCAGGGCGAGCATCTGCGGGTTCTTCCACGGCAGGGCCTTGACCCAGCCGAAGGCGCCCTTGCCGCCGCGCAGCCGCGCGGCGATTTCGACCGAGGCGCAGATGGTGAATACCGTCAGCAAGGTCGGTACCGCGACCATGGCGGTGAAGATGGAATGGACGACCTTGAAACCCGAGCCGACTTCCGGATCCGCAAACAGGTGATGGATGCCGATCGGCATCGCGAAGACCAGGAATAGCGCGAACGAGATGCGTGCCATCGAATCGCTGTAGAGCCGCCCGCCGATGGCGCGCGGCACGATCGTGTAGAAGGCGATGTACGCGGGCATCAGCCAGAA
>KBS_T1R1_sep09DRAFT_100024_pt1 | contig 8202 bp, 7 predicted proteins | sample KBSGLBT1R1Sept09_FD_9214 | JGI IMG/M metagenome (IMG submission 9214) | reverse complement strand
CCAGGTGTCGGACGACCGTATTGGGCGAGCCAGAACCCAGAACAGCGCGGACGCGTTCCACCGTTGGACGTTCTCCTGCGCCAAGCAGCGCGTCCGCAGCAGCGAAGACCTCTTCCTGGGTAATTCCTCGTGTCATATGTGCTACCGATCGGGGCCTGTAACGAGTATGCCCCCAGACATCGGGGCCTCCAAAGCGGGCGCCGCGGCGCGTACTGTCATACCCACGCGGGCGCGTTGCCTTGCATATGCCGCCGGATGGCGTCACGGGCCATCCAATCCGAGGCGTACTGGAGAAGCGCCAGTGCGCAGATGAAAAAATCCATGCGTAAGCCGGCTTGTCCATAAGGGACCTTCGTTCCCTGATGCAACTTATGGATGCTGATGAAGCGGTCCTGCACGGGCCTGAATTCCGGAGTAAGTTCCGTCACGCGATTGACGCAATCTGCTAGCTTCTTAACGTGCTCAGAGTCGAGATTGTCGATCTTTCCGTGGGCCATCTTGTTACGTATTGCGTTGATCTGCTGATAGGACGCCGCCAGGACTGGGGGTAAGCCGAAGGCGACGGTCAGGCTCAGGGCTTGCGCGAATTGCCAGGGGTCGGGAACGCAGGCGGCGATCTCGCCGACACGCTTCTGGTCCAGATAGAAGTGGAGCGTCCGTTCCAAGACAAGATGACAGCGCAGCACGCAGGCCAGATCGTCCTCGGACTCTGCCGCTCGCGCGAGCCCCTCCATGTTCAGAAGCGAAGAAAGGTCCAGGTCGATAGCCGTGGCCTGCGGCGAGTTGCTCATGACTGATCTCCGATGGTCGGAAACGGCAAGGAGGGCACCTTTGCGCTTGCCTCGGCCTGCGCCTGGAGAGTGGCCTCGGCGGCGGCAATTGGTTCGCGCATAAACCAACGGACAAAGGTGTTCAGGCGGTATGCGGTGAATCCCGTGCGCGTACCAGCGAGCTCTTCCATCACGTCTCCTACCTGCTCCAACCAGGCTCGCTCACCCGCGAGTCGGTCCGTGAGCGCCTCGTGTTCGTACCTTCCGCGAAGGATATCCATGACGTTACGCTGGTTCTCCGCCGGCAAGCGTTCGAGTGCGGCGACAAAATCAGCCGGGGCGATTTGGCCAAGTATGGGTACGCCGTAATACTCTCCACTGCCTTGGCCCGTTACGAGCAGTGCGTTGCGGAAGCGGTGCATATCGGAGCCCATCAGCTCCAGCAGCTCTTTCGCCCGCCGGGGCAAGAATCGGGCGGCCTGCTCGCTGCGCGCTTGGCTGAGGTACTGATACACGGCAACGAATTCGGAGCTGTTGGCCTCCATGAAGCCCAGGCTGGCATATCCGGTCTGATGGAAGTCGGCCCGGCTAGGCGGTTCGAGCTTGTCGCGGGCAAGCAAATCATCGATGTCGGCCTTCGCCGCGTCGACCACGCCCTGGCGGTCGACGGGAATCAGCCCCGCCTCTGCCAGCTTGAGCCGGATGCCGGTGACGTGGAGTAGCTCGCCAGAGATGACGAATTCCCGGGCAGCGACTTGTTCCTCCAACGTGTGAATTGCCGCCTCAACGCGGGCCGCGTCGCGCGTTTGCCAGTACCACACCGTTTGCCACGCGGGTTCACTGGACGGCGGTGCAAAGAACCGGCTCTGGTCGAGTGAGTCGGCCAAAGTGGTCGATGAAACGCGGCCGTTAACCAGCAGGTCGACCAAGATGTCATTGGTAAGCACAGGATCGTATACGTCCGAATCGGCATAGCGAGCGCGGGTCGACTCCAGACGAGATTTGGTCTCTTTGCTCATTCCCGCGGCGTAGCGCTGTCGATCGGCTACGTCCTCTTCGATCAGTCGGCCAGCCTTGTAGTCGATTGCAAGCGGCAGCACGAGGCTGAGCATGGCGTTCATGGCATCAGGATTCGCGCTGTGCCTGTCGGCAAGGCACGCACACAGCCGTTCAAAGTCCCACATGGCCTGCTGCAGAATACGCAGGTTGCCCAGATCGGCCTGCTGGAAAATGGCGCATACCAGCGGCAGGCGGTCTTGCAGAAAGGGGTGTGCGATAGGGTTGTCGACGAACCGGACAAAGCTCCGCACCGCCGCCTGGAGGTGCGGTCGCACGGAAAACACCCGGCCCACGACTTTTTCCCGGCGCAGCGTGTACGCGACGCGTTCACCGACCAGTTCATCCTCGTTTGCCAGCACGATAACCTTCTTCCCCTCGTGCTCGACTAGCTGGTTGATGTAACCCATGACCTGGTCGATCGGTAGCGTGGCGCGTTCCAGGTCGTCGAACACGTAAACGGATGCCTTCAACCGCTTCAGGATGTCGTTGGCTTTCAGCTCGGGCAACTCATATTTGAGGTGTTTCAGAACTGCCTTCCCTACGCCAGTGGCCAGTCTGGCGCCGCGGGTCTCCAACAATGGGTAGGCCGCCGCGAAAAGGGCGTCGTCGAGCTCAGCCGCGCTGGCGATGCCGTAAAGGCTGACGTAGATAAACTGATTGGAGCGATCGCGGAAGGTGTCGTCTAGAAACGCCTTGATTAGGTGACTCTTTCCCGAACCCCAAACGCCATTCAGCAGGACGGCGTAACGCGGCGCGTGGCCGAATGCCACGTAGCTTTTCAGGAACGCAGTAATGGGTTCATTGGGATCGTGGCTGGCGAACGGCGCGGGTAAAGGCGACAGGGCATTCATGCAGGCCTCGGGGGTTGGCAAGGGTCGATGACGTTGACGCGCAGACGGTACCGCCTCAGCGCCGGTCTCGTGTCGATGGGCAGACGTTGGGGCAAGGTTGGGACACTCAAGACACTTGGCACCAGCTAGCGCGTGGGCGTGTGATCGACGGCAGTGGAGTCAACTATGCGCAAGGCCCCGGGGCGCTGCGACACCCTACGTGTCCATCACGACCATCAAGCGGACGGCTGCGCTCGGCCGTCGCCACCCTTCCCTTGAGTACCGCGAGGCGATCAGGTCGTGCCAGGCCCCTGGCCGAGGGCGACATGCCTTCTCTACGCTTTGGGCGCTGGCGCATCAGCCGGGCAAGATGCCCTGTAACCAATGCGTCAGATGGGGAATGTTCGACAGGCCAGTCTCCAGTGCCTTCTGCATGACGACCTTCAAGCCTTCCGCCGGCAAGCCCTTGATCGATTCGTAGAGCTTCGCCTTTACGCCTGCATCCGCTTCCGGGTCGGCTTCTAACCGATCAATGAGTAGGGCGCGCAGCGTCTCGTCGTGGAAGCGTACGGTGACCACGCCCAGAATCGCGCTCAGGCCGCCATCGTCGGCGAGGAAATCCAGACCCCGAGCAGTGATCGCAGCCTTCCATCGGCTGGAGCGGTCGCCCGTGGAATTGACCCGCCCTTCCCCCTGAAGCAAGCCGTGATCGATCAAATAGCTGATATTAACCATGCGTTGCCGGTCGTCTTGAGAGCCGCTCAGGGTGGTTAGCAGAGATTGGGGGTAGGCCTCACGGTATTCGTTAAGCAGGTTCCGTTGCAGGTCGCGGTCGAGAAACTCACCCATGAAACGCTCCTTTGATCGAAGGGGGGACGATGGATCGTGCGCTGCGAGGTCTCGGGCGGGAAAACCTTCGCCTCGCCTTGCCGCGTGTGCAATGGTCATACGAGGCGCACTGCAAGCGCGGCCGCGAAAGCGCGGTACCCGGCGAACGACCAACACGTGAGTGCGTCGTCACGTACAAGGTAGTACTGCGCGTTCGGGCATATGAGGTCACTTCCGTCCGGATGTGACCGTACCCAGGCCAGTGTCGCCAAGGTTTGCTGTTGGAATGATGCTGCGATGAATTCGTCAGGCAGGTTGTAGATTAAACCTTCAAGGAAGTAAGAAGGAGCCTGCCCTTCCGCCAAATCACCATCCTCTACCATCGCAGTGCGAAGGTTTTTGAAAACGCGAATAAGCGGCTTGAGCCGGTTACCAGTCGCTTGATGTTTGGCCGTTAAATTCTGGGCGTGCTGCCTCGGGTAATTGACAATTTGCTGGCCCTGACTGTTCCAAAAGCAGATGCCCTCGGCAAAGTCCTGTTGCTGCGAGGTGTCGAATGCGAAATACCGTCGATATTGTACTGCCACGATCACGTCCACTTTGCGCCGATTACCGTGACCCTCTATGGAAATGGCCTTGGCCCCAGGCCGGGCTGCGGCGCCGAATCGATCCGTCAGCACGCGTGTCACCTCATGCTTGAATTCGGCGTAGCCGTACGATGCGTCGATAAATGCAGCCGCGTAGCGTTCCCTTGCATTGGGAGAAAGCTCGGATAAATCGCAGTGCCAGCAATCGATCAATTCGATGACGATGTCGACGTCGCTCTCTCGCCAAACATTAGTGTCGTTTCCATAAGAGCCCTGCAGGAAGACTCGGTAATTGCGTCCCGCATAAGGGGCGCGTTGGTCGGTCAGGGCTTCGCGAACCAACCTGTAAGTCTCCGCCGACTGGACAATCGATCCTTGGTGAGACCACGTGATCAGCTGATTTTCTGGAATCGACATGACGAGTTCTCAGGTAAGAAACTGGCGAAGGACGGCCTCATGCTTGGCAAAGGACTCTCGGCCCCGTTGCCGGAGCACGTTAAGCTTTACAAGGTCTCGCTCCAGAAGATCAGTGGCCATCTCCGGCTCGGTATACGCGTCGCTGATTCTGACCGTCGGCACCTCGCTATATAGAATCGATCTGAGCTGATCCATCGATTGGGTGTTGATTTCAAGGGTCTTCTGCAGCAATTCAATGCTGTTGAATGGGATCATCTTCACCGCCGAGACAAGGCGATTGCGCAGGTTACGGGGTGCTGGATAGGCGCCGACGCCAAGACTCACCACGCGCAATTCGGTCGCGTTACGTTCGCCCGCGCGCACGGCGTCGGCTATCGCATAAAGTGTCGGATTGTTTGCACAGTAGCCACCGTCGACAAGCTCGATGTCATCGCCCTTTTCAGTTGTCACGATCTTACGTTCAAAAAAAGGAAATGCTGAGCACGAGGCTTGTACTGCATCGGCAACAGTGACGCCAAATCCGGGAGTGAAAGTGCTTTTTCGCCCATGCGCCATCTCGCGTGACCCTTTAAAGATCATGGGCTTTTCAGTCTTCCAGTTCGCCGTAACGACGCCGATGCCGGTTTTGAATTGGCCGAAGTCGGATTCGCCGTAAACCTCGCGTGCGAGGCTCTCAAGCGCGCGAGTTCGTGTTGATCGACGATTGCACGACATGATGGCTGGCACGTGGGCCTTGTAGAGTCGATATACCGTTTCCACCGAATCGCCACGGGCCAGAAGGGTAGCGATGATGGCGCCCGTGCTGGTCCCGTAGATAAGGTCGAACCCCTCATGCACCGGGCGCCGGATTAACGCCTCGATCTCCTCGAGAATTCCGAGAGTATAGAAGCCCTTTGCGCCACCTCCGTCGAGGGCCAAGATGCGGAAGGGAGGTGCTTCAATGGCGGCCTTTTCATTGGGCATCGCGTGGACGTTCCCTGCTTGTCAGATGACGGTGGATTTACGGATCCAGGTAGATGGCTTCGAAATCTTTATGTGGCGTAAGCCGTGTTGTGATTATCACAAGTTGGCCAAGTTCCGAAGGCGTTTGCTCTATACGATCAAGGGCCGCATTTGCGCGTTCACACTGGCGCACATCGAGGTAGAAACGGTTCTCGTCAATCCACGCCCTAGTCACGTGATAATCGTCTAGCGTCGCGCCTTCGAGGATGGCAATCGTCTCCTCAATCAATAACCGGCTGAGATTTGGCCGAAGTTCGGGAAGTACATCGAGAGTTCGATCCTCCGATACCACGATCGCTATCCGTCGTTGGCCACGTGGCGTGGCTTGGATGTAACGAACGGCGGAGTTGTACCGCGAGCCACGGGAGGCTGTGCATTCTGGACTCGCCGTCCCGTCGAGGATGACTCCCATGGCGTAGCACATTCCGTCTGGATCGATGAGGATGGTTCCGTCGATGCCGCTTACGCACTTCAGCAGGTCCTCCGTCAATAACGTCGCCTCGACCGTCGTGCCTTGGCGCCCCAAACGATGCGCTTCTGCAGCGGCGTCGCTGGCAACCACGAGCATGGATCCATGACGCTGTTGAGCGGCAGCCAGCAACAGGCCCCAAATTCTCGCGGCACTGTGGTCTGATTGACCGGGAAAGAAGCGACGAAGCGACGCCATAAAAAGGTCTTTGCGAATCACGTCCTGCGGCACCTGTGGCTCCCCGTAGCGGCAGGCGATTAGGCTTTGTCCAGCGTGCCGTAGCTCCCACTGACAGTGATCGAGGATCCTGACGGTGAAGGCATGTCCTGGCAACGGAGCGTCGGCATCGAAGGCGCCAAGGCCATAGATGCGGTTGCCATCGGCAATCAACGGGGCGCCGCCACGCGCCAATTCCAGGACCTTGCGTGCCCAGCGGGGCTCGCTCAGCGGCACCGGTTGCTTGAATCGAAGGACGGGGGTGGCCCCGTCGGCCGATGGCGAGGTCAGTATCAAGGTGCCATGGCCGTGGCCGCCCTCGTACATGAGCGAGGATATCGTGTTGAGGCTTTCGAACAGGTCGGTGCCGGTGAAGTCAGATTCGATCGATCCGGAGACGGCAGACATGAACCGAATGGCCGCAGCACGCGCTACGTTGCGAGCGGGCCCTTGCCCGGCGCCGAGGTCGCGTCCGGGCTCAGGGCGACCCAGGGCCTCGGTGGCCTCATCCAACACCTCATAGATCGCAGCGAGTAGAAGGCTGCGATCGACGGGAGCGTCTTGGCGCGCGAAGACCGATATGAGCGGGACCGGCGGAAATTCATCCATGAGCTTCGCCGGAACTTGGATGACTGGGACCACGTAGTAATCGCCGACCAAGGTGGCGACGCCGCAAAAGCATCTGACGGTGTGCTTTAGTTCATGCGGCGCGACTGCATGCTGGACGGCAAGGCGGACGGCGTCCCGGCTAATCCGCTCCGGCTTCCGCGCCATGCTGGCACTGTCACCGTACATCATCGGCTGCAGGGCATGCCCCGCAATCTCCTGTTCGACGGCCGGAAGCAGCCCATCGAACAGAGCTAGATCCCATTCTTTCTTTTCCGGTTCAATGCAAACCGGATGGGGCGCACTGCCTTCTGGTCGGTGTACGCCCACTAGGAACGCCTTAGGCTCGTCCGTCACGCCCAAGGCATCAAGCACGGATTGCATGCGGTATTGAAGGGTGTAGCGAAAGTGCGGCTGGTATCCCCACATAAAGAGCCGAATTACCTGCGTCATGCGATGTCTGTCTCCTTGGCTTGGATCCAATGCCTTCCGTCAAATATACCTGCGTCTGCGTCCACGGATGGCGGTGAGCTTCGATGTGCGATCGCCAGCCCTGTGGTTGGCGACCGCTGTATGAATCCACAGCACGCCGCGATCACCGGCCGATGGAGCGTAATTACGTAATGGGTGCCGAGGTCCGCGCGGAAGTCACCCATATATTTCCCGACACGCTGCGCATCGATACCGGCGATAAGGGATAATTATCGTCGGTACCGATCTCAAACTGTGCATTTTAATATGTGTTACGTATGAAAAAAGACACGCTTGTCCTCATTCCCGCTGCCTACCCCGTCTTGGACCCGGCCCAACTGGCCAGCAGCGCGTCCGACGCGATCCGCGACATCCTCGCCGCCGGCGCCTCGGCGAACACCGCGCGCAGTTACCGCACAGCGCTGGGCTACTGGGCCGCCTGGTACCGCGGCCGTTATGTCCAAGAACTCGCCCTGCCCGTCCCCGAACCGGTCGTCCTGCAGTTCATCGTCGACCATCTACCCCGCGTCGATGGCGACGGCGTGGTGCGCTGGGAACTGCCCGCGCCCCTGGACGCGGCGTTGGTCGCCGCCGGCGCCAAGGCGGCGCTGGGGGCGTGGAAGCGCAGCACCGTCGAGCACCGGCTCTCGGTGCTGGCCAGCGTGCATCGGCTAAAAGATTTGCCTAGCCCGAGCGATTCCCCCCGGGTCCGGCAGCTACTACGCAGTGCCCGGCGCGCCGCCGCGCAGCGTGGCGAGACCCCGGCAAAGAAAGCCGCCCTCACCCGGGATCCGTTGGAGGCCATGCTGGCCACCTGCGGGGAGGATCTGGAAGGTGTGCGCGATCGCGCGCTACTGTTGTTTGGCTTCGCTAGTGGCGGCCGCCGACGCAGCGAGATTGCCGGTGCACGCCTCGAACAGCTCCAACGGCTGGGCCCGGAGGCGTGG
>KBS_T1R1_sep09DRAFT_100023_pt1 | contig 8218 bp, 8 predicted proteins | sample KBSGLBT1R1Sept09_FD_9214 | JGI IMG/M metagenome (IMG submission 9214) | reverse complement strand
GACGATGCCATCCGTGACGCGGCGGTGGAGGCGAAACTCGGCAAGGATTTCAACGTGCGTTACGCCGAGAAGCCGATGGGCGCGTTCGAGCGCTTCCTGACCAACGTCGGCGATAGTTCCGAGACGCACGTGGCGCTGTCGTGGGGCCTGCGTCTGCCGAGCTGGGTGGCCGAGTTACCGCGGCTGGCGCCGGAGTTTGCGTTGTTCCGCACGGCGGAAGCGGGAAAGCCGCACGTCTACGCGTATTGCTTCTGCTCGCCGCGGTAAGAGCTACTCACTGCGTCTGCGCATCCACCGCCTCACGCTGCGCCTTCGCCTGATCGTCCACGGTCTTCTGCACGTCCTGCGCCTTCTTCTTCTGCGCCTCCATCGAATCCCAGGGCGTTGATACGCGCGCCTGGGGCGTCGGTGGTTGCTGTGGCGTCGGGGGCGCCGGCTTCGAGCAGGCGGCACAGGCGAGGACGAGCGCGAGCGGAAGGGCGGTGCGGATCATGACGATTCCCTCGAAGGTCGCGCTGAGTCTCGCGCGCGGGGCCGGTCAGCGCAATCGCGCGCCGTAGAAACCGTTACCCCGTTCCACTTCCACCGGCCAGCCGAACAGCGCCGAGAGGTGGCTGTCGGCGAGCAGGCGGTCCTTGGGCCCCTGATCGAAAAGGCGGCCGTCACGCAGCATCACCACGTGGTCGATCTCGGGGACGATTTCCTCCACATGGTGCGTGACCAGCACGAGGGTGGTTCCTTCGCGAGCCAGTTCGCTGAGCAGATCGAGAAATCGTCGCCGCGTGCCGGGGTCGAGCCCGGCGCAGGGTTCGTCCAAGAGCAGCGCGCGCGGACGATGAACCAGTGCGCGTGCGATCAACACCCGCCGGGCTTCACCGGTCGATAGCGTCGAGACATCGCGTTCAGCCAGATGGGTCGCGCCGACACGCGCAAGGGCGTTCATCGCCTGACGGCGCATGGCGTCGTCGACGATGTGATCGAGGCCGAGCGTCGTCGACGCAAAGAAACCCGAGAGCACGGCATTCAAGGCCGTTTCGTTGCTCGTTTCGAACTCGCGGCGAAGGTCCGACGAAACGACGCCGAGCAGGGAACGCAGCTCGGCCACGCTCCAGCGGTCGCGCCCAAAGACACGTATGACTGCCGATCCGTCGTCGTGGACAAGAGGATAGATGCGTCGCTCGATCAACTTGACCAGGGTGGATTTGCCCGAGCCGTTAGGGCCGAGGATGGCGGTGTGCTGGCCCGGCGCGATCTCCAGCGAGAGCGCGTCGAGCAGTCGTCGGTTCTCACGGAGCACCGTGGCCCGGTCGATGGAAAGCAGGGCATCGTGGTCGGTCATCGCTCCATCCTGTCCCATGCGGCCGATGGGCTCAACCCTTCGTCGAACGGCAGGCACGCTGTACGATTCGTCCATCGAAGGAGACCCCACATGCATCCACGACTCAGCAGCTGGCGCCTCGACGGGCGGACCGCCCTTGTCACCGGAGCCAGCAAGGGCATCGGCTGTGCCTGCGCGCGCGAGCTGGCCGTCCTCGGTGCCGATGTCCTCCTGGTAGCTCGCGACGAACTCCAGCTGGAAGAAGTGCGCGACGAACTCGCGGAGGAGTGCCCCGAGGTCGAGATACTGGCGATGGCCGCCGATCTGTCGGATGAGGAAGACCGTCTCGCGGTGTTCGATTGGGTCGCCGATCTCGAAGTGAATCTGTCGATCCTGGTGAACAACGTCGGCGGCAACACGCCTCGCGCCACACTCGACTACGAGCCGGACGAATACCGGCAGCTCTTCGAGCTGAATGTCTTCTCCGCCTACGAGATGTGTCGCTCCGCGTATCCGCATCTCGTGCAGCACGCCAATGCCGCCATCGTGAATATCGGCTCCGTTTCCGGCATCACGCATGTGCGCACCGGTTCGCCCTATGGCATGACCAAGGCGGCCTTGCATCAGCTCACCCGGAACCTGGCCGTGGAATGGGCGGAAGACGGTATCCGCGTCAATGCCGTCGCACCCTGGTACATCCGCACGCAACGCAGCGAGCCTGCGTTGGCCAACGCCGAGTACCTGGAAGAGGTCCTTAGTCGCACGCCGATGGGACGCATTGGCGAGCCTGAGGAAGTGGCCGGCGCTGTCGCCTTCCTCTGCATGCCGGTCTCAAGCTACGTCACCGGCGAGATCGTCGCCGTAGATGGTGGGTTCCTTCGCTACGGGTTCTGATTTTTCGCCACGGTTCGGCCCGGGCGTTGTCAGATGTCCCGGGTATCGTTATGGCGTGTCTACGCGAGGCCAAACGGAGCGATGACGTGACGCATTTTCATACCCGCCGTGCAGAACCGGGCGATGCCTTCCAGATTGCGATCTGTCTGCAATCGCTTGGCTACGGCGCCGATGCGGATTTGGTCAACGCCAAGCTGGCTGCATTCGGGGACGATACGGATGCAGTCCTCGTCGCTTGCAAAGGCACGCTCATCGCCGGTGTGGTGAGCATCCACATCACGCCTCTTTTCCACGCGCCGGGGCATCTCGCGCGTATCACAGCGCTATCGATACGCGATGGTCATCAGCGGCAAGGCGTCGGAACGGCTCTCATGGCTGCGGCCGAGCAGTGGAGCTGGACGTCTGGCGCATCCCGGGTCGATCTGACGAGCGGGAATCACCGTCCCGAGGCGCATCGGTTCTATGAGTCGCTGGGTTACGGCACGGATTCGCGCCGGTTCGTGAAGCATCGACCTGCCGAGGGCTGAGGCGCCTGGACTCAGCGACAGGCTTGCAGCTGGTCGCGTAACCGGTCGGCTTTCGCGTCCAGCGGTCCGCGGTCGCTCTTGAACGCGTTGCGAATCTGCCGTTGCGTGGTGTCTGCGTCGGCTTGCAGTGCCTGGCAGGTTTCCGCTGGACTCAGCGGGCGACATTGGTCCTGCACCCAGACGTAGTTGCTCGTCGCGATGGCGCCGACGTTACCCTTGCCGCGATTCAGCTCCGGGGCCGAGGCAACAGCGGCGTTGGGATTGCCGTAGGTGTCGGACAACGAGCCGCCGGCAACACCGAGCACGCCAAGTGGCGCCAGATAAGGTTGAGGGTTGCCGTCCGCGCTGGTGTAGGACTTGCCATCCGTCGCACGAACGCAGCCGAACATCTGAGGCGTCGGTGGTAGCGGTCGGGGAGGCGGGGGAGCCGCCACCGCGGTGGTGTCGTCCCGGCGGGGCGCTTCGGGCATGGGCGCCACCTGGCCGTTGGCCGGCGCCGAGTCCTCCAGCTGCAAGGTCTCCTGCCGCTGGCTCTTCGCACACGGTGTCTGCTGGTAGATCGTCTGCCCACCCGCCACGCATTTGTAGACGGTTTCCGCCCGGGTGCCGCCCGTGGCGACGAGCGCCAGGACGGCCAGCGCGAGCACCGCAAGACGCATGCTCAGAAATCCGCGACGTGGTCTTCGGACGCGAAGCCCAGGGTCATGGCCCCTTCGCCAACGTTGACCATGCCGGTGATGCTCATCGGGCTCTCGAGGATTTCCACGCCGGCATCGCCGCAGACGCGGGTGAGGGCGTGGTATCCGGTCAGCGCGCGCATCTCGTCGAGATCACCGCCGTAGCTGAGCGACAGCGACGGCACCAGCAGGCCGGCCTGGACGCGCTTGGCTGCATAGTCGAACAGCACCTGCGCACCATGGTCGAACCCGCGTACCTTGCCCACGGGGCCTGTCTCGCCGCGATGGGCACGCAGGATCGGCTTGATGTCCAGGGCGGTGCCGAGCATGGAACTCATGAAGCTGACGCTGCGGTCGCCCTTGCTGCGGGCGCGGGAGCGGAGATAGTTCAGGTCCCGGGGCAGCATGTAGCCGTACGAGCAGTCGGCGATATGGGCCACGCGTTCACGGACTTCGGCCGGTGACTTACCGGCCTGGATCATGCGCACCGCCTCGGCGACCACCGGCGCGGAGCCGGCGAAGATGTTGCGTGTATCGACCACCCGCATCAGGAAAGGGCCGGTGATCCCCGCCGCCTCGCGGATGGGGCGGTAGTTCTTCAGGATGGCGAAGCTGGCCTTGATGACGTTGTCGTGGATCGGGCTGCGCGTGGCCATGATCGTCAGGCAGACGACGCAGTCGTAATCCTTGACCAGGCGGTCGAGGAAGAGGTTCTGCACGTCCTCGACCGAACTGGGTTCGGTTTCGCCCGAGTGGCTCTTGCTACCGAGCTTCTGGTTGCGGAAACGCTGGATCTCCACCGGGTCGCGGTCGTCCTTGAACTTCTGGCCGTCCACCTTCACGGTGATCGGCATCACGGCGATGCCGTTACGCTCCAGGAAATCCTGCGGTACGTCGCAGGCCGCATCAATCGCTACACCGATTCGCATCGGGTATGTCCCCCGTCGAAGGCCCAAGGCCCAGCGGCACCCGAAACGCCCGCTGCGTTCCACTTAGCCCCGCTTGGGCCGGATGCTACACTTGCCCGAATGAATTTGGCACTCCGCCGGCGTGGCGTCGCCGGTAACCGCGTCGTCGGATTCCCCATGAAGACCAAGAACGAGATCGTCTCCAACTGGCTGCCCCGCTACACGGGCACCCCCCTGGAGGACTTTGGCCAGCACATCCTGCTGACCAACTTCGGCCATTACGTCGAGCGCTTCGCACTCGACCACGGTGTCGAAGTGCGCGGCCGCGACCGGCCCATGCCCAACGCCACGGCCGACGGCATCACCCTGATCAATTTCGGCATGGGTAGCCCCAATGCCGCCACGGTCATGGACCTGCTCAGCGTCATTGCGCCCGAGGCGGTCCTTTTCCTCGGCAAGTGCGGTGGCCTGAAGCGGAAGAATGCCATCGGCGACCTGATCCTGCCGATCGCCGCCATTCGTGGTGAAGGTACCTCGAACGACTACCTGCTCCCCGAGGTACCGGCGCTCCCGGCCTTCCAGCTCCAGCGCGCCGTGTCGACGATGATTCGCGACCTCGGTCACGACTACTGGACAGGCACGGTCTACACCACGAATCGCCGGGTGTGGGAACACGACGAAGCCTTCAAGGATTACCTGCGCCGCACGCGCAGCATGGCGATCGACATGGAGACCGCGACGATCTTCGCCGCCGGCTTCGCCAACCACATTCCCTGCGGTGCCCTGCTGCTGGTCTCCGACCAGCCGATGATTCCCGAAGGTGTGAAGACCGAGAGCAGTGACGCGGTCGTCACCGCCAACTTCGTCGAGCGCCATATCAAGGTGGGCATCGAAGCATTGAAGCTGGTGCGTCGCCACGGTCGCAGCGTCAAGCATCTTCGGTTCGAGGACGATTCCCTTCCCGATTGATGCGCCACGCGATCCCTTCAAGGACGACCATGAAACCCCGCGATCTCCTGCTCGGCATCCTCGTCACCCTGATCTGGGGAAGTAACTTTTCCGTGATCGAGGTGGGTCTTCGCGACCTCGATCCGTTCCTGCTCACGGGCTTGCGGTTCGCCTTCACGGCATTTCCGCTGATCCTGTTCCTGCCGCGACCGCGCGATGTACCACTCGTCTCGCTCGCGGCGTATGGCCTCCTCTTCGGGGTCGGGTTGTGGTGGGTGGTCAACCTGGCGATGTCGAAAGGCATGTCGCCCGGCCTGTCGTCGCTGGTGTTGCAGTTCAGCGCGTTCTTCACGGTGATTCTCAGCGCGATCGTCCTGCGGGAGCGCGTACGCGGGCCGCAGGTGGCAGGCATGCTCGTTGCCGCGGCGGGACTGCTTGTCGTGATCCACGCCACGTCGGGGACGTCGACGACGCTGGGCCTGGTGCTCGTGCTGCTCGCGGCGATCAGCTGGAGCGTGTGCAACCTGATCGTGAAGCGGCACAAGCCGAAGGACATGATGGCCTTCGTCGCATGGTCGAGCGTGTTCTCCGCGCCGGTGCTGTTCGTGCTGACTTATGTGAACGAGGGCGCGGCACCCTTCGTCGCGTTGTCGCACGGTGTGTCGTGGGCCGCCGTCGGTTCAGTGCTTTTCCAGGCGTATGTCACCACCGTGTTTGGCTACATGGTCTGGAACAACCTGATGAAGCATTACCCAGCGGCGAGCGTCGCGCCGTTGTCACTGATCGTCCCGGTATCGGGCATCGTCACCTCCTACCTCGCCTTCGACGAACACTTCGCGATGGGCGTGTGGATCGGCGCGGCCGTGATGCTCGCCGGCGTAGCGATCTTCGTCTGCGCACCGTATGTCCGCAAACGCCAGCGGACCGCCGGCGCCCTGTAGGAGCCGATTCATCGGCGATCCCGCGGCAGCGGGCCAGGTTGCCGCGAGCACCCAATCGCCGATGAATCGGCTCCCACAAAAAGCAGGCAAAAAAAGGCCGCTCCTTCTGGAGCGGCCAATATCCGGGGAAATGCTTGCTGTTGTTGTTATGCGACGTAGCTAAGCGTTTTCTTTACAGCGTGAAGTCGTAGCGGGCTCCCAGGCGGATGGTCCGGGGATCCGAGAACGAGCGAGCGCGCTTGTACTGCGGATCCGGCGTACCGCTGTCGGTTTCGCCGTACTCGTAGTACTGGGTCACGCGCTGCTTGCCGAGTGCGTTGAATGCGTCGGCCGAGAGCGTCAGCTTGTGATCGGCGAAGGTCGGCTTCCAGGCGACGCTCAGGTCCACGTTGTACGTCCACGGCGTGCGGCCGAAAGTGCCGCGCTTGGCGGGCTCGCCGTTGCAGTAGAAGTAGGCGGCACCGTACTGGTTGGGATCGCCACCGACCGAATCCGGACGCGTGCCGATGCAGCTGACCGGGTAACCCGACGCGATACGGGTGACCGTCGAGAAGGCCCACTCGTCGTTCGGCGCATACGTTCCATAGATGCGCAGCTGGTGCTTCTGGTCGTTCGGCAGGTCGCCGTTGGTGTTTTCCATGATCGCCGGGAAGTCCCAGCTCTCGGTGGTCGACACGTCAGCCTGGACGATGTTGGAATCGAGCTGGCCTTCGGAGTTGCCGTAGCTGCGCGAGTAGGTGTAATCGATCTTCGCGTACCAGTGGTCGCTGAACTGGTGCTCGGCGTACAGGTCGAGCATGTAGTACGCACGCTTGGCTCGCGGTTCGCCGATCTCGTCGGCGGTGAGCGGAACGCTCAGGTACTCGCCGGGAGCGGGCGACACGGTGAACGTGTTCGCGCGGCCCGGGTTGTACAGCCAGCAGCCCGTGCTTCGCGCGATACCGGCTGCGACCTGATCGTGCAGACCGTTCTCGTCACCCCAGGTCTGAATCGGCGACGAGTCGCAGGTGTCGTCGATCAGGCTGCGCAGGCGACGGTACATGGCCTTGGCGCCGACGACCCAGTTGTTGTCGAGCTGCTGGTCGGCACCGAAGATGTACTCGTCCTGGTAGTACGAGTGCAGGCCCTGGGCCGACACGGTCTTCGCATCCGGCGGTACGCCGTTGGCGCCGTTTTTGTTGAAGTTGCCGGAGTACGGACCCGCGACCAGGCCGGTGGGTTCACCCGTGGTCGGGTCGATACCGGTGAAGCCGAAGAACTGCGACGGATAGGTCGACGGACCGGCACCACGGATGGCGACCGAGGTCGGCAGGCCGAGGTGGTAACGGCCGGCGTTGGCGTAGATCTTCAGTGAGCTGTCGCCGTAGACGTCCCACGACGCACCCAGGCGCGGATCGAGCTGGTGACGCGCGCTGGCATAAGCTTCGCCAGCGCCGTTGTAGTTGGTGAACTGCTCGTTACGCAGGCCGATATAACCGTGCCAGCGATCCGTGATCTGCCAGTTGTCCTCGACGAACTGCGAACGCTGGTTGGTGCGCGCCGAGGTGCCGGTGCTCAACGCCGTCTGTTCGACGTAGTAGCCATTCGCGAAGTTCGCGGGGTTGTACAGGCCCGGGTCAAGACCCAGTGCCGAGAGGCGGCTCTTGATGGCGGTGCCATCGGCCACATCGTTGTAGATGTACCCCGTGCCGCCCTGCGGAAGGGCACCCGACGTAGCGCGCAGCACGTAGTTATCGACACCGCCACGGAGATCGTGATCGCCGATGCGGTATTCGATGTTGGCGCTCCAGCCATGGCTGCTGTCTTCGGCGCCGGGCAGGAGGAAGGTCGAGCCGCCGACCGTGCAACCGGTCTGCGGATTGTTCGCGAAGGCAGCGCGCCGATCGGTGATGAGCGGGCAGGCCTGGCCGGTGGCCGAGTTGATGTCCTGGCTGTGGTCGGAGTGCGAACGGCCGTACATCGCGTTGACGGTCAGGTCGTCGGTGATGTAACCCGTGTAGTGACC
>KBS_T1R1_sep09DRAFT_100021_pt1 | contig 8324 bp, 7 predicted proteins | sample KBSGLBT1R1Sept09_FD_9214 | JGI IMG/M metagenome (IMG submission 9214) | reverse complement strand
TTGGAAGCGGGCGCGGCTTGCCCGCGACTTCGCTTCCCGCCCTTGTTGAAGCCGGAATCTTGGAGCGCTCTGCTCCCCATTTGTAGGGCTCCTGAATAACTTCAGCGGTGCGGCGATGCGTACGCCGGGCCTGAGGAAAGCGCGCTGCCCCAAGAAGGGTATCGACAACGGCGATCTCTTGGAGCGTTCAGAGGGCCTCTGGATCATTGCGTGCCATCCAGTTCACGATTTCCGCGACCGAAATCATTTTCACCACCATCGCCCGTCGAATGGCCAACTGGAGCACCAGAATTCCTGGCTCGGCATCCGGCTTTGCCGCGTCCGGATCGGGGAACGTTGGCGCGATCTCGCATCTTCTCGCCATCAAGGCAAAATCCGGCGTAGCCCTGAGGCGATCTGCTACATGGGGCTTGTTCTTCGAACACGGTGGCCGGCCCGAGCCTGAGTCGCTCGGTGGACTCACTATCCATGGCTTTCGTTGCGTGGTCGCAAACCTACATGGCTTTACTAGTGTCTTGGCCAAGAACTCCCATCAAGAAAGGCACAGGACCCTGCTGGCCGATTTCCTGGTCAATGACCTAGATAGCAAACGATGGGCCGGGCATCCCGATCTGGATGGGGCCAGAGCCGAAGCGAAGGACGCGCGTATGGCGATGCGGCGGGAGCGGCCGACGCCGCGTGCTTGGGAGCTCGCGATGATTGAGCGTCGCCGGCGGGACTACTCGAGTCTTCGGGCGAGGTATGGGTTTGAGGAGCCAGAAGAAGATCCCGTAGCTCCAGCATCAAATTTGCCGATTTTCGAGCGCGCCAAATGCTCGCATCGCGCGCCGAGCCGGGCGATCACGCCGCGTTGTCCCCGCTGCGGACTGCGAATGACGCAGGTCGAGGAGGCGCCGTAGGCCGAGGACCGACCTAACAAGGTCTGTTCGACGGACACGCGACGACATACCTACTCGCGGCCGCGCTCGCTTTCAAAATGGACATTGATATATCGTTATAAAGTGCTGATACACGCTTTATGATGACGGTGTGCGAGTACAGATCGCTTGGATCAAGTCGGCGGATGCGCCATCGAATCGAACAAACACCGCTCCTGCGGGCCATGTGTCAACGCATGCTGCCTCCAGTCTAAGGCGGACCCGTCGGTCGGACACCTGTCCCACTACCCGCCCGGCGTGGAGCTCGAGCCACCGCGGTTCGCTTGAAGGTGGCAGATCATTTGAATGCGCATCTATCCATAGCGCTGCTAAGCCGGTGAGAAATGTACCTTGCCAGAAGAACCACCCGGGCGCGCCGTCGGCATACAAGGGAGGAAGCTCTCGAGGCGTCACAGTCCCGGTGCCCGAGTCAATCGTCGCTGTACCCAGTCGCGCCCACAGATCGTCAGGCGGGGACCGGAGCGACGACACCAAGAAGAGGCCCAGGCCGCCGCACTCCGTTAACACGTCGGTAAGTGACCCACTCCCGATACTGGAGTACGGAACCTCGCCCTGCAGGCGACGACGATAGAAGCTTACATAAATCGACGGCTCACTCATGATCGAAGTGTCCCTAAATTTCCAAGGTCGCGGCAGAAATTACGGTAAGCGGCGACATGGGAGTCCGAAGGGCATCGCCCTGATATCCCGCGTACAGGGGTCTGCATCGATGCCCAAGCCAAACATGTGGGCGGTCGCCTAAAACGCGAAGGTGTGAGGTAATGTCGCACTGTGATCCACCTAGAAGAGCCTCCGCTGAAAAGGCTCGATCGGCGCGGTGATGTCGCTAATCGCCGTCGATGGAAGGTCTGTCGTGCTGCGCACTGCGGAGCCGTACCATCGCAACCGACGATCCGTGTAGATCTTGCGTGCGTAGGCGGTAGCCAGCGAAAAGGACCTTACTGCGGCCGTTACAGCCAGTTCCTCGCCCTCACGAGAGAGGAAGCGGCGGCTAAGTGCCTTCACCATGGCTTGCGAAAATCGTCCTGCACGATAAAGTTCGCCGCCACGGCTGCGCATTAAAAGAGCAGCATGGAACATTCGGTCCAGGTGTGCCGTACGTGGCGAAAATCGTGTAGACCCGCGCGCACGCTCGTACTCAGCGCATCCTTCCGCGAATAGTTCAAGCGCTGTCTTCCGATTTATGGCAATCGCCCTAAGTACATGCCGTAGCGGAGGTAAATAATCGCCGCTCGCTTCATCTTTAAGCAGCCTCCGCACCAAACACCTAAGAAACATGTAATAGTCCTTGTTTCTATCGGTCACCAATGGCTGATAACTGTATCCCGCCCACGTGTCGATGACGTTCGCGGAAAGAGCCTCCATGGGTCGATGAATGATTTCGTAGATGCTCGTGGCGTGTCCGGCAGCAATGTTGATAAGGGCGCGGAGGGGGAGCCCGGAGCCCAAACGTAGGGTACGCGCGAGATACATCTTTTCAAACGCATCAGGGTAGATGCGCTCGATGGCACTCGCTAGCTGTTCACCTGCGTCCTCATGGAGGGGGTCAGCGTTACTGTGCAGCTGCCGAGCTATAAAGTCAGCGATCTGTCCATCCGCCCAACGATGAAAGGGATCGATTCCCCGACGGTTGCCGCGTCCACCTAATGAGATTCTGCATTTTCTGCAACGCAGCCTGTTGGAGTGCTTGCACTTGATGAACTGCGCTACGCCGCAGTTGCGGCAATGCCCTTCAAGTTTGCAGTTGTGCAGCGGGCACGTCTGTACTAGACCGATCGTCCATATCAATGGGTGCCACGCCAATGCAACGCTGCCCAGGCTGTCGTCGTAGCACTCCGGGCACCATCGACGGAGCTTGCCTTGACCCGGATCTCGAATCAGCGCCCCAAGGTTCCGAAAAGAACCGAACCGGAGGTCGTCAACGCCGGTTAAACGTATCAGTTGCATGGTGACGTCCCGCTCCTCAGGCGCATGAAGATCGTGAAATATCCGTTCCTTCTCCCACGAAAGAGATAAGTTGCGCAGGCCACAGTTAGCCTCTAGGCGCCGAGCGTAGTAATAAGTCGATTCAATCATTGGCGTACCAATGCCCTCAAGAGGGAATGGCGGTAGCGTGGTCCAGCCGAGCGGTTTCAGTACTTGGGAGTTCATGGCGCCAATACGCTCGAGAATAAATCGCGCGCATCTTTGGGCGAAGCAGGCCGTTGTGCGACGTCGACAAGGCGAGCGGCCTCATACATCGACTGCAGTCGAGGGAGAGGGTGAACGCTCATCTCCAAATGCGCCCGCTTAACGCTCGTGCTGCCTTCGGCGTCCCGCGCTACCACCATACGATTAAGAAGACTTCTTAGTTCATCGTATATTCCGAGCGTCGCATGAAATATAAGGTCAAGACTGTTGTAGATGACGAGCCTTTCGGCTCTGGTCAGTGATTGAGCCAACGTTGCGATGATCTGTTTCACGGCGGCGACATCGTCATTTCGTTCCAAATGGTATCGGCGCACATAGACACATCTCGTCCGCCGGCTAACTTCGCCGTCGCTAAGCCATAGCAAGCATGTTCTTGGTACTCCGATTAGGACCACGTGAATGCCAGCATCCATGCATAGGCACATCAGTGAATTCATATGGAGGTCCGGTCTTTGCTTCGGTCGAACGTGCGTCATCGACCCAGCTTGTTCGATCACGAGAATCTCCAGGCCGCGTGCTTTCGCGCAAGCTACGAATTGCCTGAGCATCAAGTGCTCGGTCGTGTCCCGCCGTGCGCGCCGCCACAGCTCGCCGTCGATCTTGAGTTGGTTGCTGCGGTAGATCACATCCGCGTCTTCCATGTTGGCGCGGGCGCCGAGCCACTCCAGTGACGGATCCTGCACTGACTGAAGCATCCGGAGAGCAAAGTCCTTGGAATTAAACGTTCCCACGTCGGTCGGTGCGGCGAGGACCATCGTCGCCGGAAGTCTCCCTCGACCCCAGGCGCGTGTATCGCCGAACTCTGACTGCATCACCGCAAAGCGGACCTCTGACTTGCCCATGCCACTTAAACCGACGAGTGCGCTTATCTCGCCGGGGACTCTATTCCTTATTAGAACCTTCAATCCCTCTCGCGCTTCGACGTACGCCGGGTGCGGCATGATTCCAACCGTCATTTGTCCTCCCACTGGAAAGGATCGACGTCCGAACTCCAGTCGTTCGCGCGGGCGTCTGCGGGCTTAGGGGCCGAATTCGTCGCGGTGGGCTCGGCGTCGGGCATCTCGTGTGACTTGCTAGTCATCGACGCGATGGATCGATTGACTCTCAGCCGCTGAGCTTTCCTCTGATTCTGCTTCGTCTCGACCGCATGTCGCCTGAGCGATGAGCTCGACATTGCGTCGAAGAGCAGCTCAAGATCGTCCGTGAACTGAGTTGCCAAGGTGTCGCGACTGCGCGCGCGAACGATTACCCCTTTGAATTTGACCCACATGAGGGTCGGATCGGCGCAGTCGCGACGGCACTGAACGGGCTTCTGGGTTGCCAGCAGCGCGGAGAGCTGCTCACCCCGATATGTCCTGCCCTCATACCGCATGCCGGTCGTGCCGATAGGCTTGAGGTCGCGTTTAATCGGTGCACTGGTCATGAACAGGAACTCGTCGTTCCACTCGACCGCTTTTCCGAGAAGCCCCACACGTTCCCCTGAGAAAGCGGCACGCTCGTTGGGACCCCCAGGCTGATGAGCACGCGGCTTTTCGTTCATATCGAAGAGATGTGCGTCGACGAGCTTGACCATCTCGACATAGGCCATCTTCGCGTTGTTGTAGCTCTTGAATCGATTGTCGACGCTCCGCCCCTTCCTATCGGGCAACGTGCTACCAGGTAGCTTATGTGCCAACTCAAAGTTAAGTTGCTTGAAGGCGTTCTCGACTTCGGAGTTAGTCGTCGGGTTGGCTGTCGGCGGCTTGTGGCGCCCGATGCCGAAGAAGTCCAATAGTTCGTGAAGCCAAGCGAGGTACTCGCTGCCGCCATCAGCCATCACAAACAGCGGAACGCGGCCGTGCCGCTTTACCATGTTCCGGAAAAGCAAGCCTAGGTGGTCCCTGCACGACGGGCCGAACGGTATCGCTCTCGCCAGCACCCTGCCGATGCCGTCGATAGCGACGTACAGAGTGGGACATTCAAACGGCATGTTCGCTAATACGCCCGGGTCAAGGCGCTGATCCCATTTTGTGGAGTCGATATGGACTAGCATCCAAGGGTGACTCGCCGGAACAGTGGACACTGAGGGGTCTGACGGGTCCTTGGCCGCGTGATATGCCTTTCTTCCGCCAATAGCCATTGCCCTCTTGGACATTGAGTTCAGTTTCAATCGGGCGTCGACGGTCGATCGGGCAGGCCGGCCTAAGCCAGCCTGCTTACAAGCGATATCGACCTCGGTATAAAGGTCGGTCTTTGTTTGAACCTCGCCGGTCATCCACCGGTCGCTTATAACTTTCGCTATTACGGCTTCCTGGCTAGGGCTCAAACGTGGAGTTCGGTTTCCACTGGTGGCGTAGCTGGTTAGGCAAACCTCTAGAGGCGGAGTGCCGTTCGCTCGCGCGACACGGACCCGCTTTACCAAGCTCGTCATCCTTCTGGTCGATGGTTCGGTACCCGCTTCGATCGCCACCACGCGCTCTAGGCGTGCCCGAGCTCGCGCATAATCAACCGTTGTCGCCAGAATGAGGGGACTGGCGACATCCGCTATCCCGTTGAGATTTGTCTCCAGAAACTCGAAATCGCTACGATCCAGTGCGCGCGCCCGTTCGGACTCCGCGAACAGAACAAACGAGGTAGCAGCGTCAATCGGGCGGGTCCTTGTCGGTCCGTGCACCGCGGCGGTAGCGATCAATTGCCATATCGTCCTAAGCGACAGTCCTTTGAAACGGCGAAGAGCCTCGTCGATTGTCATCGGCCGATCGGTAAGCGCAACGAGCAATCGATGGACGCGATGAGCTTGATGGGCGGCAATCGGCTCGTGCCGGACCGCATAGAGAAGCTGAAGATTTGAGAGGTAGATCCCGGGTGGCTTGGGTGGAGTCCAGAGATCGACAGCAATGCCATTTTCTCGTGACCAGGCCTGGTGTGCCAAGTTAGTGAACGACTCAGCTGTCCGGGCCCATTGTTCCGGTGCCGACTCCACCAGCTTGCTAAGTTTGTCCGCCGGTTTGCACTCGATAATGCGCGGCCCTAGCTCGCCGTATACGAGCAAGTCGAGCGTCGCCGCACCCACATGGCGGCGCCCGTTCCGAACGTGAGGAACACCGTGGATGCGCGGCTGGCAGAAGTAAGCAAATATCGATGATTGGAGTTCCATCTCGAGTGCAAGAACGCCCTCGCATGTCGTGCTCTCGAGGGTTCTGGCCTCGGCATTTATTTGCGAAAAGAGCCGCATCAGCGTATTTCCGGATCCGCCGCCGACCTCGCGTGCCGGACACCCGGTCCGGATTTCCTCGAGCAGCCGTCGTTGCTCCGGCGCTATCCCGTGTTCCTCGTAGTACGCGTGGAACGTCTTCTCTGGGCGATTTGCCTGGTTAGTGACAAGCATGCAACCCCCTTCTCGAGCAGGGGGGCGGTATGGGCGCGGGCTTAGTTTGGCCAGGGCGTGGTACTGCCCTGAAGTTTTCGCACAGCAGCTTGGAGCTGGGCATATTCCCACCTCGCGCGGGGGACGCGCGCTGATCGGTCATCCGAGGAGCGGTGGCGAGCGCCGACCTCCCCTGCGGGCCATTGATCTACGGTGCGGGAGGGGATAGAGTAGATTCAGCGACAGCAAACGCTAAACCCGCAAGACCCCGGTTCCTAAGGCCGGGGTTTTTGCTTTCTAGCCCCCGGTGCGGGTTAGCTAGTCATATAGTTGCCTCCGATGATCGGATGGTTTGATTCGCCCTAGACACACATGGGCAATCCCGATGTCGCAGCGAGCATCTCGAATCAAGTGTTAGGCGTCGTCATGGCTAAGCCGCGAAGCCAGGTCGCAACTTCTTCGGTTCGTGCGAAACGTCCCCGGCGACCCTCGAGTGTGAATGTTCTGAATCCTAGGCGGCCTCGAAGCGCGGCCATTTTCAGAGCTTGCGATGACCGAAATCCCGCCACTCGTACGAGATCAGATCCGCCGATGAGCGGACCGAAATGGGCGAACAGTCGTTCCTCTTCCGTCGTGGTTACGTTTAGTGGCATAACGGGCACCTCAGATACGGATCGAGCTTATCCGCGCCCTTTCGGGGTGTCACTATGAAAATTACGATGGGAATTTTCACACATGGCAAGACACAAGCCGTACGTCGACTCAGGTGTCTTCTACGTCGAACCGACCACGTCTCGGCCTGATCTCCTTATGGCTTTACGGCACGCCGCTATACGGGCCGAACTCGTTCGTTTAGCCGGTACCTCCGATGCTAATGAAATGGAGCGTCGCATCTTCGGTGTTTCCACGCCTCAGCTGAAAGGGACATTTCGTCACGTCCTCCGCGGTGGAGGGCTCAGCCCGCAGGTCATCGATTCCGTGACGTCGCGCTACCCGAAGTCGCCGCTTGCCTGGTGGGCGGACCACCCCATTGGCCGAATCTTGTGCGATGGCAGCCTCCGGCAGGACGGGCTCCTAGATGCAATGGGAACGTTGCCCCGATGCCTGGCCAGGCGCTCGGTATGGGACGAGCGGTGGAGTGGCGCATTCACAATGTTCAAACAACAGATCGAGGTTCCAGACTCGCCGGAGGTGATCAGCGTCCTACGGAAGAAAGGGTCAGTGAGTGCACTGCTCGTTCTGCTAGGACGTATGCGTATCTGCGTCCTAAGAGGATATGAGGGTCTAGGCATAGGTCGATCCTATGAGGAGGCGATTTACGCCGTGGCAAAACGAGTTGTGCTGAGGTCCGCGCATTTTTCAGGAGTCCGTAAGGAGCTCTATCAGGCGATCGACGGCTTCCTGGAATGGTTTCCCTATGTCGACGAGCGGCTCTACCGCATGATGATTGGTTGCCCAAACGCATGGGAGGTGATCGATTGACGCGGCGGTTTGTGTCTCCAAAGAGCGAGCACTCGATCGATCAACGCAGGTGAAAATGAGCGCCAGATCACAGAATCAGGTCGTATAGAGAGTAGCGTCATCCTTCTGGGGGACCACTTAGCAGTCGAGGTGCCCATGGCACCGCCTAGCCTTTCGGAGACACGCTTACCAGGTGACCGACTTCAGGTCGCCGAGTATGTGCGGATGTCGACCGATCACCAGAAGTACTCAACCGCCAACCAGTCGGCCGCTATTCGCGAATATGCGGAAAGTCACGGGATGGAGGTGGTCCGCACATACGGTGACGACGGCAAGAGCGGCCTCGAAATTGGTAGGCGAGCCGGTCTTAGGCAGTTGCTTGACGACGT
>KBS_T1R1_sep09DRAFT_100020_pt1 | contig 8385 bp, 5 predicted proteins | sample KBSGLBT1R1Sept09_FD_9214 | JGI IMG/M metagenome (IMG submission 9214) | reverse complement strand
CGCCATGGCGGCGCCCGCCGCCCTGGCTACCGACCACGCCGCCGACGTCGATCCGTTCATCGGCTCGGACTGGTTCGGCGAGGTCTTCGTCGGTGCCACCATGCCCTTCGGCATGGTCAAGGTCGGCCCCGACGTGCGTGATTACGGCTATCGCAAAGGCTTCCAGAGCACCGGCGATATCCGCGGCTTCTCGCATCTGCATCTGAGCGGCGGCTCGGGCAAGTACGAGAACGCCCGCGTCATCGCCACCACCGGCGATCTCGAGCCGGGTGCGTTCCACTCGCCACGCGCCAACGAAGTGGCCAGCCCGGGTTACTACGCCGTCGATCTCACACGCTATCAGGTGAAGGCCGAACTCACCGCCACCCGGCGCGTGGGCATGCACCGTTATACGTTCGCCAAGGAGGGCGACGGCCATGTGACGCTGGACCTCGATCTGCTCTACAAGGACACCGGCGAAGAAAGCCAACAGTTTCTCGGTGGCGACCTTCGCGTGGTCTCGCCGACTGAGATCGTCGGCGTGGGGCACTATGCCGGCGGCTGGAACGAAGGCGGCCCGTACGATGTCTTCGTGGACATGATCGTCGACACGCCGGCGGCGTCGACACGCACATGGCTCGACAAGGCCGTGAGCAACGCATCGTCGGTCCACGCCAGCAGCGCCATGCCGCTCGGTGCCTCGTTCGATTACCAGGTGAAGGCGGGGCAGGCGATCCAGGCGAAGGTCGGCATTTCCTTCGTGAGCCAGGCACAAGCCCATCGCAACGCCACGGAAGAGGCGCGCGGCTGGAACTTCGATGACGTACGCCAGGCCGCCGTTGCCGCCTGGAACAAGGCACTTGGCCGTATCGAGATTGCCGGTGCGGACGAGACACAGCGCCGCACGTTCTACACGGCGCTGTATCACACGATGATGATGCCCTCCGATCACACGGGCGAGAACCCGAAGTGGACGTCGGCCGAGCCCTATTACGACGATTTCCAGGCGATATGGGACACCTTCCGGAGTCAGGGTCCGCTGTTGACCCTGATCGCTCCGGATGTGCAACGCGATATCGTGCGATCGCTGGTGGACACCTACCGCCACGCCGGCTACATGCCCGATGCGCGGGTCGGTAACGACAACGGCCGTACCCAGGGTGGCAGCAATGCCAACGTGTTGGTGGCGGACGCGTATGTGAAGGGTCTTACCGGTATCGATTACGCCACGGCGTTCACGGCGATGGTGAAGGACGCTACGGTGCCCCCCGCCAACGCACGCAAGGAAGGACGCGGCGGTTTGGAGACCTATAACCGTCTGGGTTATGTGGCCCAGCCGACCGAGCGTGCCGGGTCGCGGACGGTGGAATATGCGTACGACGACTTCGGTATCGCCGAGGTGGCCTGCGGTCTCGGGCACGCCGACGAGGCGAAGCTCTATCGTGAGCATGCCGGCAACTGGGCGAACCTGTGGGATGCGACGAGCGAGCAGGAAGGCATCACCGGCTTTCTCCGTCCGCGCAACGAAGACGGCAGCTGGGCACCGCAATACCTGGTGCGCCGCGGCACGTGGCCGGATTTCTACTACGAGGGCGACCTGTGGACGTATTCGCTTTATGCACCCCAGGACGTGCGTAAGCTGATCGCGATGTCGGGTGGCAACGAGGCTTTCGTGAAGCGTCTGGATACGGTGTTCGACAACCTGCATTTCGACATCACCAACGAGCCCGGCTTCCTGATTCCGGACCTCTACCTCTGGGCAGGCCGTCCCGACCTGACCGCCGATCGCGTCACGACCTTCCTGCATCGGGCGTTCGGTGCGGGCCGCGCCGGCATTCCGGGCAACGACGATTCCGGCGCGATGTCCAGCTGGTATGCCTTCCAGTCGATGGGCTTCTATCCGAATCCGGGGCAGGACGTCTACCTGATCGGCACGCCGTCGTTCCGCGAATCGACGATCGATCTGGGGCACGGCAAGACCTTCACCGTGCGCGCCGAGAACTTCACGCCGAATGGGACGAACCGTTACGTCCAGTCGGCGACATTGAACGGAATGCCGCTGGACGCCGCGTGGTTCCGCCATGGCCAGATCGCCAGGGGCGGCACGCTGGATCTGGTGATGGGGCCGTCGCCGTCGCGCTGGGGAACGACCTCGCCGCCGCCGTCGATGTCCGACCCCGACTTCTCCCTCTGCCCACGCCATAGCCGCTGATCGACTCCGAGGATATCCATGCTTGCTCTTCGTACCTATCTGCTGCCGTTTGCCGCAGCTGCCTCCCTCGTCGCTTCCGCCTCGCTGTTCGCCGCGACGAGCGACATCCGTATCAATCAGATCCAGGTCATCGGCACGCATAACAGCTACCACGCCGGTTTTGCGCCCAGCGCCCGGCGGGTGATGCAGAAAGAAGCGCCGAAGGAGTTCTTCGCCATCGATTACAGCCATCCGTCCTTGACCCGCCAGCTCGACGACGGCGTGCGACAGGTCGAACTGGATGTGTTCTCGGACGCTAAGGGCGGACTGTACCTCGACCCCGCGATCGACCACATGATCGCCCTCAACGGTCTCCCGGCCGATCCGCCGACGGCGGCGCCGGGTACCTGGGAGAAGCCGGGCTTCAAAGTCATGCACATCCAGGGTGTCGACCAGCGCAGCACCTGCCAGCCGTTCACCGCTTGCCTGGCCGAACTGCGCGCCTGGTCAAAAGCGCATCCGGGGCATACACCGTTGTTCGTGCTGGTCGAGACCAAGCAGGAACCGTTGAAGGCTAAGATCCCCACGGCGACGCCGGAGCTGTTCACGCCCGCCGTGTTCGACGCCCTCGACGCCGAGATCGCGTCGGTGTTTCCGCGGAACGAGATGGTCGTCCCCGACGATGTCCGCGGCAGGCACGCGAGCCTGGACGAAGCCGTTCGTGAGGGTGGCTGGCCGACGATGGACAAGGCGCGCGGCAAAGTCGTCTTCCTGCTCGATCAACGCAAAATGGAAAGCGTTTATAGCGACGGCCATCCGTCGCTACGTGGCCGCCTGATCTTCACCAATGCAACGCCCGGCACGGACGATGCCGCGTTTACCGAGTGCAATGAATGCTCAGCCGACGAGATCAATGCGTTGGTTCGCCGTGGTTATATCGTGCGTGCGCGGACCGATGATCCGGCACAAGGGCAGGGACTCAAGAACGACGGCTCCCGCCGCGATGTTGTTTTGAGTAGTGGTGCGCAGCTGGTCAGCACGGATTACCCGGCGGGAGAGCCGTCGGAGCATGGGTACTCGGTGGGCTTTCCGGGTGGCGTGACCGTGCGGTGCAATCCTGTGCTGACCAAGAAGGGACAGTGCATGGATGCCGCTTTAGGTGCCGTCCGGAAGTGATTCACGATCGATCCGTGTGACACGACGGCGTCTCGAAGCCACGAGGCGTCGTCGCTTCTAACTCAGCATCCTCTAGCAGGAGGATTCCAGCCAGGGTCCCGCTGTGGCAAGCTTCGTCCACCACAGGACAGGAGCGCCACGATGGTCATGGTCAAGGAATGGCGGCATGCGGTAACCGTATGCCTGGTGTTTGCGATGGGAACGGTTGCGGTGCAGCCGATTGACGCGACAGACGTGGCGGAGGCGACGCACAAGCTCACCGTCGCCAGTGATACGCCGCCATCGCAGGCCGACGTGAAGGAAGTGGCCGACGCTGTCCTCGATATCAATGCAGGGAAAATCCAGCGGGCCATCGATGGTCCCCTGACGGATGTCGTCAACCGTTACGAAAAGCAATACGGCAACAGCTCCGATGTTGTGTTCTCGGCGCGCGGACCCGTCCAGGGATTGCTGTATCTGGCGACGACTGCGTCCAACCATGCATTTAAAGGCAGCGGCAATGCCGTTGACGTCGGACCAGCCTGGTCCATGGCCTACTGGGCGCGTGGCTACGGCTATAGCGAGATGAATCGCTATCCGGAAGCGGAAGCTGAGCTGAAGAAAGCACTGGCCCTGTCGCCGCGTGATGCCCAATATGCATCGGAACTTGCTTACGTGTATCAGATGCAAAAGCGCTTCAGTGAGTCGCTGTCACTCTTTGAAGGCGTCAACGCCATGCTCGATACCATGGACGGATGGACCGATGCAGCCAAGACCGAGTACCGCTGCAAGGCGCTTCGCGGGCAGGGCTATGATCTCGTTGAACTGAAGCGCTACGACGAGGCCCAGGCAGCCTACAGCGCGTGCGTCGCGTTGATCCCGGGTGAGCCGAAGTCCCTCGCCGAGCTCGAGTACATCAAGAGCGTGCGGGCCAAGGGAGGGGCAAATGGTTCGTAATCGTCGCAAGGCGTGGGTCGCATTGGCGCTATCAACGCTTTTATGCGCTCCGGTGTACAGCCAGGCGCAGGCAGCGTCCCGGCCGGAGATCACCGAATGGACCTGGGAGGTGAGGCCGGACCAAGTCGACCAGAAGCTGCCAAACGTTCTGCTGGTTGGCGATTCGATCACTCGCAACTACTTTCCGGAAGTGCAGCAAGAGCTCAAGGGCAGGGCGAATGTCTACCTGTTTGCTGCATCAACCAGCCTCGGAGATCCACGCCTGGACAGGCAGTTGAACGAGTTCGCTGCGTTGGAGGGCGTGACCTTCAACGTCGTTCATTTCAACAACGGGATGCACGGCTGGGCTTATAGCGAGAAGGAATATGCAGCGTCCTTCCCGAGCTACATCGCGACGCTTCGAAAGATCGCCGCCGGTGCCCACTTCGTTTGGGCGTCGACGACCCCGGTGAGGAAGGCCAGTGCGCCAGGTCCCTCGAACGAGCGCATCGAGGTGAGGAATGCCGAAGCGCTGAAAATCATGACCCATGAGTCCATTGCCGTGGACGACCAGTACGCGTTGATGGTCCGCCATCCGGGGTTCTACATGGATGACGTGCACTTCAATCCGGAAGGTTCGAGCCTGCAGAGCAAGCAGGTCGTCGAGACTATCGAGAAGTTCCTGAAGTAATTCGGGGCCTAAGGTGCCGTCGCATCGATGGCCGCCTGGAGCCGCTGGCTCGCGTCGGTGTAGCCCTGATCTTCGAGCACCACCGGCAGTTGCTCCAACTGCGCCTGCGTCATCCCTATGTTCCGGCTGATCCGGACATGCGCCAGCAACTGCGCCTCGAGCCCTGTCGGCGAAGCGAGCGCCCCGAGTGTCGCGATTTCCCTGCTGATCCAGTCCAGGTTGTCCCGGGAGAAGATATCGCCGAACACGTGTGCCTTGATGAACTGGTCGGCGACGGGTGCGAAGTCGAATACGGCACCTTTCGCAGGCGCGCCAATCAGTTGGGTCTGATTCGCCGTTCCAACGCGGAGTGCGTCGTAACCGGCAGACACCGGCCCTGGTGCATCGCCCTCGGCATCGTTATGGCCCGCGGCTTTGCGTGCCTCGATCACCTTGATCAGTTCGCCGAGTGCATTGAGGCTGCGGGGGAATCCCGCGTATGCATAGAGTTGTACCAGTACTTCACGGCAGGTACTAATGGTCATTCCATGGGAAAGACCCTCATCAAGTGCGGTGCGGAGAGCCTCGAGATTGCCGATCGCCATCGATGCGCCCATGGCGACAATGGCACGGTGCTGCGTGATACCAGGACTTTCGATGGCTTCGTTCATGTGAGCTTCCTTGATGCATCATTCGGAAAGGGCAGGTCTAGCACCTTGCCACTGTAACCGCGGCAGCTACGCTGAAAACGCGATGCCCACGATTGCTCCCATGAACGCTATTCATCAATGCGCTTCGGCACCGCCTACGCGAGTCAACAAGGCTTCGCAGGCGTGATTCAGGTGCGTGACCTGCAATTGCTTACCTTGCTGCGCATAACGACGGCGTAGGGCCTCGATCGCCTCGACAGCCGAGTGATCGTCCAGATGCGCGCCGGAGCAATCCAGCTCGACGCAGGCCGGATCGGCATCCACATCGAACATGGCCTGCAGTCGTGCTGTGGCCGCAAAGTACAGCGTGCCCTGCAGGCGATAGCGACGGCCGCCGTGGGGAAGATCCTCGCGATTCACACTGAGACGATCGGCGTGTTTCCAGGAAAAGGCGATCGCGGAAATAAGGACGCCACACAGCACGGCGGTTGCGAGATTGGCGAGCACGGTGATGACGGTAACGGCGACGATCGTCAATGCATCGGTCAGTGGCAACCGGCGCAGCAACGGCACGCTTCCCCAGGCAAAGGTCTTCTGCGCCACAACGAGCATGACGCCGAGCAGTGCGGCAAGTGGAATACGCTCGATCAACGGTGAAAGAAACAGCACGAAACACATCACCAGCACGCCAGCCGTGATGCCGGACAGGCGTGTGCGCCCGCCCGAGGTGAGGTTGATCATGGTCTGGCCGATCATGGCGCAACCGCCCATGCCGCCGAACAGGCCAGACACGACGTTAGCGGCGCCCAGCGCCATGCATTCGCGGTTGGGCTGTCCTTCGGTGGCGGTGATTTCATCCACCAGGTTGAGGGTGAGCAGGGTTTCCAGCAGGCCGACCATGGCCATCACCAGCGCATACGGAAACACGATCTTCAGCGTATCCAGCGTCCACGGCACCTGCGGCCAGTGCAGGAAGGGCAGGCCGCCCTTGATGGAAGCGATATCGCCGACGGCCCGGGTGTGCACGCCGAACAGCTGCACGATCAGGCTGACGATGACGATGGAAGCCAGCGCCGAGGGCACGACGCGTGTAAGCCGGGGCAGCACGTAGACCACCAGCATCGCCACGAGTGCCAGACCGAGCATGAGATAGAGCGCGTTGCCGGTGAGCCAGCCGCCGCCCGGTGCGTGCAGATGTTCCAGCTGCGAGCTGGCGATCACGATCGCCAGACCATTCACGAAGCCCAGCATGACGGGATGCGGAATCATCCGTACCAGCTTGCCAAGCCGTAGCACGCCGAACAGGAACTGGATCAGGCCACCGAGCAGCACGGTGAGCAGGAAATACTCGGCGCCGTGCTGCACCACCAGGGCCACGATTACCACCGCCATCGAGCCGGCCGCACCGGAAATCATGCCGGGGCGTCCGCCAAAGGCAGCCGTGAGCGCTGCGATGATCGCCGCGCCGTAGAGGCCCATCAGCGGATTGAGATGTGCGACCAGGGCGAAGGCCATGGCTTCAGGGACCAACGCGAACGCGGTGGTCAGCCCGGCCAGGAGGTTCTGGCGGATGGAGAGGGTGGAAGGGGACATATGGCTTTCCTGCGCGGCGTGCCGCAGTCAGGCTCAGACCCCTGCGAAGCCCCGCACCTTGCCATGGTGCACCGCATCAGGCAAGGCGGGGGTCAGTGGATCGACTTACTTCGGCGTCAGGCGGTACAACCCACCCGGCTGCGCATCTTCCAGCACCCAAAGCGACCCATCCGGCGCCTCTTCGATATCGCGGATGCGTTTACCCAGGCTCCAGCGCTGGACATCGGTAGCGCCGCCCTTGCCGTCGAAGGTCACGCGGATGATGCCCAACGAGACCAGGCCGCTGATCAAGGCGCTGCCATTCCACTGCGGGAACATGCTGCCCTTGTAGAACATGAGATTGCCCGGCGCGATCACCGGCACCCAATAGATCACCGGCTTGACGAGATCCGGACGCGTATCGGGGCTGGGGATGGGCACGCCGTTGTAGTTCATGCCATACGAAACCAGCGGCCAGCCGTAGTTCTTGCCGCGCTGGATCAGGTTCAGTTCGTCACCGCCTTTGGGGCCGTGCTCGAGTTCCCACAGGCGACCGTCAGGACCGAAGGCGAGGCCATACGGCGTGCGGTGGCCGACGCTCCAGGTTTCGCTCGGCGTGAGGTTAGGGCCGGGGAACGTATAAGTGCTGACCACGGGCGCCGTCTTGGCTGCCTCGGTATCCGTCGCCGGATCGATCAGCGGAATGGTGGGCGTACCGACCTTACCGGCCCACGGATTGCCTGGCGCAGGTTTGCCGTCGAGGGTGAGGTGAAGGATCTTGCCCACCGGCTGATTGGGATCCTGCGCGGGCGTGAAGCGCTGGCGGTCGCCCACGCTCAGGAAGAGGGTCTTGCCGTCCGGGGCAAAGGCGATCTGCGCACCGGCCTGGCCGCCCTTGCCCGTAGGCATCTGGCGCCACAGCACCTGGAAGTTGTCCAGCCGCGCCTGATCGCCGTCGAGCACGAGCTGACCTCGACCCATGGCCAGGCCGCCACCGTAGTCACCGGGCGCGACATAGGTCAGGTAAACGTTGTGGTCTTTGGCGTAATGAGGCGAAAGGAAGACGCCCAACATGCCGTTCTGACCTTCGAAGTAGCTGGCTGGCACGCCCTTGATCTCGGTCTTGGCGCCTTGCGGGGTCACCAGCTGAAGGCGGCCGACTTTTTCGGTCACCAGCATGCGGCCATCGGGCAGGAACGCGATGCGCCAGGGAAGATCGAGGCTGGCTACCT
>KBS_T1R1_sep09DRAFT_100019_pt1 | contig 8412 bp, 5 predicted proteins | sample KBSGLBT1R1Sept09_FD_9214 | JGI IMG/M metagenome (IMG submission 9214) | reverse complement strand
TTCCGTGCACGGAGATCAATTCGTCGTTTTACCGGTCACATCAGGAAAAGACCTATGCCCGTTGGGCGGCGAGCGTGCCGGAGCGTTTTCGTTTCAGTGTAAAAATGCCGCGTTCGATCACGCATGAGCTTCGCCTTCGCCGGTGCGAGTCTCCCTTGCAGGCCTTTCTGAGCGAGGTGGCTGCACTCGGACCCAAGCTGGGCTGCATCCTCATGCAACTCCCGCCGAGCCTTGCACTCGATGTGAGAACGGCGAGGTCCTTTTTCTCTCTCCTGCGAAAGCACACGTCATTGCCTGTGGCGTGCGAGCCGCGGCATGCCACGTGGTTCACGCCCAAGGGGGCCAATGTCTTGAGGGAGGCAGGCGTCTCGTATGTCTGGGCTGATCCGTCGCCAGTGGTTGGTGTCGAGCCTCCCGGCGATTCGGTGCTGTTGTATCTGCGCCTGCACGGTTCGCCGCAGGTCTATTACTCGGCTTACGATGACTCCTTCATCGAGGGCGTCGCGTCGCGTATGCGCCTGGTGCGATCGGAAGGAAAGAACGCTTGGTGCATCTTTGACAATACGGCTCGCGGTGAGGCTGTGCCCAATGCGCTGGCGCTGATTGAGCGATTGCGAAGCTGAGCCTTGTGGTTCCCCTTTGTCTGCCGTCATTCCAGAGACTCTAGTCCGCGCGGCGTTCGAAGAGGACCGCTGTACTGACGTCACTCACGTCAGCTGCCTTCGTTGCTTGCGCGATTGCGGTTTTCACGAAGTCATTCAACGACTGCCCGCGACGACGAGCCAATCCTGCAGCCTTTCGGTGAAGGTCTGTTCCTATCCTCACATTGAATGTCCCCTTGCACGGCTTCTCGGGCGCGACGTCTCGCGCTGCGCAGTCGGAAAGATATTGCTCGATCGCGGCGTGAAACTCTGTGGTGAGATCAGCAGGGTTCTCCGCCGAAAACATGATCAAGCTGTCGATGTCGTCGACTTGGCCAACGAGGATCATGTCCTCCGCCGAAAACGTGATAGTGGCGGTAAAGCCATTGAAGGCGAGGCGGTTATTGCTGGTCATCGTAGTAGCCCCAATCCTGAAGTCGGGCATGCACTGCCCGGACATAAGCAACGAGCAGTGTGGGCGGATTCCCAGCCGAGCTGTTTCATGAGCGCACTCAGCTCATCCCAGGTGAAGTCCCTGGGATGAGTGCTCAGCCTCAGTAGAAATTTCTGTGATTTGGCCAAGCGTCCGTCTCCCCTGGGAGCGGGCATTATTGCTCGATACTCGTCGCTTGCAACTGAATTTTAGTTGCAAAACTGTCGCATTAGGTTGGGCACGGGCGTCGCGCGGCGGCGATGCCCTTGATTGAGGCATCGCGTAAGTTCTTGAATGAATGGCTAAGCGGAGGGAGATGCTGCGCAAGCCCTCCTCTCTACGGGTAGATGAATGCCGTCACGCCGTATTCCGCCGACAGGCTTTTGACCGATGTGCATCCGCTCAACGCTGCATCACCCAGCGCTCGTTTGCCAGCGGCTGTGCGGCCGGTGTTCCATCCAAGGGGAAGGCGACCAGTCGGGTCGGCGCGACGCGCAAGGCCGTACCCGGAACGAGCGACAGTCGGGCCAGATCTTCGCTCGCTACGTCTACCTCCAGCGTCTGGTCGATCTCGGCGATATGGATGTCCAGATGCGCGATGCTTCCTGCCAGATAGACGTGTCGCAACCGTGCCTCCCACGCAGGCTCGCCGTCGGGTACCGACAACGACAGGTGTTCCGGTCGGATATACGCCACGGCTGACTGGAATCGCCCGCCCGATGCGCCGGCCGGCAGGGACCATCCACCCGCACCCCACGTAGCACCCCGGCGTTGCAGCGGAATGCGGTTCGTGCGGCCGATGAACTCGCAGACGAACGGTGTGGCGGGATCCTGGTAGACGTCATGCGGCCGGCCCACCTGCTCGATGCGGCCCTTGTTCATGACGACGATACGATCGGCGAGCTCGAGGGCCTCTTCCTGATCGTGGGTGACTAAAACGGTGGTCAGCTCCAGTTCCTCGTGCAGCTCGCGCAGCCAGCGGCGCAGGGCCGTGCGCACCTGTGCATCGAGCGCGCCGAAGGGCTCGTCCAACAACAGCACGTCCGGCTCGACTGCGAGGGCGCGCGCGAGTGCAACACGCTGGCGCTGGCCTCCGGAAAGCTGGCTCGGATACCGACCACCCAGTTCCGCCAGCTGCACGCGCTTGAGCAGTTCGTCGACGCGCGCGCGAATCTGGTCACGGGAAGGGCGACGGCGGCGGGGCCGTACACGCAGGCCGAAGGCGACGTTTTCGCGCACGGTCAGGTGGCGGAACAAGGCGTAATGCTGGAAGACGAGGCCGACGTTGCGTTCCCGTGCCGTCGCCGCCAGGAAGTCTTCGCCATGGAGGGTGACGCTTCCCTCATCGGGGTAGTCCAGTCCCGCGAGAATACGCAGCAGGGTCGTCTTCCCGGAACCGGATGGGCCGACCAGGGCGATGAACTCCCCCGGGGCGATATCGAGGCTCACGTCGTCGAGCGCGGCGATATCGGGAAAGTGTCGGCTCAGCCGTTTGAGAGCGAGTGTCATCGGTGATTCTCGGCGCCTTGATAGCGCCATTCCAGGGCGGATTTCAGCGCAAGCGTCAACAGCGCCAGGAGGGCGAGCAGCGATGCGATGGCGAACGCCCCGACGTAGTTGTACTCGTTGTAGCGCATCTCCACCTCCAGCGGCATGGTGGTGGTCAACCCGCGAATGTGTCCCGAAACGACCGACACCGCGCCGAACTCGCCCATGGCGCGCGCGTTGCACAGCAGGACGCCGTAGAGCAGCGCCCAGCGGATATTGGGTAGTGTCACGCGGAAGAAGGTTTGCAACCCGCTCGCACCGAGCACGCGGGCGACCTCTTCTTCTTCGCTGCCCTGGGCCTGCATGAGCGGAATGAGCTCCCGCGCGACGAAGGGGAGCGTGATGAAGATGGTCGCGAGCACCAGGCCGGGTACGGCGAAGATGACCTTGATTCCGTGGGCGGACAGCCATGGTCCGAACCAGCCCTGTGCACCGAACATCAGCACATACAGCAGGCCCGAGACGACGGGTGAAACGGAGAGGGGCAGGTCGATCAGTGCACCAAGCAGTGCTTTCCCGCGGAACGTGAAGCGTGTCATGGCCCAGGCAGCCGCCACGCCAAAGACCACGTTGAGCGGCACCGTGATCGCGGCCACCAGCAAGGTCAGACGGATCGCCGCCATGGCTTCGGGCTGGTCCAGGCTCGCCACGAAAGCCTGGGCACCCTGACGAAGGGCTTCGACGAACACGGAGGCCAGCGGGACCACGAGGAACAGGCAAAGGAAGGCGCAGGAAGCGACGACGATCAGCACCTGGCCGATGCGTCGCGTCGCACTCACGGGTCGTCCGGAGCGGCGCGCCTTCATGCGTGCTGCTCCGCCCAACGCCGGCTCCAGCGCTGCAACACGGAAAGAAGGACCAGGAGCACGAGCGAGAAAGCCAGCATGACCACACCCAGCGCCGCGGCGGTGGCGTAATCGAATTCCTCGAGCCGCTGGACGATCAGCAATGGGGCAATCTCCGAGCGCAGGGGTATGTTGCCGGCGATGAAGATCACCGAGCCGTACTCGCCCACGGCGCGGGCGAGAGCGAGTGCGAAGCCCGTCAGCAGGGTGGGCAGGAGCGTGGGCAGAACGACCTTGACGAAGGTCTGCAGCCGCGACGCGCCCAGGCTCTCCGCGGCATCTTCGACATCGCGTTCCAGCGACTGCAGCACGGGCTGCAGCGTACGCACGACAAAGGGAAAGCCGACGAACACCATGGCGACAAGCACGCCCAGTGGCGCGTAGGCGACCTGGATGCCCAGCGGAACCAGCCAACGGCCTAGCCAGCCGTTAGGCGCATAGACGGCCGTTAGTGCGATGCCAGCGACGGCTGTCGGCAACGCAAACGGCAGGTCGATGAGGGCATCGAGTATCCGCCGGCCCGGAAAGCGGTAACGGACAAGTGCCCAGGTCACCATCAAGCCGACGACGACATTGATCGATGCAGCCAGCAACGCGCCACCGAAACTGAGTTTGAACGCCGCAAGCGTCCGGGGCGACGACAACAACTTCGGGATGCCGGCCAGCCCGATTTCCGAGGCCTTCCACGCCAGTGCCGACAGCGGCAAGAGCACGATGAGGCCAAGATAGGTGACGGTAAAGCCGAGGCTTAATCCGAAGCCCGGCAAGACCCGTCGACGCATGGTCAGTTGCCCGGGCCGATCTGGTCGAAGAGGGCGCCATCGGCGAAGAACCTGGCCTGGGCCTTGCGCCAATCGCCGAAGACCTCGGCCAGGGTGAACGTCTTCACCTTGGGGAACTGCGCGGCGTACTTCGCGGCGACCTCGGGCGAGCGAGGCCGGTAGAAGTTGCGTGCCTCGATCTCCTGGGCCTGGGGCGAGTACAGGAACGTCAGGTAGGCATCCGCGACCGCACGCGTGCCGTGTTCGGCGGCATTCTTGTCGACGACAGCCACCGGTGGCTCGGCGAGGATCGTGACGGACGGGGTGATGATGTCGAACTGATCGCCGCCGGCTTCCTGTTTCGCCAGCAGTGCTTCGTTCTCCCAGGCAACCAGCACGTCGCCGATGCCGCGCTGGGTGAAGGTCGTCGTGGCACCGCGGGCACCGGTGTCCAGCACGGGAACATGCTGGTAAAGCGTCTTGACGAAGGCCTTGGCCGTGTCGTCGTTGCCACCGGGCAGCTTGAGCGCGTAGCCCCAGGCGGCAAGGAAGTTCCAGCGGGCACCGCCGGATGTCTTGGGGTTGGGGGTGATCACCTGCACCCCGCTCTTGACCAGATCGCCCCAGTCGCGGATGGCCTTCGGGTTGCCCTTGCGGACCAGGAAGACGATGGCCGACGTATAAGGCGACGCGTTGTCGGGCAGGCGGGTTTGCCAGTCCTTGGCCAGCAGGCCACGGTCGGCGATGGCGTCGATGTCATAGGCGAGGGCGAGGGTCACGACATCCGCAGGCAGCCCGTCGACGACGGAACGCGCCTGCTTGCCGGAACCGCCGTGGGACATCTGGATGGTGACGGTGTCGCCGTGCCTGGCCTTCCAGTCCGCTGCGAAGGCCGTGTTCAGCGCCTTGTAGAGCTCGCGGGTAGGGTCGTACGACACGTTGAGCAGGGTCACGTCCTTCGCCATCGCGGGAAGGACCATGACCGTCGCAGCGAGGGCAAGAAGGGTGGGACGAAGCTTCATCGTCATGCTCCTTGGGTGCCGGATGACGTGGACAGGGGGATACGTCGATGTAGCTGGTCGGAGTGTCAGCGCGACGTGAAATTCTGCTTGCCACCGGCGAGTTTGCGCAACGTCACGTAAAACACCGGCGTGAGGAACAACCCAAAGAGGGTGACCCCCAGCATGCCCGCAAACACGGTGACGCCGGTTGCGGCACGAACCTCGCTGCCGGCCCCGTGACCAAGAAGCAACGGCACCGAGCCGGCGACGAACGCGATGGACGTCATGATGATCGGTCGCAAACGCAGCTTGCAGGCCTCCAGGGCAGCCTCGATCGTTCCCATGCCGTGGATTTCCAGTTCCCGGGCGAACTCGACGATCAGGATCGCGTTCTTGCACGCCAGGCCCATGAGCACGACGAGGCCGACCTGCACGAACACGTTGTTGTCGCCGCCGGTGAGCCAGACGCCGAACAAGGCCGCGCACAGACAGACCGGAACAATGAGGATGACCGCCAGTGGCAGGGTCCAGCTCTCGTAAAGCGAAGCGAGCACGAGAAAGACGAGAATGATCGACACCGGGAAGACGACAGCCGCCGCATGTCCCTGCGTGACCTGCTGGTAGCTCAGGTCCGTCCATTCAAGCGTGATGCCGCGTGGCAGGATTTTGTTTGCGATGGCCTGGAGTTGGGCGATGGCCTGGCCCGACGACAGCACGCGGGGATTCGTGTCGCCGATGATGTCGGCGGCAGGGTAGCCGTTGTACCGGATCACCGGGTCGGGACCGTACGTGGGAGTGACGGTGACCATCGAGGCCACCGGCACCATGCCGCCCTCACTGTTACGCGTGTAAAGGTTTCCGATATCGGCCGCGTCCTGGCGGAAGTCGGCATCGGCCTGGGCCATGACCCGATAGACGCGGCCGTAGAGATTGAAGTCGTTGACGTAGGCCGAGCCGAGATAGATCTGCAGTGGGTTGAACAGATCCGTCAACGCCACGCCCTGGGCTTTTGCGTTCACCCGATCGACGTTGACTTCGAGCTGGGGGATATTCGCCTGATAGCTGGTCACCGGAAACGTCATGCCGGGGGTCTTCGCGACTTCGGCCTGAAAAGCGCTTACGGCATTCTGTAGTGCGCCATAGCCAAGGCCACCCCGGTCTTCGAGATAAAGCGAATAGCCTGAGCCGTTGCCGAGGCCCTGGATAGCAGGCGGTTGCAGCGCATAGGCGAATCCACCTTCGACGCCAGCCAGTTTGCCGGCCAGTTCGGCATTGATTTCCGCTGCCGAGCGACGCCGTTGATCGAACGGTTTGAGAATGACGTAAGACGCCGTCTGATTCGGCGTGTTGACCGACTGCAGTGCGTTGAGGCCCGCGTAGCCGTTGGTCAGTTCCACGCCATCGACACCGTTGGCAATGGCGCTGATGCGTTGGGTGACTTCCGCGGTTCGCTGCAACGAAGCACCTTCGGGAAGCTTGGCGCCGGCAAACAGGTAGAGCTTGTCCTGCGTGGGAATGAAGCCGCCGGGCACCACGTTGAAAAGAAGTCCTGCGGCGACGAGGAGCGCCGCGTAGACGCCGAATATCGCGCCTCGACGGCCAAGGGTGCGGCCGACCGCGCCCTGGTAACCTTCAGACGATCGCGCAAACACCCGGTTGAAGCGACGGAACAGCCAGCCCAGCGAGTAGTTCATGCCGCGGGTGAGCGCATCTTTCGGCGCGTCGTGTCCACGAAGCAGCTTGGCAGCAAGGGCCGGGGACAGTGTCAGTGAGTTGATGGCGGAGATCACCGTCGAGATGGCGATGGTGACGGCAAACTGTTTGTAGAACTCGCCTGTCACTCCGGATAGGAAAGCCATGGGCACGAACACGGCGCAGAGGACCAGCGCGATGGCGATGATGGGACCGGACACTTCGCGCATCGCCTGATGCGCCGCCTCACGGGCGGACATGCCTTTCTCGATGTACCGCTCGACGTTTTCGACCACGACGATGGCATCGTCGACAACGATGCCGATGGCCAGGACAAGCCCGAACAGCGTCAACGTGTTGATGGAATAGCCGAGGACGTAGAGCCAGGCAAACGTGCCGATGATGGATACCGGCACCGCCACGAGCGGAATGATGGACGCGCGCCAGTTCTGCAGGAAAAGAATGACCACCAGCACGACGAGCAGGACGGCCTCGATCAGCGTGTGACCGACGGCGCTGATGGATTCGCGGACGAAGACGGTAGGATCCCAGACGGGCCGCCAGGTGACACCGGGCGGAAACGAGGCTGCCAGCTCATTGAACTTCGCATACACGGCACTGGCGACGGCCAACGAGTTCGCACCCGGGGTCAGGAAGATACCGACGCTGGTGCTTTCGTGGCCGTCGACGGATGTTCGGGTCGTGTAATCGCTGGACCCCAGTTCGACGCGAGCGACATCGGCGAGACGGACGATGCGGCCCTGGTCATCGTTCTTGAGCACGATGTCGCCGAATTCCTGGGTCGTCCGCAGCCGCCCGCGCACATTGATGGATATCAGGAAGTCGCTCTTTTTCGGCGACGGTTCGGCGCCGAGCTGTCCGGCGGAGACCTGCACGTTCTGATCCCGAACGGCATTGACGACGTCGCTTGCCGTCAATCCGCGCGTGGAGAGCTTGTGGGGATCGAGCCAGAGACGCATGGCGTAATCCCCGGCGCCATACAGACCGACATCACCGATGCCTGGCAAGCGTGACAGCTCGTCCTTGACGTGCAGCGTCAGGTAGTTTCGAAGGTACAACCGGTCGAAGCGGTGATCGGTTGATTCCACGCTGATGTACATCAGCGGGGTGGGCGACTGTTTCTGCGTCGTCACGCCGAACTGGCGCACGTCATCGGGCAATCGGCTCAGTGCCTGCGCAACGCGGTTCTGTACGCGAACCGCGGCGGTGTCGCCGTCGACGCCGGGGGTAAAGGTCACCGTCACCGCCAGACTGCCATCGGAGCCGGCGACGGACTTCATGTACATGATGCCTTCGACGCCGTTGATGGCTTCTTCGAGCGGCACCGCGACGGAGTCTGCGATTTCCTTGGGGTTGGCGCCGGGGTAGGTGGCGCGCACGACGACGCTCGTGGGTACGACTTCAGGGTACTCACCCGCTGGCAGGAGCGGTATCGCGATGAGCCCCGCCGCGAAGATGATGACGGACAAG
>KBS_T1R1_sep09DRAFT_100018_pt1 | contig 8576 bp, 15 predicted proteins | sample KBSGLBT1R1Sept09_FD_9214 | JGI IMG/M metagenome (IMG submission 9214) | reverse complement strand
CGTTCGCGGCTGGCCAGCTCCCGGATGGGCGTACCTACGTCGAGGCCATGAACATGCAGGAGCTCGAGCGCGTGGCGCTTCGCAGCAAGCAAGCCTGGAAGGACAAGGATGGGGTCATGCACCGGGGCGGAACCTGGGTGAGTGATCCTGAGCGGATGGAGCAAAAGAGCTGCTTGCACCGCTTGCGCAAGCGCATGCCTGTGGAGCTCCCGCCCGAAGGCGAGGATGACTTCGATCAAACGTCAGAATATGGGTCGCAACCTGAAGCTGCGGATATTCCACCCTCCTCTGGTAATGAAGCGGAATCCGTGGTGGTTGACTCTGGGACGCAAGCAGAGCGGGCCGTCGATTCGGCCCCGACCCGCCAGAGCAACGGCAGAAAGCGGCCGCGCGGCCTGCGCGCGGTTATTGATCATGTGAAGGAGCCGGAGCCCAAGCCCGAGCCAAAACAGCAGCCTGAGAACGAAAGTCAGGAGCAGGAGGAGCAGCAGGAACTCTACGCTCAGGGCGGAGACTTTGAGGGGGATATCCTGTGAGCAGCATGTTCGAGTTTCACGTCGGACTGACCAAGCCCGAAACTGCGGATGAGATTCGCGAGCAGTCCGAGATCAATGGCATGCGCGCCGCGCTCAATAAGGCGGAGCGTGACCTCGAGATCGTTTCATCGTGCTTTCAGATGGCGTACCACAGGGGCCTGAGCGGTGAGGACAAGTATGTGCTTCTCGCCTATCACGCGCTCTTGCGGTACGAGGAGACCTTCCAGCAGCTCAACAAGTTCATAAACTTGCACCCCGCGCCGTGGAATATCCTCTATAACAAAAACGATGAGAATTACGACTTCACGCCGATCTTCGATAACCTTAAGAAGATACGGGACAAGGATTTGAATTTATCGGAGAAAGAGCCGGACGCGTGGCTGCATGTCCTGTGCGCGAAAGGCGAGGCGATCGAGGGCAGGCTTTCGTTCCAACCCTGCGATCCATTCGGAGTGAGCGGACGGCCGGAGTATCAAGTCACCAGCCACCCGCTTTACAAGAAATGATTTTCGGTGCTTGACGCCGCCGCGGTATCCGCGGTCTGCGGCCAGCGTGACATGGGGCAGCGCACCGGCGAACGCTAGGTAAGCGGGCCCCGCACCGTCCAGAAGTAGGGACAAACATGAAATACTACGAAGTGCTCGGGGTCGAAAAGGATGCGTCCCTGGCTGAGATCAAAAAGGCGTATCGGCGGCGCTCGCGCGAGTGCCATCCGGACAAAGGGGGCGATGTGAACGATATGATCCTGGTGAACAAAGCGTATGAGACGCTCTCGAACCCAGAGAAGCGGTCCTATTACGACGCGACGGGAGGCGAGAAGCCGCTCACGCAGCTCGAGCACGCTGCACGCCAGATTTTGGTCCAGTGTGCCCTGCAAGCGGCCGTGGCGAGCGATAGCGACGTGAACATCGTCGCAGCCACGCGCATCGGTATCGAGGGTTTTATCCAGCAGTTGACCGGGAACCTACAGGAATCTCGCAAGGGCCACGCGCGCGTCCTGCACCACGCCAAGACGATGACTCACGAGGATGACAGCGGGAGCGACCTCGTAACCGTCTTCCACGCGCAGGCGATGAAGATCGCCGAGTCGATCGCGCAGATGGAAATGAACATCAAGGCAGCCGTCGAGGCGCGCAAGATTTTGGACAAGTACAAGTGCAGCACGATCGAATCTGCGCACCGCATGATGCAGGGTCTTTTCACGACATATCAAACGATGAGAGGTGGCTAGATGAACGAGAGAATCATAGGCGAGCCGGTGCTGACAGAGGAGCAGCAGAAGGCTAAAGAGCGGTGTCTTCACGCGAGCGAGGACTTCTCGCGCGCGGTGGGACGAAAGCTCGAGAAGTCTGCCGGCGTGGACATCGCGCAGATGTTTTTGATAATCCAGATGCTCCAGGCGCAACTGGAGGTAATCCTCGTGATCCTCGGGGATGATCATGCGGATTTTCGCGAGCGGTTTTGGAACCATTTGGCCGACATGTTCGACAAGATGACGTCCCAGACGCTCAAAGAGTTGATTGTCGTCGCACAACCCGCTAGAAAGCAGTAGTCACCACCACCACCTCGGGGAGTCTCACATGTTGAAGCGTTTCGTGTTTTCTTTACTTGCCCTTGCCCTGACTTTATCGGTCTACGCAGCAGGGCCCACCGCGACCGTCTCTTGGACGCCGCCCACCGCCTACATCGACAATAGCGCTCTGCCGGCATCCGACATTGCGAGCTATACGGTGAGCTGGAATGGAGGCTCGAAGACGATCGCCGCGCCGGCCACGACCACCACGGTGCCGGTGCCTTGTGGAAGTCAGACGTTCACGGTCCTGGTCACCACGACCTCGAGCGCGAAGTATCCGGCCACGTCCTCGGACCCCTCGGCTCCGATTACCTATGCGAGCGGGGTGACGTGCCGGCCAAACCCTCCGGGGGCGGTCACAGCCAACTGATTGCTTGGTTGCTGGCCGCGTTGGCCGCGATAGGTTTTTTGTTCCACCACTAGGAGAAAGACGATGGATGAGTTGAATGACCTCAATGAGATCGAAGAGATTGGAACGGTATCAGAGGACACCCACGGAGGAACCCATGGGTTCACATGGGATGCGGCAGGCTGGAAGCTGCCGTAAAAAAGAGGCCCGCGAAAGCGGGCCTTCTAATTCGTACTGGGGATTTTATTTTAAGAGTGTTGCTCTGATTGGCCCGCAGGGGCTTCTGTGGAAGGCTTGGAAGGCTCTTGAGCCAGAGCCGGCGTAGGCACCGGGGTACCCTGGATCGCGGCATGGGCCGCATCGGAACGCGCATGGAGGTCCGACATTTCTTGACTGTCGGGCGGACGATTGTCCTTCACCATGTTTTTGACCATCGCATCGAGGTCCGACAAGTGGGCATTCACATCGAGATCGAGCTCAATGCCGAGCGCGATGAACGATATGACCTTTTGGACCTGGGGAGGGACCCCTGCGATGAGGGAAATGCCGCGCAGCAGCGAGGCGACGAGGGAGAGATCGACTTTCGAGTTGGCCATGGATTAGTGCCCTTTCACAGCAGTGACAAGATTGGTGTAAAGCGGCTGGAGCTGGCTATACCAGTTCAGCAGGTTCGCGTTAGCCGTAGCAAGATCGGTGTTCGCGTCTTTACCTGAGAGCTGGTTCTTGATTTCCACGACCGTCTGAGCCGCTTGATAGAGATTGTCCGCCACTGGCTTTGCCTTGGCGTCTGCCACGCGAATCGCCTGCTTGGCGGTATCCGGAATCTCCGTGCTAGCGACAAGCTTAGCGCCCTCCTCCTCGAACACGACGAAGGTGCCATAGAGCGCGAAAGCTTTTTGCTCAGGAGTCTGAGCGTCCGCCACGGGGTTGGCCGCGCAAGCGCAGAGGATAAACAGGAACGAGACGATCATCCCCAGTAGAAGAAGATGACCGATGGCAGCTTGCTCTTTGAGACTTTTCATGGTTTAGACCCTTGTGTGGTGGACGGAGAAGGAGAAGGAGAAGCCGCGGCCGGTGCGGGCGGCGGCGGAGCGCACACCGTTTCTTGCACCGCGACGCGGATCGCCTCCTGCGCCTGAGCGGTGAGATTGGCATGGCCGGCTTTGGTCAGCGCGACAGGCTGTACAGCGGAAGTCTTGCGCTTGATGAGTGCGTAGAGCGCAGAGCCCAACGCTACGAGCTGCATGAGCGCGTTGACTTTGGAGGAAATGAAGTCGGGCGTGAATTTGTCCGCCACGCCAAAAAGAACGCAGAGCTGGCTTAGGATGGAAACCAAGGCTCCGGAAAAAACCGGAGACTGATACCACATGACCGGATTCATACAACGTCCTCCGCGAGATCAATTGCGTGTTGGATTAGGTCTGCCGCATAAGGCTGAACCCCCTGTTCGTGGTGGATGATGGCTGGCACGAGCAAAAGTGTCAAATTACGACTGTCCACCAAGGTGTTTGCGCCAACAATTGAGACATCATGCCCCGTGTTCATGAAGATCAGGACGTCCTTGACGTAGGAGTCGGTATCGTTCTCAGTCGGAGGTGCCCAGGAGTGAATGATCCCAGAAATAGAGAGGATGCCGCGCGCGGCGTAGGAGTGGAAAATCTTGGCGATAGCGCGAATGCCGTAGACCGGTTCGATGTAGCGCACGTAGTCAGGATCATCCTGAGCGCTCATGGCAACCTGGCCAAGCCAGCGAATTTTGCTCAGACGGATGTTACCGGGATTGTTGAGCCGGATGCCCCGAGGGATTGTGACATTCATATTAATTTCCCTTTCAAAAAGGATTCTATGCGACGCAGGCGTTTTTCATGCTCCGAAAGGGTTCCTCGGATTCCCGTGACATCGTTGGCGCATTGATGAACCGTGCGGCGCATGCCTTTGTCACTATCGCGCCCGATCTGATCCCAGATGTGGGAGTCCCGTTCCTTGTCGGTATCCTCGTGTGTGCGCCAAATGAGCCCAATGAGGCCCACCACCACCAGCCCAACGATAATGCTCCACAGCCACTCAGGCACGGCTGCGGCGACGAGCGCTGTAGCGGATCATGCGGCGTCTACGGGTGCTCATGGATATGGACTCCGTGTTCAGTCAGGTAATCATCGACCAGGCGGCATTCGGTATCAGCCTTGATGGCCATGTCCTCAAGAGATTTCTCTCGAGAAATATAGAACCCCATTACCACGCCACAAACTCCAATGATGATCGAGAGCAAGATAACCACCAGTAGCGTCGATCCACCAAGATTGATTCGCACGGTGTTGACATTGGCGCGCTCGGCGGCGTGGATAGCTTCGTTCGGGGAGTGCTCTGAGTGGAAGGGCTGAAGTATTTTTGCAGATGCTCCATGAGCTCTATGCGAACCTCCGCCGCGGTCATCCGACTTTCCATTTTGGTTGTGTAATTCCATACGTACCCCGCTAAAGCAAGTAAAGTGGCAAGCGTCACAGCTTGCAAAGTGTGACTTATATGATCCGGTTTGAGAGGACGCTCGATGTAAACGACACGAGAGGACTCGTCCGGATAGTCTGGTGGAAGATCATCAGGTTCGCGATGCCTGGTCATAATAAGCGTCCATCACTACAGACCTTCCCCGAAGGTCAGGATTAGAGTATTAGACGCGCCAACTGGCGCGATCGTGTTCACGGAAACACTTGCTTTTCCACCCCCGAACTCAAGGGAAAATACCTCTACTGAGTTGGGAAGGATTGGCCTCTCATACTGAGGGGTTCCGGCCGTGGGAACCACTGCGGTCTGCGCCGCCTCGCTGAAAGAAAGGTATACCGTGTTGGCCGAAGCGTTGAACACCCGGCATTGATCCGGGATCGATCCCAGACCCAAGCTCGAGGCGGATATAGCCGCGGAGGAGGCAGTGTTCTGCGTGCCGTTAGTGACAACGGCCGCAGACTTGCCCATCGCACGGAAAGAGCTGGTGGTAGCCATGGTATTTCCTTAGCGAGTGGGCCGGCCGCCGGCGTTGGTGGTGCGCAACGGCTCGTACTCACACTGCGCGATCTTGTCGGGAATGATCTGCCGCTGCATGCCGTACCGGTGCGTCATGTTGGTGAACTTGCGTGAGAGTCCGCCCGGGGTGGTCTCTCGCAAGGTCGTGATCCGGGAAACCTGCAATACTTTTTTGTCAGTCGTGATGCCCATGGACATCCCCTTTTGTGATGGTCCGCCAAAGGACCGGGAGAAACACCGACAGAGCGAACCCCCCTGCCGCGGCGAAACTGACCCACGTTCCCGCCCAAAGCGCCCAGGAGAATAACCCAAAGGTCATTATTAGCGCCAGAAAGCACAATAGACGTGCGGAAAGCAGGCGGATCATGACCTTCGCCACGCTGAAAATAGCTTCAGGACTCAACTCTGAGCTCATGACTCCTCCTCCGTGCGGAAGGCTGACCCTGTTTGGCCTTCGCGATCTTTGATCTCGAGCGCGCGGAATTTAAGGATGCGATCGGTGATCGAGAGCTTCTTGTCGAGGTCCGTTTCATCCTCCGCCCGCTTGAGCAAGTCCTGGATCAATTTGTCCAGCGCCGCCTTGGTTTTCATTTTCGACCCTTTGTGTTGGAACGTCAGTCATTTGGTCGAACGACGCTGCGCGCGTTAGACCCTCAAGAATGGTAGCCGTTTTGTCTATCCACGGCGTTTTGGGATCGCGCCCAGTAACCACCCAACGGGCAATCGTTGGATGGAGCGCGATGAATCTTGTGATAGCGGCAATCGCCTGCTTATAAAGCCGCTGCTTGAGAGGCTTCTCGAGAATGGCACCCGCGTGCATTCCGGCCATACCGACGTCCCGCTCCACCCCGGATTTGAAGGGGTAGATGAACTTGATCGTTTTGGCGAGCTCTCGAAGGTCATCGGCAAAGCCTCCCGGGAACAGTAGCTCCTGCTGCTTTTTGGTGAAGCCCAGGAGCGCATCCTCGAGGGAGCGGCTGCCTTTGGCGTTGATCGCGTTGATGTTCGCATTGCGTGCCAGCTCCTCGAGGGCAGCCTGGCGGACCTCGAACATCTGCGGGGATTTTTCCCCGAAGCGGCGCGCCACCTCCATGATGCGCGTTTCCTTCCCCGGGGTGACCACCCAGCGGTACACCTCCTCCGGGGTGCGGCTCGTGTCGGCGAGCTCGGCGAGCAGGTTCTTTTTGAGGTGATTGTCGAGCGCGCGCTCGGCCGCTTTCAGGTAGGTAAGGGCCTGCTTGACGTTGCCGTCCTTCAATTGTTCCACGTGAATCGTCCCTTTTCGCGCGGCCAGCATTTCCCCGAGCTCCTTGAGCTCGATGGCGGTTGCCTTGCCGTGAACGGCTTCGGTCATCGCGCCGGGCCGGTTCAGGTAGTCGAGGAGCTTCATGCCATCGACCACGCGAGTGCCGACCACGTTGACCGTGCTTGTGCGGTCGAGGATGTTCTGGAGGTCCGCGCTCTGCACGCGCTTCCACACCTCCTCGCCGAGCATTTTGCGCATCACGCCGACTTTGGCGGTTTGACCGGGCTGCAGCATCATGCTCGCGATCTTCTGGGGGTCTGGCGGCATCCCCGATCGGACGGACTTCACGATCTGCTTGAAGGTGAGGTCATTGAACTTGGCGATCCCGCGCTTGTACTGGCCATCGACGGTGCGCAAGGCACGGATCGCCGCGGTGGCCGAGGGGTCCTCTTCCGCCGCCTGGATCGCATCATCGACAGCGTTGGCCAGAAACAAGTGGTCTCCCTTGACCGTGCTCCGCGTGAGCGCCGCAGCGTCGCCCTTCTCTCGCAGGAGGGTGCGGATGCGTTGGGCGTCCTTCAGGCTGATCTTGTCCCCCTTGGGCAGCTCCACCCCGAATTCCTTGAACAGCATGGCATCCTCCTCCGTGATGTCCGCCTTGCCGAGCGCCGCCATTTCGCGCGTCATCGCCGAGACGGCCGTCTTGGGCAGCATGCCCTTGATCTGGCGCGCAGCCTCGCGGATCGGCTCAACCGGAACCACCTCGCGCCCGCCGAGCATGGTGTCGATCTTCCCGTAGGCGTCCTTCGCCCAGGCGGAGAATTGAGTCTTGGCGTTGCGCGTCATCGCCGCCACGTCCTCCGAGAGCGCGCCTGGCGGATTCTTATCGATGATGTGCTCGATGTTGGAGATGCGGGTGTCGAGCTGCTTATCGACGAGCTCGCCAGCCTGCTTGACCGTCTCCTCGAGGACCTCGCCGTGCGCGCGCACCGAATCTTGGACCGCTTTGCCGGCCTTCGCGCCGGAGAAGGCGAAGGTGGGGTCTTTGAGCTGATCCATGAGCTCCGAGATATAGGGGCTGGGAATGCCCTGATCCTCGAGGCGCTTCCTCACCTCGTTCAGCACATACGCCTGGTTGCGAGTGTCCTGAGCGGCGTACTTGCCGGTGAGCTTTTCGGCATCGACCTCGATACGAGAGAGTTTTCGAGCATCCGGTGCCATAGACGCATACGGAGGCCGCGCGCCGCCTTTCCAGGCTTGCAGGGTGCGAGCTCGGCTCTCATCGGTCGCGCCCGTAAAAGCGCTCGGCAAGCGCCCAGAGAGCACCTTGCGCGCGCCGGCTCCGACGATCTTGCCCGCTCCTTCGCCCCCTGCACCGAGGAGCGCTTCCTTTCCGGTCTGCTTGGCGAGCTCCTGGGGTGTCTTGGCGAACGTGCCGGCGACTTTCTTGGCCCCCTCTTCGATCAGATGCCCGCCGCCCGCACCGATCCCCGCCCCTATCACGCCGCCTGCGACCGTGCCTAGTGGACCAAAGGCTGATCCCACCCCGGCTCCGAACTCCGCGCCTGCGCCCGCGCCGGCCATTTCCGTGCCTTGGGAGGCGATCTCGGCCGAAGTCCCGAGGCCCGAGCTATCGACGTGGATTTGTCGGCCGTCCTTGGTGACGACGAACTTGGGGTGACCATCATCGCCCCACTCGCGACGCACGTTTCCCTTGCCGTACACCTTCTGGAGATACAGCTCCTTCTCCTGATCGGTGTCATGGGCGGCGAGCGCCACCTTGTCGAGCCAAGAGAGGCCCTCGTTAGGCTCGCCCCAATCCCCGCTCGCCCCATGGCTGCCCTGTACGACGGG
>KBS_T1R1_sep09DRAFT_100017_pt1 | contig 8601 bp, 10 predicted proteins | sample KBSGLBT1R1Sept09_FD_9214 | JGI IMG/M metagenome (IMG submission 9214) | reverse complement strand
AGATCGCCAATGCCTTCGATACTCCGGATGGAGTGGTAATCTCCGACAATCCTCAAGCCAAGGTGGACCCCTACCAGCCGACGATTCCCGAGGACCTTTTCGCGGAGATTCGCGAAATGGACACCATGTTCGAGGAAACCAGCGGTATCAACAATGTGCTATCTGGCAGGGGAGAGAAGGGTGTCAGGAGCGAGGGCCACGCCAACCAGCTTGCCAAGCTCGGTTCGTCTCGAGCTAAAAAGCGCGCGCTTATCGTGGAGGATTCTCTCGAGAGACTTGCCTCTCTTGACTTGAAATTGATGCAGAAGTATTCCGCCACCAAGTACAAAGGCGATGATGGGCTTCCGTTCGTGCTAGACCAGTTCACCAAGGACTTCAACGTCAAGGTCGATGCTCACTCCAATAGCCCTATCTTCATGGATGAGGTGGAGCAGAAAGCGTTTGAGCTGTTCAAGGCGAAGGCGATCGACCGTGAGGAGCTGATCGACCTCATTGACATCCCGATGAAGCAACTGCTCAAGAAAAAACTCAAAACCAAGATCGAGCCTGCCGAGGCGAAAGCCGCTCAGGATGAGAAAATCTTGCAATTGAAACACCAGCAAGGTAAAAAGGCTTGAGCTCTCCCTTTGGAGAGCCACACCGCACCATCTCGCAAGGGGTGAGAGCGATGGCTACTGAATGGGTCGGTCTACACAACCAGAAGAGGAGAGCATCATGTCGCGTCGAAAGCGCCGTGGTCGTAAATCCAAGCGGTAATCGCTTGGGGATAAGACCCTAAAAGCGCCCTCGGAGGATGATCCTCCGAGGGTGTAGTTGACAAAAAATAAGTCTTTTGCCCACACTCCGCCCGTGCCAATGCCCACACCCATGCAGCAACCCCCTCCTGGCGGAGCCCCGCCCGGTGGCGCGCCGCCTGGGGGACCTCCCGGGGGAGCGCCTCCGCCCAACGCCGCAGGCATGATGACGCCGCAGTCCCCGCAAGGGAAAATCGCTGGCGGAAAAGTCGGTGTGGCCATGGCGGTGAAAGTCCTGACCCAGCAGTTGGGTTCCTTCGAGCCGGGGACTCCCGAGTTCAAGGCGGTCATGGGAGCCATCAAATCCTTGGAGAAAATCTTCGGGAATGATGGGGGCGAGAACGAAGAATTAATGCCGGCCGAGATCAAGCAGCTCATGCAAGGTCTCGCTGGTCCTGGTCAAACCCCTGGCGGACCTCCGCCTGGTGGTCCCCCTGGTGGCGGTGCGCCACCGCCGATGTAAGGAGCCTGCTATGGCCGATATGTTTCGTCCGACTGCCGACTCTGCCCGCCGAGACCCTATCTCGAACGCGCAGCAGAACGGCAATATCGTGAATCCTCCGCGGATGGCCGAGCTGGGAGGCTTCTCCAGCGTCAACCGCGGCATCAAGAAAAACTCGATGGGCATCGTGCGCCCCGGTGCGAGCACGCGCCGNGAGCCGGTAACCTGAGCGGAGATCGACCATGCCGGCCAACCCCAGTCTCGAGGGCTATACCGAAGCGCAACGCGAGCAGCTTGCTCGCACTGCACACCAGCTTTTGAGCTCTCCGGAAGTGAGCCGCGAGACCAAGCGCCTGCTCAAGAAAATCGATCCGAATCTCCAGTTCCCCGATGTGGACATGGATGAGCGCTTCGAGGCTTTCAAGCAGGAGCAGGCCAACAAGGAACGCGAGCGCGAGGAGCGCGAGCGGGTGAGCCGGTCAAATGCCGAATGGGAATCGGCTTGCAAGCGGATGGAGAGCCGCGGTTTCAAGGTCGATGACGTGAAGAAAGTCATGACCGATCGGGGCATCTTGAATCCCGACACCGCCATGGATTTCATGGCCAACGAGGCGAAGCTCGCAGAGCCGACGCCCGATTCACTGAGTTACACTTTGGAGCTCCCGGAGCACGCCAAGGAGATCGCGAAGGACCCCAACAATTGGGCCAAGCGCGAAGCTCACAAGGTCGTTTCGGAGATCATGCGCTCTCGCGCAGCGTAGAATTTTATTTTAATGGGTCTTGCGGCATCGTAAGGTGCGCGCGTTTTTGGAGAATAAAACATGCCGGTTTTAGGCCAAGGCATCGTGCCAGCAGCAGGTTCGATCGCAAACGAACTTACCGCTGTCACTCGCCGCGCGTTCATCCCGAAGATGGTCGTGCAAATTTACAATGCGTCTCCCACGATCGCATCCCTGATGGCCAACTCGCAGCCGGCGACCGGTGGTGTGAGCTCCATTTCGATCCCGGTTCAGGGCCAGCCGTTCGTCACGACTCAGACCACGAACTTCTCGGGCTCTTTCCAGCAGCCCACCGCGCAGCAAGGCGCGTCTCTCGGTGAATTCAATCTAAAGGGATTGATCACCCCCATCCTCTTCCTCGGCATGGAAGGCGCCCTGCAGATGGATCATGCGGTGGTTCCGCTGATCGAAGCGCGCATGAACGACTCGACCAATAACATGGTCGATTTCCTGTCCAATGCGTTGTTCAATAACTACACGGACAATCAGAACATCATCGGCTTCCCCGGTGCGATCGATGACGGGACCAACCTGGTTACCTACGGTAACATCAACCGCAACTCGAACACTTGGTTCCAATCCAAGGTGTACGCCGCGGGCTCGGTGGCTCCCACTCGATCGACGGTGCTGCAATACCTCGCTGGTGTGCAGAAAGCGGGCGCGGAAATGCCCTCCTTTGCCGTGATGGGCTTCGGCACGTGGAGCAAGCTCGCGCAAGATTTCGTCGGCTCCGAGTCCTATCAGATTCAGCCCGGCAAGGGGTTCGATGCGGATAACGATCGGCCGCGGTCGGCTTTCCGCGCGCTCGACGTCGCAGGCGTTCCGGTGTTCGCTGATCCGTACTGCCCGGAAGGGTTGATGTATGTGATCAACACCAACTATGTCAATCTGTACGTGCATGAGAAGGCGGCTTTCGCGTTCTCGGGGTTCCACTCGCTGATCCCCAACAATCAGATTGGCTACCAAGGCGTAGTCCTCACCATCGCGGAAATGGCGCTCACCAAGCCCAAAACCTGCGGCCGCGTGACGGGCTATACCTTCAATAACATCTGAGGAGCGCTCGCCATGAGCTTAGGTTCACTTCCGGTCGATGGGCTGAACTATCAGTCCGAATTGACCATTGCCCAATTCGTGATTCCTGCCGGTGCGGGTGCGACTTTTGCCGCCTCGAACAACATCGCCACGATCACGTTCAACGCCGCCCACGGTCTGACGCTTCAGCCTGCAGCGGGTGTTCCGCCGAACTATTTCATCACCTTCGGCGGCTCTACCTCGGGATTGTCTGGCACGGGTGTGCTGGTCGGAAATATCTTCCGCATCCTCTCGATCCCGAGCACCACGGCGATCACGATCTACACCACGATCACCGCGGCTACCATCACCTCGTTGACGGGCATCCCGGTCTTTTTCCCGCCCTTCACTGCGAGCGGCGCTTCGAGCTTGATCGGCACAGGTCCGACGCAGACCATCTCCTCGGTGGTCACGCCCTTCCCACCGCCCAATCTCACCAAGTCCGCTTTCATTGCGAGCCTTGGGGCCAACTGCGCGGTGCGGTACAACCCGGATCAGAAGGCGGTCATTCTGGACCAGGCCAGCACCAGCGCCCTCGGTGGCACGCCGGCCGTGGCTCCCACGTGGCGCGACCTTGCGCCGGCCTCCACCACGGAGCTCTGCGTGGGCTCAGAACCCAACGTGGCCATCTGGGCGAACGGCACCACGGCCAATAGCTTCGTGTCGGTGCTCGCGTGATCAAACGTCCTGATCACGTGCAGGTCACCAGCACGCGGGAGAAGATCGTCGGTCGGTACGACGGGGAGGACTTTGAATTCCTCCCTGGCATACCCAACTCGATCTCCGCTTTGGCAGCGGCTCACATCTTCGGCTTCGGCAAAGATGACAAGACGCCAGCGCTCGCGCGCTTGGGGTGGGCCACTTCCTCTGACCAGAACGCGCAAGCGCTTGAGCGGCTGCGCGCGGTGCGTTTCGCGGAAGCCCCGCCTCTTGTGGAATACGAGCCAGAAGAGGAAGCCGCGGAAGCGTCTGCCGGCGAGCTCATGCCGGATCGAAACTCGGGCTCTCGACCCATTGCTCCGGGTGGGAATGCAGCTCCCGCGACTCAAGGCGCGGGAGCTGTTGAACCCCCAGCGGGTAAGAAGCACGGGAAATAACCGTGGGAGGAGAGGCGATTGGGCCAGCTTACGACCTATCTGACGCAGGTCCGTCGCCTTCTGCACGATCCAAACGCGCAGAACTTCTCTGACGCGGAGCTGACCGACTACATCAACGCCGCTCGCCGGCGCGTCGCCTCTGACACCTATTGCCTGCGCCAGCTCGACCCCGGGATCAACATCCTTCAGGGGGTTGAGAGCTATCCGATCAACTCGACCGTCCACTCCCAGTTCCAAGGCAGAGTGGTCGGGGTCATTGGCATCGATCTTTATTGGGGAAACACGCGCTACCCCATGTTCTATGCGCCCTGGACGGCCTTCAGCCGCAACATGCGCTTTTACTCGCAGATGCAGACGCGCCCCACCGTCTTCACGCGCCAGGGCGCGCTCACGATATACGTGGGCTACACCCCGGACCAAAACTATGTGACCGATTGGGACATCGCTATCTATCCCAATCCCCTGGTGAATGACTCCTCGACGGAGGAGCTGGTGGTTCCCTACCTCGATGTGGTGCAGTTTTGGGCTGCTCACCTCGCCAAGTACAAGGAGCAGGCCATGGGCGAGAGTGACATCTTCGAGACCAAGTACAAAAAGGAGCTTGCTCGAGCGGCCCGCTCCTTCCAGCTCTTTGTCAGCAACCCGGTGAACTTCTTCAACCAGCCATGAGCAATCCCGTTGAAGACAAGAAGGAGGAACCGCTACGCCGCAAGGAATTTCGGGAGTGGCGCGGCGTTGTCACGCAAGCCTCTCGCAATGCGATCCCGGAGGACGCCTGGGCGCATCTTGAGAATTTGCAGCCGATCGGCCCGGCCAACATCCATTCCGTCAATGACATTTCCTCCTCCCTCAACGATTATGGCGCGGACTCCATCTATTGGTCTCGTTCGATCAACATTGGCGGGACTGACTACATTGTAAGCTTTGCAGCCAATGGCAAGGTGTTCGCCTATAACATTGGAGCAGGGACCTCCGCGCAGATCAATAGCGGCGGAACGCTTCTCTCAGGATCGGCCTCGAGGATGGATCAGTGGAAGAATCAAATCCTCTTGATCATAGACTCGAGCGGCTATTACTACTGGGATGGAACCACCTTTGCCAAGCTCACCGGGACCGGAGTCCCCTCCTCCGGAGACGATATTGCCGTGGCCTTTGGCCGCGTTTGGATCGCTCAGGGACGAGTATTGTTATTCAGCGGCGCTGATGGCTTTGGCGGCGGTGCGCCGGCAATTCCTGACGCCACCAATTACTGGACTGTCGCCAACGGCGCGGGATTCGACAATCTCACGGACCCTGTTCTTAAAAACAAGGTCACCCGACTCTATGCCGCAGACGGCTATCTCTACTTCTTTGGCGAAAGCTCGATCAACGTTATCAGCGACGTCTATGTCCCACAGGGGGCCTCGCCGCCCACGCCGGTATTCAGCAACCTGAACATCCAGGCGGACCTCGGGACCGATCAGCCTGGCAGCGTTTTCTCCTTCAACCGCGAGCTCACCTTTGCCAACAAGACGGGCATCTACGCTGTGCAGGGTGTATTGCACGAAAGGCTCTCTGCGGATATCGATGGCACGTGGCAGTACGCTGACTTCTCCCAGCCCATCTGGGCAGGATCGGTCTCGATCAACAATATCCTCACTCGCTGCATCCTCATGAAGCGATTGAATGATCCTATTTTTGGATCGAACACCATCTTGTGCATGTACTGGGACAAGAAATGGTGGTTTGCCAACTTTGGCACCGTGACGATACTTGTTCCAATCATTCGCGGAGGCGTGCAGCAGCTCTATGGATTCGTGGGCAATAAGCTCTATCAGCTCTTTGCACGCACGGATCAGTCCCCCGCCTTCAAGTGGATGACGGCTCTGTGGCCTATGGAAGATCCCTTGCAAGACAAGCAGGCGGTGCGCGCTGGGTTCGAGGTCCAAGTGATCTCCCTCTTGCAGCAGTTCACGGTCTCCCTCGACACCCCTAATAGTTCTATCCCTTTTGCCGGGATCAGCGCTGCCGGATATGTATCCTGGCAGAACAATTCTGCCCAGATCGTTGGGTGGCAGAACAATTCCCTCTCTCTGGTCAACTGGTTCACAGGACAGCTTCTTCTTTACAGCGGTTCGTCCCCGGGTGGCTATGCCAAATACATTGGTCTTTCCGGTCAGGGCCAGGCGCAGATCGAATTGAGCGGCGTCTACCTTGACTACAAACTCAAAGCTTCGTGGTGACTTATGCCCGGTACTGGCGTTTCCGTTCCTAATACATTCGCTGCTCAGACAGGTCCTATCCCTCTGGCTCAGTTGGACGCCAATTTTTCGGCGCTCTCCAATTTCATCAACAATCTCTTGCTGTCCTCAAATTATTTTGAGGACTCAAGTGGCGCCGCCAACCAGATAACCGTTACGGTTCCCTCCCCCCTGATCTTCACCTACACCAAGGGCGTCCCCCTTAATGTCAAGATTGCCAACACCAACACCGCAATCCCAGTGAACATCAACGTCAATGGATTGGGTAACAGGAACGTCACCAATCCTGACGGAAACCCTCTGGTTGACGGGCAATTCATCGCAGGAAGGATAGTCTCTCTTATATACGATGGGACGGCTTTCCGCATCGCGGATGCCACCACCTCCTCTCTCATCAATACAATGACTATTTTCTCGGCAGGCGAACCGGGGAATGCAGCCACTTTGTATCTTGCTGGAGCAGGGGTTCTCCCTCCCAGTCGGGGACTCTTGCTTCAGCAGAACGGTTCAAACAACGCATATCTCAAAAACTTCGAGACCGGTGGCTTCCTGACCCTAGGAACCCAAGGGAACAATAACCTTGTCATCGCTCCAGATGGATCGGCTAGTTTGAATTCAGTCCCGGTCGTCGGACGGCTCTCCGCCAAGAAAGGATCAGACACTGCGCGTACCTCTGCGGTTAAGTCTGACGATCCCGATCTCAAACTGACTCTTGCGGCCAATACCACGTACAAGGTCACGGCTCTGATCCCGTTTTACTCCTCCACCGGTACGGGAAACCAGGGTTTTTCGATCGGGTGGAACTACACCGGCAGCATCACGGGTTCGGGTACGGTCGCTATGGCCAACGCCTTTGTGTTTGGAACCACTCAGCTTTATGAGCAGTTCCTGCACACTCCCTCCAACTCCTTCTGGACTCAGATCGGCACCACCGCCTACACCAACGTCATAACCTACACGGGGTTTATCTCAACCAATGCAGGCGGCACCCTTTCCATTCAGTGGGCGGTCAACACGAACAACGGAAGCGCCACCTCCGTGGAGCTCGGTGCTTACCTCATCGCGGAGCCGATATGATCGTGACCCCATTCGGGGACCTCGACTATAAAAGCAAGCCCATGAGCTTGCAGTGGCTGGCTGCGCACGGCACTCGGCATGAGACCTTGCGTAAGGCGCTCTCGAGGAATGGAATTTCTCTCTCGCCGGCACCGCTTTTCTCTCAGGTTTCCCTGGAGTGGGTTCGTCTTCACTATTTGCATCACATGGGTCTCTTGCGCTTAATTATCCCGGATAGGAGTATCTCCTCCCAGGCGCTTTCGGCAGACCCAATGGGCTCCGAGGCTCAGTTCCAAAACTGGCACCGGATGCACAATTTGCTGCACACGCGTCTCGATCAGGCGCTACAGGTACACTGACATGGCAGACGATCTCGCAGGTTTAGACGGTCAGGTTCAAATCCCGGAAATGAATTTCCCGGATACGAGCAGCACGAGCATTTTTGGCGGCGGCGGGTACGATGCCACGACTGGCCTGGGGACCTTCGGGACCCCGAGCTCCGGTGGCGGAGGGGATTTTAGCCCTTCGACGATGCCCAACGATCCGGGCTCTGTCTTCGGGACCAATCTGCCCACCGGCTACGATCCGGTGAGCGGCCAGATCAGCTCCACCCCCTCCATTTGGGGCAGCCTACCCTCGATTCTGGCCGGCGCGGGTAGCTCGGGCGGCACGTCCACGACCCCGGCCACCTCGGGGAGTGGCCTTGCGGGATTTTTGAACAATCTGTGGAGCGGTAACCCAGCGAACGGCGGACTCTCGGGCCTCGGTCCCTACGCGGCCGTGGGCGCACTCGGGATCAGTCAGGCGAAGGATGCTCAGAACCAGGCCAAACAGGAAGCGGGCCAAATGGCGCAGCTCGGCCAGCCGTATCTCTCTGCCAGCCAGCAGCTCTTGCAGCAGTACCAGAATCAGCAGTTGACGCCGACGCAGCAGAATTTCGTCAATCTGTCGAACCAGTATGGCGATCAGCTCCAGGCGGCGGCGACCCCTTTGCAGCAGATCGCGCAGAGCGCCTTCGCTGACTACAACTCTGGCAAGCTCAACCAGGCCGACGAGCTCAATCTTCAAAACCAGATTGCAGCTCAAAAGCAGCAGGTTCGTCAGACGCTCGCCTCTCAGGGG
>KBS_T1R1_sep09DRAFT_100015_pt1 | contig 8846 bp, 8 predicted proteins | sample KBSGLBT1R1Sept09_FD_9214 | JGI IMG/M metagenome (IMG submission 9214) | reverse complement strand
CGCAGCTCTTCGAGGCGGGCGGTAGCTAGTCATTCGCTCCGTCAGCCGGTCGGGGCCGCCCTCAGCTCATGCGGCGCCAAGGGCCTTACCCCTCGCGGCATCGGACGTTGAGGTTGCGTGTGGCCGAGCCCACCGCCCCCGAACATGCAGTACCGCCCCTGTAGGAGCCGATTCATCGGCGAACACCGCCCGATGACGCGAACCTTCACCCGTTATCCTCTGCGCCATGAAGGCAAAACCCAACACACTCACTATCGCAGGCTCGGACTCCGGCGGCGGCGCCGGCATCCAGGCCGACCTGAAGACTTTCCACGCACGCGGAACGCATGGGCTCACCGCGATTACCGCAGTGACTTCGCAGAACACGCGTGGCGTGACAGGGGTTCATACGCTGCCTCTTGCTCACATCCGAAGCCAGATCGACGCCGTGTTCGACGACTTCCCGATTGCTGCCGTGAAGACCGGCATGCTCGGCAGCGCGGCGGTGACGCGCTTGGTTGCGAAGGAAATTCAGGTGCGCAAGCCAGCGTGGCTGGTTGTCGATCCGGTGATGATCGCTACGAGCGGCGCACGCTTGCTCGATGAGAACGCGCTCGAAGCCATGGTGACGCGCCTGATCCCGCTCGCCGATGTCCTCACGCCGAACCTGCCCGAAGCCGAGGCACTGCTCGGCAGGCCCTTGGGCCGCGACATGGACGCCGTCGGCGCCGACCTGCTCGCCCTCGGCGCGCGCGGCGTGCTTCTCAAGGGCGGCCACGGCAAAGGTCGCGAGGTGATCGATCGTTTTTACGATGCGACTGGCGTGACCGAGGTTCGCCACCCTCGCCTGCCTTTTGAAGGCCACGGTAGCGGTTGCACGCTCGCATCGGCCGTGGCGGCGGGGCTGGCTCGGGGCAAATCGCCGCATGTGGCTGTCCGGGAGGCGATCGTGTGGGTTAACAAGGCCTTCCAGCGGGCCTGGCAGCCCGGTGGCGGCTCGGTCTACGTGCTCGGGCACTGAGGCCGGAGTATCCTAGGCGCGTTGATACAGGCCGCTCGCGGCCCTAGGTATCGCTTGTCCTGGTCGAGTCCACCCCATGAATTTCCTCGGGCCCCGCTTCATCGTCCTGTATGTGCTGATCCTGTTCACGCTCTGCGTGTTGCTGGTGCACCTGCGNGGACGTTCGCGCCTGCGCTTCGATCGCCAGCTGGTCGANCATTCGGCNATCTTCGCGCCGTACAACCTGCTGATGTATGCNTTCTCCGCCGTNCCGGCGNGGCCGATCCTCGATCGCGCGGGCTTNCCNCAGCTNGACCTGCTCCAGGGCAANTGGGAGAAGATTCGCGAAGAGGCGATGCATCTGTTCGACGAGGGCTTNATCCGCTCCGCNGAAAAGCACAGCGACGCGAGCTTCAACTCGTTCTTCAAGCAGGGCTGGAAGCGNTTTTACCTGAAGTGGTACGGCGAGCCGCTGGCCTCGGCCGAGGCGCTCTGCCCGGAAACGGTGAAGCTGCTGAATTCCATACCGAGCGTGAAAGCGGCGATGTTCGCCCTGCTCCCGCCGGGCAGCAAGCTCAACCCGCACCGCGATCCGTTCGCCGGCTCGCTGCGCTATCACCTCGGCCTGATCACGCCGAACTCCGACGACTGTCGCATCTTCGTCGACGGTGAAATGCACGCCTGGCGCGATGGCAAGGACGTGGTCTTCGACGAGACCTACGTGCACTGGGCCGAGAACCGCACGGACCAGACCCGCGTCATCCTCTTCGCCGACGTCGAGCGCCCGCTGAAGAGCCGACTGATGACCGGCATCAACAAGCGCGTCGGCGCCTTCATGGGCTCGATCACCGCCTCGCCGAACGACGACGAAAGCAGCGAACAGGTCGGCTTCGTCAATCGCATGTTCGCGCTGAACAACCGCGGCCGCGCACGCACGCGCAAGTTCAAGAAGGCCAATCCGAAGCTGTTCCGCATCATCAAGTACATCGGCATCCTGCTGATGATCTGGCTGGTCTTCCTAGCGCCGTATCCGTTCTTCCGCGGCAATAGCTGAGCGAAGAAGGGTAAATCCCGCTATCTGCGAGGCGACACGACAACGTCGACTCGCCTCCCCGGATCGTCCGATTGGAAGGTCGATGCCAGGGCGCCGGGATTATCCATATGCATGCCTGGATCGTAAATAAAGAACACGATGTGCTTGCAGTCCGGGTGTGCCCAATAGCGAACGGCGTCGGTCGCCATTTCGTCGCCAAGCCGGGCATCCTGCCCGCGACTTCCCACGTATTTAACCTCGATGGCGACTTCATGAGCGGGTATCAGGAAGTCGATTCGGGAGTTGCTACCGGCCCGACTCGGACTACTCTCTTCCGGGCGAACGTCGGCAAAGGCGTGGCGGAGAATGGGCAGAAGCAAATCCTGAACGTCGTACTCGTCGTTAACCTGGAAGTCGGGGCGCCCCCTTTTTCTGCCAGATAAAAGGAGACAAAACTGATGGAAACCAAAGAGCGCATCTTTGATCGTCTTTAGGTAGCCGACATCGCTCTCTTGCACGCCAAGAGCGCGATTGAAGTGGTGGGTGAGAACGCGCTCATCGAAAGCTTTTTCGTCTTTCGAGTGATAGATGAGCCGCACATACACGATCGCTGCGACAAGGAGGCACTCGATCAAGAGAAAAAGGATAAGTCCAGGGAGCGCAACGTCCACACGATAGTCGGCATCAAAGCGAAATCCGGTGCTTACCGTTTCGCCCGATGCTGCCACCTTCGTCTCTTCCACGGGCCGGACAAGGGCACTCACCGTCACGGTCAGGGGCGAGCCCACGACAGCAACGAAGTTAGTCACGTCGGGCTTGGGCGTACCGGCGGGCCACCGGTTATAAGCGTTCAACGAGGCAAATGTGCTTCGAAGGCCGTCCTGGTAGGACGTGGCAGTGACCATGTCACGTACCGCGGCATTGGCCAGCGTGGGAGGCGCAAAAGCTGGCGCGATGAGCATGGCGTAACACGCTGCCCAAAGCACCATATTCAACGCCAGCATAAGCGTAGCGACGAACCTCATGCGCCTGGTGGACAGGATCATGTCGGCGGCGGAGACGAGGCCCGACGGATTCCCTTGCCTTTCCTGCTTTGGCATTCATGCCCCCTTGGATATGCGATCTCTGCATGCTGAAGCCACGTTCCGCTGGCCGCCATCCGCAGGAACGAAAAGGCCTGCTCGCGCAGGCCCCTTCGACGTTAAACAGCACTCACTTTGAACGTTTGCATTTACGCCGTAGCGCGGATCCGCTCGACGATCGCGTCGCCGAAGGTGTCCGTGGTGCCGGTGCCGCCGACGTCCGGGGTGGTCCGGTCGCGGGCTTCCATCACGTCGCGGATGGCGGCGCGCAGGCGGGTGGCCTTGGCGACCATGTCGAGGTGGTCGAGCATGTCGGCCGCGGCGAGCAGCAGCGCGCACGGGTTGGCTTTCTTCTGGCCGGCGATATCCGGCGCGGAACCGTGGACGGCTTCGAAGATCGCCGCGTCCTTGCCGATGTTGGCACCCGGGGCGAGGCCCAGGCCGCCGACGAGACCGGCGCAAAGGTCGGAGAGGATGTCACCGAAGAGGTTCGTGGTGACGATCACGTCGAACTGATACGGGTTCATCACCAGCTGCATGCAGGCGTTGTCGACGATCATCTCGCCGAACTCGATATCCGGGTACTCCTTCGCCACTTCACGCGCCACCGTCAGGAACAGGCCCGACGAGGTCTTCATGATGTTGGCCTTGTGCACGGCCGTGACCTTCTTGCGACCCTTCTTGCGGGCCATCTCGAAGGCGTACTTGCAGATGCGCTGCATGCCCGGGCGGGTATTGCGGATCATCGACACGGCGACTTCGTTGTCGCCCTCGCCGGTGGTGGTCTGGCCTTCGGCCAGGTACGCACCTTCGGTGTTTTCACGCACCGTGATGATGTCGATGTTCTCGTAGCGTGCCTTGGTGCCCGGGAAGCTGATCGCCGGACGCACGTTGGAGTAGAGGTCGAACTTGCGACGCAGGGTCACGTTGATCGAGGTGAAGCCACCGCCGATCGGGGTGGTCAGCGGGCCCTTCAGCGCCACCTTGTGCTCGGCGATCTTGTCGATGGTGTGCTGCGGCAGGAGATCGCCGTGCTTCTCGAGGGCAACCACGCCCGCGTCGACGTAGTCGTAGGCCAGACCGCAGTCGAGGGCGTCGAGAACGCGAATGGTCGCGTCCATGATCTCGGGGCCGATGCCGTCGCCGGGGATCACGGCAATCGTCTTGCTCATGGGGATAACTCCTGAAGGGAAGCGGGTCGCTGACACACGCCGAAGGCGCGCGCGGGGAGAAAAATCGCCCAATTATCGGCGATCCTGCCCTCTTCCTTCAAGGTTGCCGCCCCGCTTGGGGCGGCACGGGCGGTCGATCAGGCCGCCGGGTGGTCCGCGCAGGCTTCCGCGTCCGTCGATGCCTCGCCTTCCAGCGAGTCGAGGAAGTCGACCGCACGGCGCAGATGAGGGATCACGATCGAGCCACCGACCACGAGGCCGACGCTGAAGACCTCGAAGAATTCATCGCGATTGACCCCGGCTTCCTTGCACTGGGCCACGTGGTAGCTGATGCAGTCGTCGCAGCGCAGGACCATCGAGGCGACCAGGCCGAGCATCTCCTTGGTCTTCACGTCCAGCGCGCCAGCCCGATAGGTCTGCGTGTCCAGCGCGAAAAAGCGCCGGACGACCTGGTTGTCTTCACCGAGGATGCGCTCGTTCATGCGCTGGCGGAACGCGGTGAACTCTTCGACGCGGTTGTCGCCCATCAGTGTGTCGCCTCGAGGATCTCGGCCAGCCGGCCGCTGCGGTCGGCGGCCGCAAGGTCGTCGAACCCACCGACGTGCGTGCCGTTGATGAAGATCTGCGGCACGGTACGACGGCCGCCGCTCTTGGCGAGCATGAGATCGCGCTGCGCCGGATCCATGTCGATGCGGACCTCGTTCCAGCCCAGCCCCTTGGCCTTGAGCAGGTTCTTGGCGGCGACACAGTACGGGCAGACGGCTGTCGAATAGATGGTGATATCGGGGGTGGACATGGGAGGGGGATGCTCCGGAAGCGAATGGCCAAAAGATGGCGTCGCAGGGCGAATTTTGCAAGACGGACGAACCTCGGCCCNGCGCTGCGGTCAAAGGCGATCGGACTACCACGGCCGTGGAAGTTATCTCTTCGTTTGGTGATGGTATCGTCCCCGACCTATGCGCAAACCGTTGCCCCGACTCGCCCTNCTCGCCGCCAGCACCCTCGCCACGTTNGCCGTGGGCGCCCAGGACAACGTCCGCCTGCCCGACCTGGGCAGCTCCGCCGCCGGCCTGCTNAGCCCNCGNGANGCCAACGAGTACGGCGCGCAGATGCTCCGCCAGATGCANACGCTCAACCTGACCGTGGANGACGCNCTGGTCGACCAGTACATCAACGACCTCGGCTACCGGCTGGTCGCGGCCAGTGACCGGCCGAAGGACCATTTCCAGTTCTTCATCGTCAACGACAGCCAGATCAACGCCTTCGCGGCGCCCGGCGGCTATATCGGGGTGAACGCCGGCCTGATCGACATCACCACCAGCGAGAGCGAGCTGGCCGGCGTCATCGCGCATGAAATCGGCCATATCACCCAGAACCACCTGTACCGGGCGTTCGAGGATTCCAAGAAGAACGCCCCTCTGATGGCCCTGGTCCTGCTCGGCGCGATCGCTGCCGGCGCGGGTGGCGGAGCCGGCGATGCGGCCCCGGCGGTGCTCATGGGAGGACAGGGCCTGATCATGCAGCGGCAGATCAACTTCACCCGCAAGGACGAGATCGAGGCCGATCGCACGGGTATCCAGACCCTGGCCAATGCCGGCTACGACCCCGAGGCCATGGCCGAGTTCTTCGGCCGCATGCAGGACACCCTGCGAGTCGGTGAGGACGAAGAGGCCGCGCCGTCCCTGCTGCTGACCCACCCGGTCACTCTGGAGCGCATCAGCGACGCCAAGGCGCGCGCCAGGGTCATCACCGAACGCAACGCTGGCAAGCCGCGCCAGCCCACCCTGGACAAGGCCAGCTGGGAAAAGAGCACGGCGCCCGTCCTTTACGTCAAGGACAACACCCAGCTGGCGCCCAATCGCAGCAAGATCGTCCCCGACAGCGCCGGCGACACCTATGCGCTGATGCGCGAGCGTATCCGTGTGTTGTCCGGCGACGCCCGCAAGCTCGCCGATATCTACGCCACCAACCTCAAGCGCAAGGATTTCGACACCGCGGCGAACCGTTACGGCTACGCCATCGCCCTGATCCGCAGCGGCCACGGCATGCAGGCGGTGGAGCAGATCCAGCCGCTCCTGGTCAGCCAGCCGGCCAGCGTCGTGCTGCGCCTGGCCCTGGCCGATGCCTATGTGGAAGCGGGACGGCACGGCGACGCCATGGCGATCTACAAGACCCTGCACGAGAATTCGCCGCGCAACGGCGCCGTCACCCTGGGCTACGCCCGGGCCCTGACCGATACCGGCCGGGCCGACGAATCCCGCACGGCGGCGACCCTGCTCAGGCCCATGCTCGACGATAGCGATGACCCGGAAATCTTCCGTACCTTCGCCCGCGCCAGCGAGCGGTCGGGCGATTCGGTACGCGCAGCGGAGGCTTATGCCGATAGTGCGTACCTCGCCGGCCGGCCTTTCGACGCGATGGAGCAACTGCGCCGCCTGCTCAAACGTGACGACCTGGACTACTACCAGCGCTCCCGGATCCAGGCCCGGATCAGCGACCTGACCCCGCTCCTGCTGGAGTTGCGCAAGAAACGCGTGACCACGGACGACAACCCGGACGGGCGTAGTCAGTAACCCCAAGTCGCAAGATCCGGTGGACTTTCGTGACAATTGTCATTGCCGTGTAACACAGCATGGCTGCAATATGACCGTCACAGCCAACGAGCGGCCTTACGCGTGCATAAACGCATTCTCATCGTGGAAGACGAAGCATCGATTCGCGACATGGTCGCTTTCGCGCTTCGCAAGGCGGGCATGGACGCGGCTCACGCCGCCGACGCCCGTGCCGCACAGATGGCCATCTCCGAGCGNGTCCCGGACCTGATCCTGCTCGACTGGATGCTCCCGGGCACCAGCGGACTCGAACTCGCCCGCCGGCTGCGCCGTGAGGAGCTCTCCCGGGAAATCCCGATCATCATGCTCACCGCCCGCGGCGAGGAGATGGATCGGGTAAACGGCCTGGAAGCCGGCGTCGACGACTATGTCATCAAGCCCTTCTCCACCCGCGAGCTGATCGCGCGGATCAAGGCGGTGCTCCGCCGGAGCCAGGGCGACGACGGCTCCGGCATCGTCGAGCTGGGCGGCCTGCGCATCGACGGGCCGGCCCATCGCGTGTTCGCCGGCGAGGATGCCGTGCCCATCGGGCCGACCGAATACCGCCTGCTGTTCTTCTTCATGACCCACCCGGAGCGCGTCTACTCGCGCGCCCAGCTGCTCGATCATGTCTGGGGCGGCAGTGTTTATGTAGAGGAGCGCACGGTAGACGTGCACATCCGCCGCCTGCGCAAGACGCTGGAACCGTGGAAGCTCGACGACATGGTGCAGACCGTTCGCGGCGCGGGATATCGCTTCTCCGCGAATACCTAGGCTAGCGCGGGGTAGCCGCGCTATCGTGAGCGCCATGCCACCTCGCATCCTTACTTCCTGGCGACTGCCAGCCGCGTGCGCCGCCCTCCTTGTCGTGGGCGGCGGCGTTGGCGCGCTCGTCGGTGCGATGTGGGCCGGTGTGACCGTTGTCGCGCTGACGGAAATCGTCGTACTGCTGTCGCTGTTCCGTCACAAGTCGGGGCCAATGTTGCAATCGTCCGCAACGCCCCGCCCCGAGTATGACCGTCTGATGACTCGCACCCGCCGTATCGCTTCCCGCCTGCGTGATCTGCGCAGCGCGGCCGGGACCCTTCCCGATGCCGTGGTCCTCCTGGACCACTCGCAACACGTCCGCTGGTTCAACCATGCGGCGGAAGAGCTGCTCGGCCTCAAGAGGCCGCGCGACCGCGGCCGCCTCCTCGTCGAGGTATTGCGCAACTCCGAGTTGGCCGAATGGCTTTCCGAAGGCGCGCGCGAACCGCTCAACGACGTCACGGCGCCCGGCCATCCGAACCGCCACGTCACCGCCACGCTCTTGCCGTTCGGTAGCCGTCAGCGCCTGCTGCTGGCACGCGACACCAGTCACCTGACACGCCTGGAGCAGATCCGCCGCGATTTCGTCGCCAACGTGTCGCATGAACTGCGCACCCCGCTGACCGTCATCCATGGCTATCTCGAGCTGCTCGATCCCGAAGACGTACCTGAGCTGGCCCCCGTGCTGGACGAAATGCGCGCGCAGTCCAAGCGCATGGGGCAGATCGTCGAGGACCTGCTCACCCTGTCGCGCCTGGAAACCCAGGACCACGTGGCCGACGAACATGTGCAGATGGCCCCGTTGCTGGCCAGCCTGCGCAAGGAAGCCGAGGCACTGAGCCAGGGTCGGCACACCGTGTCGCTCGACGTGTCCACGCCCTTCGACGTCCTCGGCTCTCCGAAGGACCTGCACAGCGCCTTCTCCAACCTGGTCAGCAATGCCGTGCGCTATACGCCGACGGGCGGCCGTATCGCCATCCGCTGGGCCGAAACCGAAGGCGGCGCGAAGTTCTCCGTGCAGGATTCGGGCTTCGGCATTCCGGCCACGCACATCGCACGGCTGACCGAACGTTTTTACCGCGTGTCGTCCAGTCGCTCACGCGATTCGGGCGGTACCGGCCTGGGCCTGTCCATCGTCAAGCACGTGCTCAACCTTCACCAGGCCCGCCTGGTGATCGAGAG
>KBS_T1R1_sep09DRAFT_100013_pt1 | contig 8938 bp, 5 predicted proteins | sample KBSGLBT1R1Sept09_FD_9214 | JGI IMG/M metagenome (IMG submission 9214) | reverse complement strand
ACCGCCACGATGTCCAGCGGCTCGCCGGCGAGCATCAGTGCCAGCAACGCGCCAACGCCTGCCGAGGGAAGCGTCGAGAGAATCGTGATGGGGTGGATGAAGCTCTCATACAGAACACCGAGCACGATGTACATCGTTGCGATCGCGGCAAGTATCAGAAAAACGATATTCGTCAACGATGACTCGAAGGCGGCCGCAGCACCCTGGAACTCGGTATCGATGCTGGCAGGCATATGCAGTGATTGTTCCACCTGGCGAATGCGCTCTACCGCAGCTCCCAGGGAAACGCCGGCAGCCAGATTGAATGACACCGTCGCTGCCGGGAACTGGCCCAGGTGGTTGATCGCGAGCGGCCCGGGGCGCTCCGTCAGTTTCATCACAGAGTCCAGTCGCACCTGTCCGTTAGTCACCGCGGCCTGGTTCAGCGGACTGGTCACTCCGGGCGTCGCGCCCTGTGGCGTACCTCCCGCCGCTACCGTGCCGCCCGGAGACGACGCCGATCCTTGCGGTACCTGCACGACCTGGTTTGCGTTGCTCAGCCCGGGTACAAAGATCCGGCTGAGCATCCCTGTATGGCGCTGAAGGCTCGGCAGCACCTCGAGGATGACCCGATAGTCATTCGACTCGGTGAAGATCGTCGAGACCTGGCGCTGACCGAAGGCGTCGTAGAGCACGGCGTCGATGGCGGCTGGCGTGATACCCAGACGACCGGCTGTGCTCCTGTCGATGTCAAGATAGGCCTGCAGTCCTTGTGACTGCAGGTCGCTGGCCACGTCCACGAGCTCAGGCTGTCGGTTGAGCTGCTCGACCAGGCGGGGTACCCAGGTATTGAGATCCGAGCCATTCGGAGAGCCGATAGCGAACTGGTACTGCGTCCGGCTGATCCGATCCTCGATGGTCAGGTCCTGGACTGGCTTCATGAAAAGTCGTATGCCTGAAAGATCAGCCGTGCTCTTCCTGATCCGATCGATCACTGCGCGAACTCCGTCACGTTCGCCGTGTGGCTTGAGATTGATCAGGAAACTGCCGTTGTTGAGTGTCGTGTTGGTTCCGTCGATGCCAATGAAAGACGACAGGGAGGCGACCGCGGGATCCTTGAGGATGCGCTCTCCCAGCTTTTCCTGCTCCCGATACATCGTAGAGAAGGACGACGATTGCGCCGCTTCGGACACACCCTCGATCAACCCCGTGTCCTGTACCGGAAAGAATCCCTTCGGCACGATGATGTATAGGCATACCGTCAACACCAACGTACCTACCGCCACTACCAACGTCGCAAACTGACGATCCAGAACCCAGCCAAGGCAGCGTCCATAGGCCGCGACGACGTGATCGAAGACGCCGGAGCCCACATCCTGCGAATCGCCGGCTTTCTCTCCCGGCTTCAGCAGGAGCGCGCAAAGCATGGGTACCAGGGTCAACGAGACGATCGCCGAAATGACGATAGTCACCGCGAGGGTGATGGCGAACTCACGAAACAGCCGACCGATAACGTCGCCCATGAAAAGCAGCGGGATCAAGACGGCAAGTAACGATATGGTCAGCGAGACGATAGTGAAACCAATCTCCTGGGAACCCTTGAGAGCGGCCTGGAGACCCGATTCACCCTTTTCCAGGTGCCGGGAGATGTTCTCGATCATGACGATGGCGTCGTCGACGACGAAGCCAGTGGAAATGGTCAATGCCATCATGGTGAGGTTGTTGAGGCTGAAGCCAGCCAGATACATCACACCGAACGTGCCGATCAGGGACAGGGGAACGGAGAGGCTGGGAATCAGCGTCGCCGGAACATTCCGTAGGAAGACGAAGATCAGTACGACCACGAGCACGACCGCAAGGATCAGTTCGAAGCGGACGTCTTCGGCGGAGGCTCGTACGGTGATTGTACGATCGGTGAGCGTCGACACCTCTACCGACGCCGGCATCGACTGAGTCAACCTGGGTAATGCGGCCTTGATGTCATCGACGACCTGGACGACATTCGCGCCCGGCTGGCGTCGCACACTCATGATGATCGCTGGCGACGTGTCTTTCCATGCGGCAAGGCGCTTGTTTTCCGGGCCTTCGACAACGTTCGCCACGTCGGAGAGGTGTACGGCGGCGCCATCCCGGTAGGCAATAATGATGTTGCTGTAGTCTGCCGCATTCCGCAGCTGATCGTTGGCGTGGATGGTGTACGAACGCGTGGGCCCGTCGAAACTTCCCTTGGCCCCATTGACGTTGGCGCTGCCGATGGCATTACGAAGGTCTTCCAGGCTCATCCCGTACGAAGCCAATGCAGAAGGGTTGGCTTGAACGCGCACCGCCAGACGCTGCCCACCAAGCAGGGTGACCAGTCCGACCCCGTCGATCTGCGAGATTTTCTGCGCCAGTCGTGTATCCGCCAGGTCTTCCACCTCGGTGAGGGGTAACGAACCGGACGTCAGGGCGAGCGTCAGGATGGGCGCATCGGCCGGATTGACCTTGTTGTAGATCGGTGGATTCGGCAGATCGCTTGGCAGCAGATTGCTTGCCGCATTCATCGCAGCCTGCACTTCCTGTTCAGCAATATCCAGGTGAAGACCGAGGCTGAACTGAAGCGTTATCACGGAAGCACCGGCCGAACTCGTCGACAATATCTGGGTCAGCCCGGGAAGCCTGCCCAGCTGTCGTTCGAGCGGAGCGGTGACCGAGGTGGTCATGACCTCTGGACTTGCACCGGGATACAAGGTGGTGACCTGAATCGTCGGGTAGTCGACTTCCGGTAACGCCGACAATGGCAAGAACCGATAAGACAGCGACCCGACAAGCAGGATCGCGATCATCAACAGCGTAGTGGCCACCGGCCGAAGGATGAAGATCCTTGATGGGTTCATTCCTCAACCACCGCCATCGTTCCCCGGGTTAGTGCGCCTGTCGTGCGTGGCGTGAGGGTGACTGTAATAACTTGCTCCTGGCACATTGGACGAGAGTTGCCCGCCTGGGCTCAACTCACGACTTCCGCCTCCTTGCCATCCTCATCGCGTGAACGGAAGTAGGCCTCGGACCAGTCACGCAAGTCGGGGGAAGAGGCGTCTGCCCATTCCCACAGCCCATTGTCCCCTATGCGGATGTCCCGGTCCGGGTCGAAATCGAACTCTTTGAACTCCTGGTTCCGGGAGAAGTACCGGCGATTCCCCAGGGTGCCGTGCCAGAGGTGCAGAACCGTACCCGATACGCAGCCGAGCCGGCCCTGGCAAAGTTCATTTGCGCGGCGCGCCCACTTATCGAAGTGCAGGGCAAGGGCATGGCCCTCACCGATCATCTTGGGAATGCACTGCGACGAAAGTGCACCCGCATAGATATGGGCCATCAGGTGATCGCTGCTTCCAGTGATGCAGCCATCGTAGAAGCCACAGTCCTCCAGGAAAGTGCGTTGCGCTGCCCAGACAAAGCCCGTATGTCCGTGGTTGCGGTAGATCTCCCGGTGCGCGAGCGTCGGATCGCGTTCATAACAGGAGGCAAACGATTCCGTCGTCTCGCTTTCTTCTTGCGACTGACCCTGATAACGCAAGTGGCCCTGTGGCAGACGTACACAACGGTCGAAAGGCTGCACGACAACGTGGGTTTCCAGCGCTTCGGATGTCCGATCAAGCCAGTCGTCGGCCTCGAAAATCAAGTCGCCATCGGCCCATACGACTTTCGTGCATTCGACAGGCAGATGCTTGAGGGCGACATTGAGCATGCGCTCTTTCTGCCAGATCAGGCCGTCACCATGGACGCGAACGCAACGATAGCTGTCTCCGTCGAGATCGAATGTACCATCTGGTTTCGCCATTTCGACGACCAGCAGCTTTCCTCCCTGTGCTGCGAGTGCTTCGGCAAAGTGATGAAAATTCTCGCGTCGCGTGACGAATCCGAGAGGATTAAAGTAACAAGTGATAACCCAAATATCGTTAGCCATCGTTGAACGCTCTCCCTTCGTGCGTCATGCAATGTGGCAAAACAGAAATGCCGCAAAGACTAGCAAGTGCATTGTTCTGAAAGCAAGGAGAGGATACCCCGTTCGGAGAACGTCCGAGAGGATCATCCCGCCGCCAGATAATCGCCCGATTCTTGCCGCAAATTCGACTCAGCCGTCGGAACGTGGCAATGCGGCACAGGCGTCGTATATCGCAACGAAATAATTCTCGATGGCAGCGACGCTGAGCTCATCCTGTGCGAATCGACGACCCTGGCGGCCGATACGCTCGGCCTGCTCCGGATTGTCACGCAGCCAGGCGTATCGATCGAATAGATCCGACAGGTCATCGTTGACCGGAACGTAGTGCTCCCCAGCGACAAGGCCCGGATAGAAGAATTGTTTCCACCGGTGCTGAAGAATCAAGACCGATCCGGTTCGCAGCGAATTTGCCACGCGTTTCCAGGTCGATGTCACGCCGTCGAGCGAGATCAGGTATTTGTAGGAAGCGAACTCCGCCGGATAGATTTCATCGGCCTGGCCGCCCTGTTGCTCATCGATCTGCCGGAGCAATGCCTGGCCTGACGGCGTGTCCGGAAAGTTATCTCGGTAGGTGAGCCTTGCGTCGAGAATGTCGGGGCGCAAGGCCGCCAGCCTCAGCAGGTGATAGCGTGAAAAACGTTCGCAGTTTTCAAGGTCGGGGAACCCCGGCCCCGTGAGCCGACCTCGCCATTTGATCAATGCTTGTCGATCGGCAAAAGGCAGGCTCAGCGCAGCCGCGTCTATCTCTTCGATATCTTCGGCATAACCATAGTCCTGGATGGTGAAGTCGGGAATGGCAATCGCGTGACTGCTCACGGGATCCGCGTCGAGCCAATCACAACGAAAGAACGGCGCGCGCTGCATGAATTCAACGCACTGGTCCACGTGCGCATCGGCGACATACATGGTGTCGCTCACGAGAACGAAGCAGTCGACGTCGCCGTGAAGGCGGGCTCGCATTCTTTCAAGAAAAGGCAGAAATTGGCCTGAAAGGCGCCATTGCGACTTGGACTTGTCGACAACGACTCGATAATCCAACGAGCCGGAGCGAAATTGGCAGCGGATGATGAGCGAAGGCTTTTTCAGGGTATCCGGCGAGCGAAGAAACGCCTCGAAAGCGTCCATACAAGCGGAGCTGGTGCCGTTCGCCCGGAGATGCCTGAAGCTATGCCGAAGATGGTCGTCAATTCGCGCCCGGCTCGTCATGGTGCTCATCAGGCCGTGCGCGCCGACGTAGACAGCGTCCTTGCATTCATGTGTCTGGCAGTCCTTGCAGTGAGCCCTTCTTCTACCGCAATTGGCTAATAGGGGCAAGATGTTCTGGTCGTGGGGAACGGCGAATCGTGAGCCAGTCGATGTCGGCGCATCTGCCCAAGGAATGACGTCCCGTGACGAACGGGATGCTCACCTTCGCCTGCAATAGACGTGATGAATCGCAGGGATGAAGTAGGTTCATTACGTCAATGAGAGCTGCGGAACCTTGAAGGCATCCGCTCTGCCGCGCCCCAATGATGTCGATCTCCACGCTGCTCAATCGACGTATGGATGCGGCCACCTCGTCCGCTCAGGAGACGCCTCGATGAAGACCGGTCCTCTCACCCTTGTTCCTGGCCACGTCCCGACCGTCAGTGTTGGCCGTGCAGTTGTATTTGCGACAACGCTCCTGCTCGGCTTCGCCAGCGGGTCGCTACACGCAAAGGGCAGCCCCGGCATGGCGCCGATCGACGCCTACCTGTTGGACCGGACAAAGGAAATCAGCCTGGCCCGGAGCGCCGCCCCGGAGGCCATCGCTAAAGATGCGACCGTCCTGGTACTGACACGGACGGGCTACGAAACGGCGGTCAAGGGAACCAACGGCTTCGTCTGCTACGTGGGGCGCGGTTTCGGCGGTGCGCCCGATTGGCCCGAGCGCTGGGACCCCAAGATCCTCGCCGCCGCCTGCGATAACCCGCCAGCGGTACCCACGATGACGGCGCTGCTCAAACTGCGTACCGCCCTGACGCTTGCAGGCAAGACCGATGCCGAGGTCATGGATCGCATCAAGGCTGCCCTGCGGACGAAGGAGATTCCGCCGCTCGCTGCCGGTGCCATGTGCTACATGATGTCGAAGCATGCGTACCTGTCGGCACAGGGCGAACACAACATGGCACATGTCATGTTCTATGTGCCCGCCAAGGACGGCACGACCTGGGGTGCGAACCTGCCCGGTTCACCTGTGATGGGTGGTAACTACTGGTATTTGCTTCCGGGGCATGAGGCGGACATTGCTGCGCTTCCGCCGATCTCGGTCTTTTTGGTCGCGACGAGCACTTACTCGGACGGTACTGCGGTAGCGCCGCACGCTATGTAGGGCTGGGTCGTCACCGATTCCCGCGTACAAGGAGCCAGCTACCGGCCAGGGCGCTCCATAACGGATACATCGAGCAACCGATCAGCGTGCCAAGGGCAAGCACCATGTGGACGATATTGTTCGCTCTGTCGGTCCCCGGCGGCGTCGGATCATTATCGGAAATCGGGCCGTGCAAGATTGCCGGATCGACGAACAGCGCGTAGCCGACGGGAAAAAGGCTGATCAGTATCAGTCCGATGCCAGCCACGACGCCCAGTCTCCGCAGACCCGACGGGAGCCCGTTGGCGCTCTGCCGGCAGACGACGATGATCCATACCCCGAGGGCGCCCTGGGGAATCATGTAGAGGACATCCGCGATGATGTTGACGAAGCTCAACAGCATCAGGACAACAATCAGGATGAGAAAGATGATGGCTGCGGCGACTGTTAGCCGAGTCGATTCGGGCGAACGCTGGCGAGCGATCGCGTCTAGCGCAAGGACGAACGGAATCAGGCAGAGAGATTGAAGAATGATCCCGGCATCATGGCTTCTGAGCAGAAGGTGAGAGGTCTGCTGCTGCGCGTCCGACGGTCTCAGCACCAGGAACGCGATGAGACATGCAAAAGCCCCTATGCCGAATACGCCACTGATGACCGCGAACCGACCTGCAAGGCGATTTCCTGATAGAGCACGTTCAGTGAGAGGCCGCATTGTCATTTGATTCTCCGGCATTCCAGTGTTTTCGCTGAAACAACTCTCACGACCTTCCCGCCACACCAGGGAAAAAGAGGCTGACTGCAACACATAGTGCTCTACGAAGTGACTTGGCCATACCGTCCCCCAGGTCGTCCCTGTGATAGGAACGATAATCCTATGAGCGTGCTACGCCAATGCCCTTTCCTGGCGCGGCGAATTCCTGGACGGGGAACCGATCATCTTTCCTAAAAGCTCGACCACTTCCCCCATCGATAAGAAACGGCAATCTACGATAAAGTCCCCCGGCCGTCCTAACAGCCAACCAGAGACCGCAGTGCATGACTGACGAAAAGAAGATCGAGAACCTCTCCCGTCGAACCTTCGTCACCAGCGCGGCGGTCGCCGCGACCGGACTGATGATCGTGCCCCGCCATGTCCTCGGTGGACCCGGCCACACCGCGCCCAGCGATCGACTGAACATCGCCGGCATCGGCGTGGGCGGTATGGGCGCGCACAACATCCGGAATCTGGCCGGTCAGAACATCGTCGCCTTGTGTGACGTCGATTGGGGTTATACCGAGAAATCCTTCCGCAAGATGTTCGCCGGCATGCCGCAAACCCAGGCCCGCATCGACAAGGCCCCGACGGCCGCGAAGCGCCGGGAGCTCCAGGAGGACCTCGTGAACACGAACCTCCTTGCCCGCAAATTCGATTCGATCAAGCGATATACCGATTATCGCCGCATGCTGGAGCAGCAGAAGGACATCGACGCGGTCGTCATCGCGACACCGGACCACCTGCATGCGGTGGTCGCCAGCGCGGCGATGAGCCTGGGCAAGCATGTGTACCTGCAGAAGCCACTGACCTGGTCGATCGACGAAGCCCGGTATCTGTCCAAAAAGGCCACGGACAACCCGCGAATCGTCACGCAAATGGGCAACCAGGGGCACTCGACCGACGATGCCCGCTTGATCAACGAGTACATCGCGGCGGGAGCGATCGGCGAGGTTCGCGAAGTCCACGTGTGGACGAATCGCCCGCTCGGCTACTGGCCGCAGGGCATTCCACGCCCCCAGGCCCGGCCGAAGCCGGACGACACGAGCTGGGATCTGGGCGCGGTAACGGATCGTCTGGCCACGGCCATGGCGGGGAATTACCCGATGCCGCAGGGCCTGGCGTGGGATCTCTTCCTGGGGCCCGGCCCTGTCGTCGAGTACCACCCCATCTACCATCCGTTCAATTGGCGCGGCTGGGTCGACTGGGGTGTCGGTGCCATTGGCGACATGGGCGCGCACCTGATCGACTCGCCGTTCTGGTCGCTGGACCTGGGCTTTCCCACCTCCGTGGAAACGGTGTCGACGCCATTCAACAAGGACTCTTACCCCTCGGCGACGATGACGTACTACGACTTCCCGGCGCGCGGCAGCATGCCGCCGGTGCGGCTCACCTGGTACGACGGCGCCCTGCTCCCGCCCGGCCTCGAGGCGTTGGGATCCGAACAGATGAGCAAGGACGGCGGCGTCCTCTACGTCGGTGACAAGGGCAAGCTGATTCACGAGACTTACGGCGCAAATCCACGACTGCTGCCGCAGTCACTGCACGATGCGGTGGGCACGCCTCCGCGGAAGCTCGCTCGCATCACGACCTCACACGAAATGAACTGGGTGGACGCCTGCAAGGGGAAAGCCGAGGCATCGTCGCCCTTCGCATACGGCGCGCGGCTGACCGAAGTCATGCTCCTGGGCATCGTGTCCCTGCGCGCGGGTGGCCGGATCGACTACGACGCGGCCAACATGCGCGTGACCAACAAGCCTGACGCCAACGCCTTCCTGCGTCGCGACTATCGCGCTGGCTGGTCGCTGCTCTAGGCGGCCGCTCTATCGAGGCCCGGTCGACCCCCGCACCACCAGCTCGGCGGTCAGCACACGCTTGCGCGGGGGCACCTCCGGGT
>KBS_T1R1_sep09DRAFT_100012_pt1 | contig 8946 bp, 9 predicted proteins | sample KBSGLBT1R1Sept09_FD_9214 | JGI IMG/M metagenome (IMG submission 9214) | reverse complement strand
TTCACCGACGCCATCTCGGGTGACTGGGGCGGCAAGCCGCTCGAAGACCTCAAGGCCGGCTGGAGCGCCGCGCTGTCGAAGTACAGCTTCCTCGATGGCGATCGTGCCTGCGCCCTCGGCGCGAGCTACGGCGGCTACATGGTGTATTGGATCGCGGGTGTGTGGAACCAGCCGTGGAAGTGCCTCGTCGATCACGACGGTGTCTTCGACGCGCGCGCCATGTACTACGACACCGAAGAGCTCTGGTTCGAAGAGAAGGAGAACGGTGGCACGCAGTACGACCACCCGGAAAACTACGAGCGCTTCAACCCGATTAACCACGTGAAGGACTGGCGCGTGCCGATGCTCGTCATCCACAGCGGCAAGGACTTCCGTATTCCGGAAACGCAGGGGTTGGGCGCATTCACCGCGCTGCAGCGTCGGGGGATTCCGAGCAAGTTGCTGCATTTCCCGGATGAGAACCACTGGGTGCTCAAGCCGCAGAACAGCGTGCAGTGGCATGAAGAGGTGAATGCTTGGTTGAAGGAGTGGACGGCTCCAGAAGTAAAGTAAGCCGGTAGGGAAGCGGCGCCTTACTCGGGCGCCGCTTCGTTCTCGTCATGGTGAGTGGAATACATCAGGGGTCGTCTTGGAAAGTAAGAATCAAAGATACGAGCCGGGGCTCGACCACATCCGCGCGCTCGCGGCCTCGTGGATTGTGGTGTACCACGCGTTCCAGCTGATCTCGGCGAAGCTCATCCACGACGCGCCGTTCGACCCCTATCAGGATTGGGTTATCAGTCCCAATCCTTTCTTTGCACTGATTACAGAAGGGCACACCGCGGTGGGGCTCTTCATGGTGTTGAGCGGCTTTGTGCTCGCTCGCGCAGCGATCGGTTGGGATGTCGATTACTGGAAGTTCATCAAGAACCGACTGCTCCGCATTTACCCCTTGTTCGTTGCGATCGTTCTCGCGGGTGTCGCACTGACCGGAGGCGCGGTATCATTCGATGCCCTTCTCATGACGCTCCTCCCGTTAGGTTCGGTGCACGCGATGGCTAATCTCGGGCCGTTCGCCAATTCGCTCTGGGCGGTGTCGGTCGAGTTCCAGTTTTATCTCCTCTTTCCTTTTCTGATGATGTTCCTCGTTCGCCGAGGGCCTCGTCAGCTGTGGCTGATCATTCTTGCCGCCATCGCTTTGCGGGCACTCGTCTTTGCGTCCGGCGGTGACATGCGTTACGTGCCGTACTTTACGATCATTGGCCGGATCGACGAGTTTCTTCTCGGCATTCTTTCTGCCCAGTTCGTCGCTACGCGACGCGCGCTCTCACCGTGGTTGATGATCCCCATGCTGGCCGTATGCGTCGGCGTTCTGTTTGCGTACAACCAGGCACATGGTTACGTGTCCAACGGCGCGTGGAAGATCGTCTGGCCTACGATTCAAGGTGGGATGTGGGCCGCCCTTATTGCCATCTATCTGCCGGTGTCGCGGCGCCTTCCGGCTTCGGTCTCGCGTCTGCTTTCGTCGCTTGGAACGATCAGCTTCTCGATGTATCTGGTGCATTTCATCATCGTGTCGATCGTGGTGTCGTACGTCGGTAGCAGAATGGCCGCCGGGAACGATCCGCACATGCTGGCGCTGACGATCGGCCTCGTGCTTGTGCTGCCGGTGACGATCCTCCTCTCCCGCCTGACGTACACAGCGATTGAGGCGCCTTTCCTCGATCTCCGCGTGAAGTATCTGAAACCTTTGCGGGTCGTCGACGTCGATCCGGTGGCAAATACGGCTGCTGCAAAAGAATCGTTGCCCGGCTAGATACTTCACGGGAACCTATGGCGATTTGCGAGGGGGNGGAGCGGTCGGCGATGGCCGGGCCGTGGGATGTCGGGGAAGGATGCCTGGCCACGTGGGACTGTCGCCCGCATCGTTTGCCAGGTACCGGCTCGCGAAAGCGGCCGCTGCCGTCCAGGAGATGTGATTGTCGTCCCAGTACAGTGGCATGCCGTTGCGTACCCCAGGGCAGACGGTCTGGTCGCAGAAGAAATCGAGTGGCTCGACATAGGCGACATTGGCATGTCGTGCAGGGAACGAAGAAAGGAGCTGGCGGATCGCTGCGGACTTCGTGACAAAGGCATCCCGAGTTACTTCGCATGCATGCGGCGAGGCCTTTCGCAGGCAGTCTGGCACGGAAGCGGGCAAGTCCGGCGTAGGTCCGATGATGATGACGTGGCTCACATGGCTTGAAAGCTCGCCGACCATCGCAGTAAAGGAAGCCGTGAAATCGGCCGTTGGCGCAGCCGGCCAACGCGCCGAGAGGATCACGGTGTCCATCGTTTCTGCACGCCTCAGCGCCAGTTCGTCGAAATCCTTGCAGCGTGAAATGAACAAGGGTGCTTGTCCGCTATCTGAATCGACGCTGGGTGTGCACGCGTCGCGCGAGTAGGCGATGGCGGTTTTGCCTGCGCGGCGCGCGATCGCAATGGCGAAAGGTTGAAAGGCCATCGCATGGGAGTCGCCCCAGATGGCAACGCGTGGCGGTGCCGTCCCTCCGAGCACGCACACCGCTTCGTCCGGTAGGGCGGCAGGCGTCGTCATCCGGTTATTGCAAAGACGAAAGTTGGTTGGTGCATCCTGCTCGGCGGCCACGCCAGGATCGCGCGGCGGAGGGGAGGCTGCCGTCATGTTCGCCAGTTGCGTCGCGAGAATCGCCATCGCCATGCTGGCCACCAGGGTGGCTCCGATGAGTCGTCGTGGGGCCACCATAGGCATGCGGTGGACTGGCCGTTCGAGCCAACGCCAGGTCGCGGCGGCAAGCATCAGTGAGGTTAGTACGAGTGTGCCTCGAGCCGACGCGCCGAGCCGCCCGGGCCATGCCGCAGAGGCGAGGGCGAGCAGGGGCCAATGCCACAGATAAAGCGGATACGAAATACGCCCAATCAGCACCATGGGGCGGGATGACAACATTCGCCATATGCCTTTCGAGCTCGTGGACGCGTGCAGTAGCAGTCCTGCCCCGAGCGTTGCGGGCAGGGCGCCGATTCCAGGGAAGTGATGGATCGGGGCCGCCATGGCCACAACGATGAGGGCGAGACCCGCCCAGCTTTCCCAGCGGCTTGCGCGTGGGCCGGGGGCGGGAGCCCAGGCGATAAGAGCCCCAAGCGACAGTTCCCACCAGCGCGATGGCATGGCGTAGAAAGCCGCTTGACTGCCTCGGTAGAGCGCCCATTCCGCGAAGGCGATCGACACGAGCGCACCGATCAAGAAGAGGGCGCGTCGCCCGCCAAGGGGTAACCGGCGTGAGAGCCCTAGTGCAATGGGCCACACCAGGTAGTACTGCTCTTCGACTCCCAGCGACCACAGATGCAACAGAGGCAGGCGGCTGACGTCCGGCCCGAAGTAGTCCCCTGTGGTGTACTGAAAGAATATGTTGGCACCGAATACGACGGATGCGGTCGCGGACTGGAGTGCTGCTTTGAGCTCGCCGTACGACAGGATGAAAAAGCTTGCGGAGATCGTAGCCGTCAGCACGATGCTTAGGGCGGGAAGGAGCCGGCGAGCGCGCCTCGCGTAGAACGCCGCGATGTCGACACGGCCGGTTGCCCCGAGCTCGATCTCCAGCAGCGACGTGATGAGAAAGCCGGAAATGACGAAGAAGACGTCGACGCCCACGAAACCGCCGGCTGGGCCGATGCCTGCGTGGTAAAGGACCACGCCCAGCACGGCGATCGCGCGCATGCCGTCGATACCGGGGCGGTAACGGAGTGCCTGGTCGCTTGAGGCGGCGGACGTGGATGCCATGAGGTCCTGGGTGAAGGGTGGCCGATGCGGCTTCCGGATGATAAGGCAGCCTTTAGCTGTCTCGCTTAGAGGGTGAGCGACATCTCATTTTATGTGTTTGTAGGCGTTCCCCTACAGACGCGGCATCTCGGTCTCCCTTAGCTTCGGCCGGGAACGAGGCTGCCTGGCATCTCGAGGGAGCAACATGGATAGGTAGGCCGGCAGACGAGCCCGACGCGAGCATATTTGAAGGGGGTCTCGGATACCACGGGGCTGCTTCCGCATTTGGTGTGGGCAGCGGCCCGCCGGGATCTCTAACGGATTAAAGGCGTTCGGCTGATGAGTAGATGTCGTATCGCAGGAGCGCCGAAATGAACGCCACGATCAGTCTGCTCTTGACCAGCGCAACTTGGAGTGTCGACGACTTCGAACTTGCGATCGGCTCGATCCCCGACTATCGGTGGGGGAAGGGAGATCATAGGTTCGTCCCGGAAGGTTTGCATCTGGGTGGATTCCGGCCGGAGTCTTATGCGGAGTTCGATCTGTTCGACGGTGCAGAGGTCCCTTTGACGGATGCCCTGCAGTCGTGTGTGTCGGAACTCGCACGTCTGTCCTATCTCTTCGCCGGGGTACGCGAGTCGGGCGGATCGTCCGTGCTTCGTATTTGCAGGTCGGTTGCCGAGTCCGATAGTGGAGATATACCTGATGAACTCAGGCAAGATCTCCAAAACCTTGGGCTCGATGTCTTCTTCGGTATTCGCGCAGTGGTCGTTAAGACAGACGGTGTTGACCCAGGATCGGCGGCGAATATCACCGCTATTAAATCGTTTGTGCGAGCTTTGGTTACAGCAGACGACGCTCCGGGGACGTCGCTCACCGTCTGCGTCAAGTATCGGGGCGATCGATCGGTCTACGAAGGCTGGGCACCACCTCGCGCGGACCTGATCGGAAAGGACTGCCTCGGGGACCCTGGGTTTGGGCCGGGCCCCGTGATGTATTCCGACATCGAATGGCTCTGTGTCCCGGCAGTGCCGCGTCCACCACGAGTACTCGAGAACCATTCGAAGAAATACAGCGCGTTGCTTGCAACGTGCATGGCGATACCCGGAGTGACGACGACAGAGGACGAAATCACGTTCGTACCGCACAGTAAGAACGATCGACTACTAGCCATCTCAGGGGATTAAGGGATGGACAACGGTGAGTAAGGTCAATAGCGNGCCGTTTATTGCGTCCNAGGCATGGAATTACGCAGGTNGGGGCATTGCCGCAAACTGCTGCGGTGGCTGCTTATCTNTACTTTAGTAGGCAAGTTCGTGCCTATTTTTCGAGCGCGAGGACTGTCTNAATCATGAAGGCGCACACGGATCTAAAACTGCTTGCGAGACGGCGTATTGTCGTTTCAAAAAAAAACGTTTCACCGTGGNGCTTCAAACNATGGCCGGACTTGCGATGTNTTCGCTTATCTTGCCTGCCNTGCTGCTTCTGTCNGGCTGCCGTATTCAGCCTGACGAGGTCGCCCGCACGGTATCGCCGAGCGGAGCGGTTGATGCGGTGGTTCTGGAAGTTTTCTTGTGTCGCTTGAGCCTGGGGTCGTCGATCCGACGGCTCCTGCTGGAGGCATGAGCTACAACCTGCACCAGAAACGCTTTTAAACCAAGCAGGGGCATTCGAAACGTATTCGTAGCAGCGAGCGTGATGAGTCCTCAACCTAGCAGTAGGGCGAGCTGCCTTTCCGGATTGCCTAGGAATGCCTTTGTGACCAGGAAGTGTTCCGTTTCCTCATAAGCCGTGCGTACCAATCCCGATTCTTCGATCTGGTAGAGATCGGCATCGGGATACGCCATGAGTATCGGCGAGTGAGTCGCTATGATGAACTGGGATTTCATCCCCACCAATTGATGGATTCTCGCTAGCATCGCGAGCTGTCGTGAGGGCGAAAGAGCCGCCTCTGGCTCGTCGAGAATGTACAGTCCGTGGCCGCCGAAGCGCTTCATGATCAGGGCAAAGAATGATTCGCCATGTGATTGCTCGTGGAGCGATTTGAAGCCGTAGGAGTTGATGATGGGCGGACCTCCCGGGCCTTCGTCGAGCTTCTCAATCTCGGTAGCCACATTGAAGAAGCTCTCGGCTCGAAGAAAGAAACCATCTTTCGCGCGCTTCACGCTCTTCCCGAGCGTAAGAAATTCATGCAACGCCGAGTGTGACCGACGCGTCGCGAAGTTGAAGTTCTTCGTCCCGCCCTCTGGGTTGAATCCCCAGGCCGTGGCGATCGCCTCCAGTAGGGTGGATTTCCCACTACCATTTTCGCCGACGATGAACGTGACCTTGGGATGGAACTTCAGGGTGCCGAGTTCCTTCACGGCGGCCAGCGAAAACGGGAAGGCGTCAAACGACGACATGCGTTCCCGCCGCAATCTAACATCGAGTAGGTAATGCTCTGCGTCGAGCGAATTCATAGAGCTACGGTCCGTGTCCTCCCGAGGTACGGGTCATCATCATGGGACGGGGTCTCAAAAGCAGAGACTTGGTTCCGAGGTACCGAAGAAAGGGGGGCTGGTGGCTCGCTCAAGCCAATCGGCCGGATCACCTCAAGGAAGGGCGCAGATCCACCGATGCTTGAGCGGTTAGCCCGATGGGAACGGCGCGGCCGCCGCCACAGTCCAAGCACGAACGATGCTGCCGGGCGGTCGGAATACGCCCGTGGACCCGGACATGGAATGGATCCGCAGTTGACGATGGGCAGGCTTGCGGCGACGATACCTCGCGGTCGATAGCCGCTTCAGGGGATCAAGGGAAATGATTGTCCTGCTTCACGCCTTGTTGGCCATGTCGTCGCAGTCAGCCATTCCGTCTCACGGATCGCGTGCCAATCCTCACGATTCACCCGCGATGCCTTATGTCGCCAAGAATGCATGTACGTTTGAATGCTGCCAGTACGGGCCCTGGCGCGCCACGGCGGCGTCTACGGCCCTGGTGTCTGCCACTCTTGGGGCGAAGACTGCGTTTACGGTGAAGGCCGGTGACAAGGTTGTAGCTCGACGCGGCATTGTCATCACCACTAAGCCGGGAGTGACGCGTGTGCTTCAGGCGGTCACGCTGGGCTACCGTCAGGGCGGCAAGAAGCGCTTACTCTCCCTGAAGCCCGGCGATACTCTGATCACGCTGTACCCGATGGGTGAGGCTTTTGATCGCTTCTGGTACGCGGGCGGATTCTACGAAGATCAAATCGACATGCCAGAGCATAGTTTTGGCACGCCTCCCTTCTCCGACTCGCTCAAAGTCGAATCACGGCCGATCTTCGTCTGGTGGGTTCAGGTGAAAAATGCGCAGGGCCTAGTCGGTTGGATTGCGAATCCAGGGGATTTCGATGGGATGGACCGCTGTGCCTAGAGGACTCCCGATGCCTGACAAAACGGTAACGGACAAGTCGGGGGCCGCCGAGCTGCGACGCGATCCTGCCGCCGGTACGCCGCTCGATGACGAGCACCTGCCAGATGCTGAGTACACATGTGTGTTGAGAATCGACGGTTGTGCGTTGGATCTCGCGGCGATGGATACGGCATTGAACCTGCAAGGCGAGCATGTCTGCGTCAACCGACGGGCGACGCAACGGAGGTCTGCGATCAATCTACGCCGCTGGCAGTACCCGATGGGCGACGGCGGTGACGGGACCTATCGGATCTGGTCGTCGATCGAGGAGGCGTTAGGTTTTTCCGTCAAAGACCTCTTTCCCGTTCGAGCCACCCTCGAGAACTACGTCGCAAACGAAAACGCCTACTGGTGGATAGGATGCTTCCATCGGCCGCGTTCATCGTTGATCTATCTGCCGCACGACCTGCTCGAGAAACTCGCGGCCATCGGTGCGCCCGCTTACTTCGATAACTACCATGCTTCGTCGGACAAAGTGGAGACGGACGGGGATGTCGCGTCCGCGATCGGGGACGAAGAAGAGGACGACGGGCTTCCCATTCACCGGTATCGTTTCTGGATAGACAAGGCTCGGGGGCCGGGTGACTATCTTTCGCGAGTCGCCAGTTTGTCCCCGAGCGAAGAAGACACGGACTTCGCGGCAGGCCTCGGGCGGGTTATCGATCGGCTTGAGGAGGATCACCTGCGCAGCGCGGCATCGGGCACACCTCGGGTGTTGGTCTGCGAGCATACCCAATACGCCTTCGATGGCGGACCGATATTCACGCGAGCCCACCTTGAAGCGCTAAGCAACCTGGGGGTTGACGTGGCAATGGCGTGGACGTCGTGAGGGTAGGGGTTTCATCTGGCCGCGTCGATTCCGTAAAGAGAAAGCCGCGCGTGGTCCTGACGTTCCTTCTGGCGTGCCTGGCGTGTGGCTGGTTCGGATTCCTGTCTGGCTACAGCGAGATGCTTTCTGACCATCTCGATCGGCAATATGCCAACGATGTAGCCCGTCTCATCGCCGAGCGAAGGCTACTGCGCTGCCTGGAAGAAGACCCGTCGAAGGCGATGGAGAATCTTCGGGTCGATCTGAAAATGCAGAGACAGATCGCGATGCTTACGGCTCCGCCGCTTGGCTGGACGGACCGGCTAGGGCTTGCCATGGATCCTCGTAGCCTGTGGAACCTCATGCAGCAACAGCGAGCACAACGCGTGGATCGGACCAGATACGCTAGCCTCGTCCAGAACGAAGGTCTTCCCTCGTCCTGCACAAGCCTCGGTGCCGGCAACTCACAAAGCATCGAGGAACAAAGCGGAGACGGCTCATGATTGATAAGGCGATGGCCGAACAGATTCACCAAGCGTCGCTTAATGCGATCGTGGAGTTGTCCACTCTACTTCGTGACGTGGAGGCGACCTGTCCGAATCAGGACTATCAAAAGATCAAGAGAGGTATTGGTCTATCCATCGGTACCATACAGACCGAACTGATGGACCTTCTCTACGTGGATCATCCGGAGCTCGACGATCTTGCTTGACGTTCAGGACTTCCGATCGAATAGATCAATTAACGCAGGATCTCGCGTGGCTAGTTCTGCTCCGAGGGCGATGACTGGTGCCCTGATAGCTTCGATTGCGCGCTTCCAATGAAAACGCGATTTCTTGTTCGCTTCCTCAGCGTTATGGCGTTCCTGTCCGGCGCCGGCTTCGTTTGCGGCGCGAGCTATTTGCAACGGTCTCTTCCACGTCACGCTCTTGAAGCAACGGGAAACACC
>KBS_T1R1_sep09DRAFT_100011_pt1 | contig 9274 bp, 6 predicted proteins | sample KBSGLBT1R1Sept09_FD_9214 | JGI IMG/M metagenome (IMG submission 9214) | reverse complement strand
TTGTTGTCATCGGCCACGGGGGCGCCGAAAACGGTGGTCAGCTTGCTCATGGGTCTTACCCTTGCTGGTGTTCGTGGGAGAGGCGTGCGGTGGGGCCGCGACGTGGGGCAACGTTAGGTCCCGTCGACCAATAAGGGAAATTCATATTTGTGACGGAGCCGATAGGGGCTGACTATGGATCGCCAGCCGTGCCCTCCTCCATAGGATCAACCACGCTATATCAAGGGCGATTGGACAGACCGCTCGCGCAGGAGCCGATTCAATGGCCTGCCCCTGAAAGTGCTCCACAACGACCATCTCGCTCGCGGAAAGCTGAAAAAGGTGGCTTTGGTGGTAGCTGCGCAAAAGGTTTTGACCATCCTCAATGCTCGGATGTGGGATGTCCTGCTCACAGAGCAAGGCATCCACTGAAAGCACAGCTGCTGCAATATCGTAGCCCTGAGCTTCGTCAGCTTGTTGAAGAAGGAGCGAATCAAGCGCCGGAGCTACCTAGATCGCGCTGCCGCATCTCCTGATGTCTTCGATTACATCGAAATGTTTTACAACCCAGTGCGTCGACATGGTTTCACTGCCGATCTATCACCGGTAGTCTTCGAACGGCGTTAGGCGCAAACCGGCTCTTGAGTGCCTGCAAAAAGCTGAGCGGGCCAGTTTTCAGGTGTACCGCGATCCATGTACCGGCGAATTCTCTCGGCCATCTGGCCCGTGGACAAGGCGATGCGGCCGAGCAGACGGCGGTGTTCTGTCCGATATGCCGCGAGCCACCGCCCGTGACTAAGCACCTTGCCCGGATTGTGGCTCCGCTACGTTTCCTCCGGACGACGGTGCCTGCGCTACACGGCAAATGTGGGCTGAAAGCGATAGCATCTAAGGGGCGAAGGATCGATTTGTGACGACCAGGCACTTTGACTACATCGTCGACTAGATTGGCTCCGCTAAAGCCACCGCCGACGGCCTGGCGCGGCGCACCTTAAGCACCGGGGCCTCAAAGGACATATCCGCGAACTCGCGGCTCGCGGATGCGTTGGTCCTTCTCTTACGCAAAGCTGACGTGCATGGTGTTCGCGTATGCGCAGTGCTCGTCTTTGGACCGGCTGGGGGCCTTCGTCACTGGCGCAGGCATCTCGCTCGAAGCGACACAGCCGTAGCGATTCGTTCGAGGTGTCGCTAGCGCGTCTGGGAAAATGGGGCGTCCCCGTCCACCGTATCGGCACGCCGACCTATGCCACGTCGCTCGGCCGCTTCAGCCAGCCTCCGACCGACGCTACGCCTAGGCCACGTCGTACGAGGGTGACCTTTGCCGTCCCTCTGACCTCTCACTGCCCTGTAGTGCATGTATTGCGATCGGCAGTGGATGTGTCCGCTGTGTAAGGTTTCTCCTACAGACTACTGCACGTCTCCACCTTACTATCTGCGGCAAGCGCGCCCGAGGATTGGGGATTCGGGGCGAACCGCGGCAGAGCATGCCTCACATTACCTGTGCCTGGACGAGACAGCGCCGGTCGGCGTTCTGTCGGCAGTGGAGCGAACTGATGAATCGGATATGGATTTTTCTTCTGCTGTGTTGCTCTCCGCTGCTCCACGCACAGGACTACAACGCCGTCAGCACCTATGGAGGAACCACACGCCAGTGGAACGGTCCTACTGCAGAAGCGTGGACAGAGAGCACCACAGCCGCCGACTGGGCCGCGTACTTCGCCGCAGCAGGCTCGCCAGAGACCTGCGCGCTACAAAACTGGCGGGAAGATCCGTCGCAAGCAGCATACGATCCAGATCAACACAAACACACCACAACGTACGTGGCAGATACACGGTGCGTAATTCCTCTTCCAGGGTATCCACCAGAGATAATCTATACTGCATCCATAAACTACCAAGTGTACAGCTGCGACGACGGCTATCATTGGGGAGAGGGCCCGTTGGGCAATTACGGTTGCCAGATAAGCCCGTTCACTCCCGGCAAGAACAACGCCCTCGGCGCTGGCTGTGATGGTGGCGAAGGCCACGACGGCGACGGAAATGATCCCGCCTCAAACTGTTCTGGCGACAAGGGTGCGGCGCCAGCGCATGTCGCGGGTGACCCCGTCAATACTGCCACCGGCAACAAGTACATCCAGGAAGATGACTTTACCGCCGATCGATGGCTGACCTTCCGGCGGTTCTATAACAGTGCCCCAGGCGGGATATCCACCTCGATGGGTGCCCGTTGGAGCCATTCCTTCAATCGCAGCCTTTCTCGCTATAGCCCAACCTCGCCGACGCTTGTCGTGAGTCGCCCCAACGGCATGAGCGAATCGTTCCAGAAAACGGGCGCCACGTGGTCGGCAACGGCAGACAACCCCGACCAGTTGACCGAAACGGACGATGCATCCGGGAATCCGACCGGCTACACCCTCTGGATCGCCGCCCTTCGCCATACCGAAACGTACAGCGCCGACGGTCGCCTTCTGACAATACAGGGCCCGACGGGACAGGTAGCAACGCTCACCTATAGCGATACGTCGACCGCACCGGCCATCGCGCCGAAACCGGGGCTGCTCCTTTCCGTCACAGCGCCTAGCGGCCGCCAGTTGTCCTTCACCTACGACGCGGCCGCGCTTATCCATCAGGTTATCGCACCAGATGGCAGCACATTCGTATACGCCCACGACGCTCATAACAGGCTCAACTCGGTTCAATACCCTGACGGTAAGACGCGTCAGTACGCCTATGGCGAGTATGCCTTTACTAGCCATCAGGAAATGGCGTTGACCCTTACAGGGACCATCGACGAAAACGGCGTTCGTTACGACGAAACGGCGTATGACGCCAATGCACGCGCTACGTACACGCAATCCCCGTCAGGGGCCGGAAGGGTCTCTATCGCATACAACGCCGACGGGTCGTCCGATGTGACCTACCCCCTCGGCGGCGTCTCGCATCAGGCGTTCACGCTGGTCCAGGGCCTCGCCCGTGTGGCGACCATCGACAAGCCGTGTGGCGAATGCGGCCAGCCCTATGCCTCGCGCACCTACGACGCCAATTCTCGCCCGACCAGCTACACCGACTTCAAGGGCCATGTCCGTGCGACGACCTATGACGTCAACGGGCTCTTGACGCAGGAGATCGATGCGCAGGGAACAGCTGACCAGCGCACGATCGACACCGCATGGAATGTCGCCCTCCGCGTGCCGCTGAGCCGCACCATCAAAGACAGCACTAGTAAGACCGTCAATCGGGTGGGGTGGGCGTATAGCGCGACAGGCCTCACCACCGCGACGTGTCTGATCGACCCGGTGGCCGCGCCCTCCTACACCTGCGCGGCCACCGGCACCGCTCCGGCCGGGGTTCGTCGCTCGGTCATGACCTACTGCACGGCAGTGGACGGGACGACCTGCCCGCTCACCGGACTGCTGCTGAGCGTTGACGGGCCTCGCTCAGATGTCAACGACACCGTCACCTATGCGTACTACCTCACGACCGATGAGTCAGGGTGCGCCACGACCGGTGGTGTTTGTCATCACCTAGGCGATGTCAGGACGGTGACCGACGGCACGGGTCTTGTCACGACATACTCTGCCTACGACAAGGCAAGCCGCCCGACGCGCATCAAAGGGCCGAACGGCGTGCTGACCGACCTGGCTTATACGCCCCGTGGGTGGCTCGCAACGCGAACCGTGCGTGCGACAGAGGATGGTACGCCCTCGGCACTCGATGCAATCACTACCATTGCCTACAACCCGGACGGCACGGTTCATCAGGCCAAAGACGCCGACGGTGTCACGACGACGTATACCTACGACACCGCGCACCGCCTGACGGACGTCACCGATGGGTCCGGTAGCCGCATTCATTACACACTGGATGCGTCGGGGAACCGCACGACAGAGCAGGTTCTCACCGCTTCTGGCACCGTGGTGCGCTCACTGGGTCGTACGTTCAACCCACTAGGTCAGTTGACGGGACTGACCGACGGCCTCAACCGCACCGTATTCTCTGCCGGTAGCGCGGACAGCTACGATGCCGACGGCAACCTGGCGCGCTCAGCCGATGGTCTTGGTGTATAGCAGAAGCATGTTTTCGATGGTCTTGATCGATTGGTCAGCACGCTGCGTGATTACCAGGGCCCCAATACCTCGACGGTTAACAGTCAGTCGGTGACAACGTTCGACGCCCTGGACCGCATCACGGGTTTCAGCGACCCAGATGGGCTGAATACCACCTACGACATCGATGCCCTTGGGAATGTCACGGGCTTGCACAGTCCGGACACCGGTTCGACTGCACGCACGTTCGATGTAGCCGGCAACACCACGGGGTCAACCGATGCGACAAATGTCAGCCACATAGCCACCTACGACGCGGCTAACCGCCTGCTGACCACCACCTATGCCGACACGACGCTCAACGTCAAATACAAGTACGACGAAGCGGACTCGGTCACCGGTTGCACCGGTAACGTCGGTTACGGCCGCCTGACCCGGGTCATCGAAGGCAGTGGCGGTATCGTTTGGTGCTATGACAACCGGGGCAACGTCCTCAGAAAGCAGCAGACGGTTGGCAGCAATACGCGGACGACGACCTACACTTGGACGCTCGCCAATCGGTTGAAATCCGTCACTACGCCTAACGGCACGGTGGTGGCGTACGCGCGCAACGCCCTCGGGCAAATCTCGACCGTCACGGCGACCCCGTCCGGCGGTGCCACCACCACGGTGGTCAACTCTGTCACCTACCGGCCGTTCGGTCCTGTCGCGGCTTACACACTTGGCGATGGCCAGACGGTGACCCGGACCTATGACGCAACCGGTGCGCTTACCGACATCGCGAGCGCGGCGCTCTCCTTGCACGTCAAACGCGACGTCACAGGCAACATAGTGGCAATGAGCGACACGGCAGGCGTGGCGACGCCTACAGAAACCTACGGCTACGACGCGCTGTACCGGCTCATCGGTGTCAATACGCCGACCGGCACGGCAATCGAGGCCTATACGTATAACAAGACAGGCGATCGCCTGACGAAGGCAGCTCCAGGTCTCTTGACCGGCAGTTACACCTACGCGGCAGCCACGCATCACCTAATGGGCGTAGGAACAACCGCCCGCCAGGTCGACGCGCGCGGCAACACGACAGCCGATTTGCTGGCTTCTGGTGCGTACGGGTACGGCTACAACGGCCGCAATCGCCTCACCGTCGTTCAGAACAACGGGGCGACCGTCGGCAGCTATGTGCTGAACGCCCTTGGCCAACGCGTGCAGAAGACCGCAGGCAATATCGTAACTCGGTTCGACTATGACGAGGACAGCCGTCTGTTGTCGGAGAGTGCCGGGGCATCGACCCGCGACTACGTCTGGATGGACAGCCTACCGGTCGGCATTTTCGACAGCACGGGAACCAGCACCGCGACCACCTTCATCCACGCTGACGGGCTCGGCTCGCCCCGCGCCGTGACGAACTCGGCGGGCACGGTACTCTGGCAGTGGCCCTATGCCAGCAACCCGTTCGGCGAAAAAGCCCCGACATCGGCGACCGGCTATACCTTGAACCTGCGTTTTCCAGGCCAGTACTTCGATGCCGAGTCTGGGCTGAACTATAACGTCAACCGCGACTATGAAGCTGCGACGGGACGGTACATCCAGAGCGATCCGCTGGGGGTCGCGATTGATTCATCCACGTATGGATATGCCTTGCGTCGTCCGCTGGACATCTCGGACCCGCTGGGGCTCTGCGGCTCATCGCCAGACGATGGGAGCGTCGGCGCGGCTGCTTGCGATCGGATCCACGGTGGTACGGTTTGCGAAAAGGCCGTTGACAAGTTCTGCGACTTTGGCCCGCAGCACGGACCCTGCTGCGAGGTTAAGAGGCACGCGTGTGAGTACAATAACGAAGAAGATTACGACAAAATGATGCAGTGCCAGGCAGAGTTTCTCCAATGTGGATTTACTAAGCCGGACAAGATCCCGGAAGCGCCCAACGACTTCCCTAAGAAAGGCAAACTGTGGTGAGGCTCTGACCAATGTCTATTCGATACGTGCTAGGCGTGATAGCTGCTGCGTGTTTTGGAGCTCTTGTTTCGGCCGGGCTGATGTACCGTCTGTCTACAGGCTTTATGGTCGCAGATCTGAACCTTCGATATTCGACGGAGGTGGCTCAACACATCGCGATGTACAGCGCGCTCAAACAGGGCGAGTACGACAAACTGTCTCGCCAATTGCATGCCAGGATTGTCACCGACGCGATGGGTTTGCAAATGCAATGTATGAGCCTGACGCCAGCGCAGAAAGTTCGCGCAGCCGAGCTTTTTCAGAAGATTAGCAAGCTCGGCATAGAAGCCAGTAGCACTCCAGGCATTGCAGGAAATGAAGCAACTCTTATGGGTTGTCCGAAATAGGTGACGCGCCTGCGGACTCCCCACTAATCAGCGCCAGCTACAATTCAAGGCTGTGAGACGAAAACATATCCCGAAAACAACTAATCACTGAGCTGCGTTCCGGGCAAGCACACACTGAATCTCGGCTCCGAGGTTGACGATATAGCCAACCGCCGCCGCTCCAAGCGATCTGCTGCGCAATCGCTTTCTTTTCTTGGCCTTAGACTCATCCTCGGCGACCTTTTTTCTACGTACCACTTTAGGCCGAAGCCAGATGTCGCGAGACACAGAATAACATCTGCAAAAGCCGTCAAACCTTTCCTGTGAGATGCGTGGATGTGTTCGGGCCAGGAACGCCTAATTCCGCAAAATCGTCGTAGTCAAGTCCGGCTCGGCCTGCCCACCCCCGCGAAAAAATGTCAGTCGTACGTATCAGCCAGTTCCTTCCGTCTTGAAAGAAGATGCGTCGATTCATGGAGCAGTCCCAATTGACACTCTGCACCCAAACCACAGTTTCACCTGACGATTTCAGCTCCAAACTAAGCGCCGCTGAATACAGACCAGCTAAAAGACGTCACGGGCCATTCGGAAATGCCGGGTAATCGCTATTGCGATATGCCCGACATCGAGAGGTCGGCGCACAGCCTGCGGCGACTCGACTAGCCGTCCACCGGCCCAGACGAGTGTCCTAGCTTTTTTGTTCGGCATTGTCATGTAGTTGCACCCTCGGTTACTGACGTTACATGCGAGGTGTCGATCCTATGAGGGATGGCAACTTTTATTGTTATTCCTGCGGTGTTTTCCCACCTATCAGGGGATCACTGGAGGGAAACTGCCTCGAGGCCACATTGCCGCTGAGTTGCTCAGCGGCGTTTTTGTCGGCGATCAGACGGGGCCGGGATTCGGTGGCCTCAGCTTCGAGGTGGGCAGTCCCTTGTAGCCCCAGTCTTCCATCGGCACCTCGTCGATGACCACGAAGGTCACTTCCGGTGGCTTGCCGAGGACGCGCTCCAGCGTTTCGGTGATCTCGGCGATGACCTGGGCTTTCTGCTCAGGCGTGTTGCCTTCTTTGGTGATGCGCACGTTGACGTAGGGCATGTTGGCGATTACCAGCGGCCGGCGGTGCCGCCGCCGTCGACCGGCAGGACCACGCCATTGATGAAGGAAGCTTCCGCGAGGTAGACCACGGCCTCGGCGATTTCTTCCGGCGTACCCAGACGACCCGCGGGATTCAGGCGGCTGAGGAATTCATGGGTCTCGGGCGAATGCATCGGCGTGTCGATGATCCCGGGAGCGACGGCATTCACGCGGACGTTGTGGCGAGACAGCTCGATGGAGAGTCCACGGGTCACCGCGTTCAGGCCGCCCTTGGTCAGGATGGCCATGGTGCCGGGCACGTTGCGATCCGGCTGCATGCTCACCGAGGCGGTCACATTGACGATGCTGCCCTGGTTGCGCGAGACCATGTGGCGCGCGATGACCTGGGTCGGATAGATGAAGCCGCGCAGGTTGGTGTCGATGACCGAATCGATCTCCGCCGGGGTGAAGTCGATGAAGTCACGCGCAACGAAGATGCCGGCGTTGTTGACCAGCACGTCCACCTTGCCGAAGGCCTCCAGGGCATGGTCGAGCAGGCGCTCGGCGGTTTCCCGCAGGCTGATGTCCCCGGCCACGCCGAGGAAACGGTCCGGATTGCCCAGTTCAGCGGCGGCGGCGTCCAGTCGTTCCTGGGTGCGGGCGTTGCCGACGACGTTGTAGCCGAGATTGAGGAAGGCTTTCGCCATGGCGAAACCCAGTCCACTGGAGGCACCGGTAACGATGACGGTCTTGTTGCTGCTCATGGGAATTCACTCCTGAAACGGTGTTCCGCGCCGAAGCGGCAGCGGGCTGGAACACAATCTATTGCTGCGGCGGGCGGGGATAAATAAGATCCGGAGCACAAGACTCATTACACGGTGTAACGCATGCAAAGGCAGTTCGACGACCTGATGCTGGGCAGCATCGAACTGTTCTGCCTGGCCGGCGAGCTGGGCGGTTTCACCGCGGCCGCGACGGCGGCCGGCGTCACGCCAGCCGCGGTAAGCCGCTCCGTGGCGCGCCTCGAGGCACGACTGGGCGTTCGCCTGTTCGTCCGTACCACGCGGAACATCCGCCTGACCGAGGCGGGTCGCATCTACCTCGACCAGAGTCGCCAGGCACTCGCCCAGTTCGCCGAAGCCGAACAGATGGCCACCGGCCAGCAAGGCCGCGCGGCCGGCCGCCTGCGTATCAGCGTGCCCACGACGTATGCGCACTACCGCCTGCTCCCGCTACTGCCCGCGTTTCATCGCGAGCACCCGGATGTCCTGCTCGACCTGCACATCAGCAATCGCAACATCGCCTTTGCCGACGATGCCTTCGACCTGGCCATTCGGGTCCGCGCGCAGGCCGATTCGACGATGATCGTGCGCCACCTGGAGGACGCGGCGCTTGTAGTAATCGCCTCTCCTGCCTACATGGAACGCAGGCCCGCACCGCGGACCCTTGCCGAACTCGCAACGCTGGAGTGCATTCAGTTCGATCTGCCTAGCAGCGGGAGGCGTATACCGTGGCTGTTTCGCGAAGATGGCGACGATGTCGAGTTCGAAGCCGAGAGCGCGTTTACCGTGGGCGAGGATGTGTTGGGAGGTGTGACGCTCGCGCGCGCCGGTGCGGGGGTGTTCCAGACGTACCGGTTCATCGTGGAGCGCGAGCTCGCCGAAGGTACGCTTGTGGAGCTACTGCCGGATCTTGCCGGGCGCTCGCGGCCGATCAATCTGCTTTATCCACACAGCCGGTTTGTACCGTTGCGGGTACGCGCGTTTATCGATTTTCTTACCGCGCGCGTGGCGGCGGATGGATAGGTTTTCGCACACCCTTTCGCCGATGAATCGGCTCCTACACAAA
>KBS_T1R1_sep09DRAFT_100010_pt1 | contig 9497 bp, 10 predicted proteins | sample KBSGLBT1R1Sept09_FD_9214 | JGI IMG/M metagenome (IMG submission 9214) | reverse complement strand
GCTCGGATCGGTACGCGTCAAGTCTTCCGGCCGGATCGCCAATGTGATCGTCGTCGTCTGAGAGACGACTTGCGGATTGGTCGGGTCGACGAGCAGGAAGCTGATCGGACGGGCGTCCGATTTCTGCGATGTCGGGGGCGGGATGATTGCCATGGCTTGATTTTGCTATCACTACACCGGCGGCCCGGAAGTGCCGGTGACCGCGTTGCCGCTGACGTTGTAAGTGCCGTTCGAGTGCTCGTGCAGGTCCAGGCTCTTGCCATTGCCCGATATGTCCCCCGAGGCCGTGAGGGAGCCCGTAAGGTTCACGGTGGCTGTGATATCGACCGTGGCGCCGTTGAAGGTCACATCGCCGTTGACGCCAAGGTTCCCGGTGATCCCGACGTCACCATTGACGGTGATATTCCCGTCAACGTTCATGTCCCCAATGAAGTGTGTCGGCGCCGTGACTGTGACGCCGGCCGGACAAGTGAGCGCCGTTGTCCCGTTCGGGACATTGATGACGACGTCGCCATTGGGCGCCACGTCGAAGGTCGTCCCGTTCATCGCCGCCAGGTGCACATGCACGGCTTGGCCGGTATTCCGGACGATCTGCCATTTCTGGTCGACATCGAGCCCGGTCAGATCCTCGTGCGCCGGATTCGTGGCAATGCGGAAGTAGACGCCCGAGGGATGCGATACCTCGAGATTGCCCGAGTCGTCAATCGTCGAATACACGTCGGACGCGTGCCGCATGATGCGCCGGTTTTTCTGCTTGAAGGTCAGCTCGGTTACCTGCGGCAGCAAAAACCCGATGCAGATCGGCGCGCCTCGAGTGTAGGCGATGACCGCGCGCAAATAGCGCTGCGGCTGAGTGTTGAAATCCCAACGGGAATTGTCTGACGGCAAACCAGGGTCGGGCAGGTCGACTTCGCCGGTGTGCGAGCTGCCGGTCGGAACCATGACTTGCACGTTGGCCAAACGGCTGCCGTCCTCTGACATGAGGACGTCAATAGACTGGCCCTCGGGATAGACCGCAACCACGAAGCCGATTGAAATGCCGCTGCCGATCATTTTTGCGCTATCTCGCCCCAATAGGGTGAGGCAACGCCGCTTTCTTGCTGTGACCGATCAATGAATCCGGTTCCGCGCTCGACAACCGCGTGAGTGATAAAGGACGAAAAAGGCTTGTAATCGTGCGTCACGCTCACGACGTAGTAGAACGAGCGCATGTTTCCATGCGTGAGCCGCAGGTATGTCCCGGCTCTAACGTTCTCGTTTCCCTTGAGCCGAAATCCGCCGTCCTCGAAAACAACGTTGTCTTTGTTCTGGTCGATGAGCTGCTGCCGGCGCGTGCTGATCCAACCGAGATAGCCGTTTTGATTGGCCTGCCGCGCGTTTCCGTCCGGCGATCCGTTGCCGCTATCGCTTTCCTGATTGCCGCCTTGCTGGCTGTCGAACTGCATTTTCCGCACGCCATAAAGGCGTGGATCGACATTTCCGTATTGCTGCACATAGAACGACTCGGGCGCGCCTGAGTAGGCGAAAGCTCGAATCGTGTCCGTATAGTTGAGTGTGAAGCGAGTCGCGTTCACCCAATAGTAATTAGCAACGTGCTCGTCCGATCGTCCAAGGTCATCGGCAATGACGTCATCGAAACTGATATCGATCGTCGCCGGCGCGAGCTGCTCGTTGATGTCTTGGACAAAATTCTTGCTGTCTGCCGTCCGGAATGGGTTCGGGCGATAGACTACATAGGGAGCGTCTTCGCGGTCCTCGATGAAAAGCTCATTCCATGCGCCAGTATCGCCAAAGGACGAGAGAAGCTCATAGATTGAGCCGCCCCATGCGCCGATGCCCCACGGCGATATTTTCCCCTCGAGAACCTGCAGGTCTTTCTGTATCTCGAGCAATGGTGACGTGTCGGCCTGGCCGCTGATATCCCCCATGTTGACAATGTAGGGATTAACGATTTTGTCGAAAACTTGCCCGACGAAGTCCGACATTAGTTGAATGTTGAACGTAACGCCAAACTGAGAGAAGAATGGAAACGACGTGATAAGGTTCGCCGGCGCCGGCGCGTTGGGCATCCAAAAAATCTGCAATATCTGCCAAATTTTCCCGTAATCAAGGCCCGTGATGATGACCTTGCGCTCGGGACCGCGATCGGTCATATGCATCGTGCGGCGCACATTGGACACAAACCCGCGCATCATGATGGGCATTGTCGGGGTTTTGTACGCATCGCCCGCCATACGGATTTCGATCACATCCATAGGCTCGACGAGCCCATAGATCGAGTCTTGCGCGTCGATCTTTATCATGTCGGTCAGTTCGACAACGAAGTTGCCGGCCGCCGATCGGACACTCTTCGAGACACGCACGCCGCCGTGATCGCCAATGAATGGAGAAAGATCGATCGTCTTTTGAATGCCGCTGAATCGATCTGAGACCGGAACACCCGTCGTCAACGTGGAGCGTCCGACGTTCTTCTTCAGAATGACGGAAAGCCCCGGATGCCGGTCTCTAATGTGTCCCATGGGTCACACTCTTCGAGCCGGAAGGCTGCGGGGGCCCGATGTTTGTCCGGTTCGATGTCGTCGCAACCGATCCATCGGATCCCTTTACGTGCACGTTATTGTTGATCGTGATTTCGTAAGGGGATTGAGCCTCACGCAAGGCAACGGCGCGCTGCGTTTCCAAGGCCTGGTTCGCCGCCACATATCGGCGATGCTCTTCCTCGGCCTGCGCGATCTGCTGCCGTAACGGTAGCCCTCGCCCCTCGATGGTGGAAATGTTGCTCTTGAACGTATCGAGATTGCCTGCCGCAGCCTCGTCGAAACTCATGTTTATGACGCGCTCGCGATTGGCCTTCGGTCCCCTACCGCTCGCCGAAACGATCGCATCGCTCATCGCGATGATGGGGTTGAGCAGCTTGTCACCGGTGTTGATCTTGATGTTTTCCAGCGACGCCGTTTGGTTGCGGATCTGCTCGCCTTGGTCCTCGGCCTGGTCCTTCATGGACGCAATGCGGATGAGCGCATCCCGGAATTTCCCGGGATCGCCGCGCTCGGCTTTCGACAGCGTCGCCGTTTCGTCCTGGCTCAATATCCCGGACTTGCGCATATCGTCGAAGATGGCCGAGAGCCGGCCGCGATCGTTGCCGGCGGCCGCGATCGAGCCCATGCGCGAAATCCCGCTCGCGCTGAATTTGTTGATGTCCAGGTTGTTCCGCTGCATCAGGCCCATCAGCTCATTACCCTGGCCCTGCGGCAGGTTCATGAGCGCGGCCGCCTGAGAGAGGGACTGCACGCCGAACAGTCGTTGCGCCCCCTCGAGCTGAAACCATTTGTTCCCGCCGAGCCGGCCGATCTGCTGCCGGATCGAGTCGAAGTTCGTCGTATTCGCCCCCGCGCCGCCCGCCAGGCCGCCCATCCCCCGATCGCCAATAAATTGACGGATGGCCCCGGATCCGAAAACGCTCGCCCTCGAGGCGAACAGACCGCCCTCGGCGAGAGCCTGCGCCTGCAGCGGATTCATCCCGGCGCCGCTCCGGTTGAACGCCGACATCATGAAAGCCCGGCCGGCTTCGCCGGCGCCGGCGCCCATGCTCGTGACGCCCGCGTTGGCTTGCATGAGCAGGTTTGCCGCATTGTCCGGAGTCATGCCGGGCAAATGCGTCGACATCAATCCGCTGAAAGCGCCCCCGAAGGCTGACGCATTGGCCGACGAAAGGCTGATCCGGCTTGCGGTCGTCGTAAAGCCGAGGATGGCCTGCATTACCTCGTCCGCCCTGGCGTTCATGCCGCTGCGAGCGATGGTGTCCGCCAGGATGAGCGCCAGCTCGCGATTATTCTGTCGAGGGTCGACGTTGCGCATACCCCCGAAGAATCCACCGGCCGCGCCTGCCTCGAGACCGAAGGACCGCGAGACACCCACGCCAAAAGCCGTTGCTTCAGCCAGTGATTGCGGACTCTCTGTTGTGCGAGAGAGCCGCTGCAGATTCGCCTCGAGCTTGACGAATTCCTGACTATTCACACCGAGGCCATCGCTCAGTGTGTCGGCATAGGCCTTTAGCCGCTCGAAGCTGACTCCCACATCGCCCATTTGCCGCTTCAAGGTATCGAGTCCGAGCGCCCGATCCTTCGCCATATCCACGCCTTCGCTGGCGAACTGGCCCGCCTTCATGGCGGCAAATACGGCTGTACCGATCCCGAGGCCTTTCAGTAACCCGAGTGCCCCGCCACCGATACCGCCTTCGGCAGCTCCCGCGCGCGCCCCCTGTGCGCCGTAATTGGTGACCGTCTGAAAGCCACCGCCGAACCCGCTGACGAATCCTCGAGGGATGTCACCTAGGCTGACATCACGAGGACCTACACGCCGGCCACCTCGCCCCCCTCGCCCGCCTGCCAGCGGTTCCGGCGGAAGGTATGCGTCTCGCACTTCCTGGACGGAGCGGCCGCCATACAGCTTTTTGAAGGCCTGCTCGGCTCGTTGCGCGCCTCGGTCAATGGCCGCCGTGTCAATCGGTTGCCATTTCGTTTTGTTGGCTCGCTCGACGACCTTCGTCAGGCCCTCGATTTTTTTCTCGAGGCCCCTGGTATCGGCATCGACCGGGATTTTTATCGCCATGTGTTAGATCGTCTCCCAATCTTCGCCGGCTTCTATCTTCGCCTTGATGGCCTCGAGGTCGAAGGTCGGATCGTCTGACACTACCGCGTTAGCCTCGTTCGGATGGTCGGCGTACCAGTGCGCCCAATAATCGGTTTCTATTTCCTCCTGCGTTGCATTCAGAAATCGAGGATCAGTCGGCGGCAGGTTGTAGCGACGACGAAAAAGGAATTCGTAGCTATGAACCAGCTCCCGCGCCTTCTCCTGCGCCACCCTTCTCCGGTTGCGCTCGAAAAGACGCCTCCTTTTGGCGAAGCGCCAAGAAGATGCGGCCGAGTCGGTCGTCATCCGGATCCTTCAAAGGATCCAGATCAGCGAGAGAGAATCCCGGCGGATTGACCACGGTGAGCACTTCGAGCGTGCAGTACATCAGCGCTTCCATGTCTCCATAGACCTGGTTCCCTTCCTCGTCCTCTTTCCAGTTACCGCCGGTCAACTGGGTATAGAGCCCGCGAATTTTGAACTGATCTTTCTTCGTGCGCCGACCAAACGTAAACGTACCGATGCGCTCGACTTCGATCGTGAAGTCTTCTTTGTGAGGCGACCGCATTACACCGCGCCTTGGCCAGTGCCAGCCGCATCGAGCGCGTTGAACTGCGCCGACTGCATCACGATGGTGTGCTTGCTGACTTCGATGTCACCGCTCGCGTATGAGCAACCGGTGTACTTGCGGATCACGTCGTTGGTGCGACGATCGATTACCTCGATGTCGAAGACGAGCCCCCGCAGAATATCGTCACCGTTTTCCGGGACGACGGCGCCGGCCTGAGACAATGAACCGCGCGCAAGGATCATGGCGCTCACGTTGAGATTGTGGCGCGCCTGTGTTGGCACCCATTCCTGCACGTGTATGTCACCGATGCCCGAGGCCGGATCCGGCGCATAGTCATCGCTCATGCGCACGGTCTGGATGAGCCCGACTTGCTGCCCGTCGAAATAGACTCGCGCAACGTTACCGCTGCGAGTCTTCAGATTTTGCGTTGCCATCTAATCGACTCCTTACGCCGAGACCGAGCCGCTAAACGGCACAGCGGCAATCGTGATGAGGATGTAATTGTTGGGGATGACGATTGAGGCCTGAACCTGCACTGACAGCACATCCCCAACAATCGAGGCCTGAATGTTCTTGAAAGCCGGTGTTGCGTCATCGCCGACCAAAACGCCGGGCCCGTTCGGCTCCGGAACGGCAAGCAGCTTGCACGTCGATTGCGTGATGCTCTTCGCGCGCGCGAGCAAGTTCGGATCCGACTTGCTTCCGCGTAGGACATCGAGCGCCGAGCGCAAGCTACGCGCCGTAAAGTCAGCCGCCGCGCCGCATGACTGCTCGCGCTTGTCAAACTTCGTATTGACGAGCCACGTCGAAATGGACTGCGTGACGATGAAGCCCTTGTCGGCATTTTCAACCGGCATCACGCCACCCAAGAGCAGCGGATCGGTATCGATCGGGTCGCGCAGATTGCGCTCGAGGCCGCGCACGGCGAGCGCCTTGTTGGTGAGCGGTGTCCCGGGGCTCACGCCGGCGAACGCTCCCGCGATCAAAGAGGCCGTAAGGTAGGGCGGATACAAGGTCAGCGCGCCGGCCGCGTTGTAATTGTAATGACCGATATGCACCAGTGACGTGCGATCACTGTTGAGTGCCTTGGCGGCCGCGATCGCCGCCGCGTCCGTGGTGCCGAGCGCGGTACCGCAAATTGCGCGTCGCTCTTTCTTGCCGACCGTGCTCATGAACTGCACGTGCGCGTCCGCCATGGCGGCGATCGCCGGGTCGCTCGAGACCGGGTTTACCCATTGCACATCGAGCGCCTGCAAAGCAGTGAAAGCGTTCGACCACTGCGTATTGGTGACTACGCCATCGGATCCGCCGGCGAGGAAAGTCGTCGCGAGCACGTCCGGAGGGGCCCCCGCGTTGGCGACTCGAGTCGCATCGATTAGCGGCTCACCGAGGCCGTTGAACCAGTCGATAACGGCCTGCAGGTCCGCGTGCACTGTATAGACAGCCGTCTTGATATCGACAGCCGCCACATGATCGAGCGCGGCCGCCGTGGTCAGGTCGTCGTTTCCATCGAGCACGGTCGCCGTGATGCTCGGGATCGTGTTCAAGAAGTCGACGAGCTGCGCGATCGTCGGATAGGCCGCGAAGGTGACCGGGGTTCCGCCGATCGGCGTGCCATTCGGCGCGAAAATGGTGATCTGTGTATCGGTAATCGTCATCGAGGCCGTGGCCTGGCCGCCGGTGTACTGGATCGAAAACGGGGTGCGGGCAATGTTGTCTTGCGTATAGAACTGGTTCCCGAGCTGCGTCGTGACCTTCAGGCCAGTCGTCGAGCCGGCCGCAATCGTCACGTTGATCTGATTCGTGTATTGACCGTAATCGGTCGAAACCAGATTGATGACATTGTTGGTTGCGGCATCTTTCAGCGTGAGAGCTGCTTGCACAGCCGGATTCACGCGAATCGCCACGACTTCTGACGGCCCGTCCGTCTCGTTGCTCGGGTCGAATGCGTTTTGCACCGCCCTGAGCAGCTCGCCATCAATGAGCGTGTCCACCGCATCGGACGGGTTACCGAACACGAGCCCGGTATTGGGTTTCCCGCCGACCGACGTGCCGATCACGCAAACGACGTTGCCCGTCGTCAGGTTCTGATTGAGCAGTGCGCTATCGTCAACCGCCGAGAACGTGCCAGGCGAGACGATCATTTTTCCGTTGAAAAAAACAGTCATGTTTGCGGCCCCTTACTTTGCCGGCGCGTTGGCGAAATCGGCATACCGCTGTGCGTACGCCTCTTTGGTGTCGAGCAAGCGCCCTGCGACGCGCTCGGTGTGTTCGAAACCGCCGATCAGCTCAACCCTGCGATCGCTCACGGAAAGATCGATGCAGAAGCGCTTCAACGAAACTCGTTCCGGAGCTGGAGCGCTTTCGGTCACTGAATCCGCCCGGGCGGGAGCTGCCGTGTTCTCAACCATTGGGGAATACCTCAGTTTTCAGAAATGACTGTTACTTCGACGTCAGTGACCGGCGCGCCTGGCGCGTTGATCGCCAGCGGAGTGACACATGAGAAGGTGCAGACGGTTTCGTAAACCGCCGCTTTGTAACTTGTGAAGTCCTCGACATCTTGCTGATTCAGTTCGATCTGCAGCAGAAATTCAGCGTCGAAAACAGCAAGGTTCGCGAGAACGATGCGGCGGATCGCCTTACGCAACACGATGCGCTCATCGGAATTCAGAGACCAACCGACAATAGTGAGCTGCGTTTTTGCGTGCCAGCCCTGAGAGTCATCGAAAAGGCCGGTCTCGGTGTTGAGTTCATCATCAGCGATCAGCTCGCCGATACCTCGATTGACCGGGGTCTCACTCGCGAGATGTATAGAAATGACCGGCCAACGTGTGTTGTCGAAGTTCGGCGGCCCCGTCAACACTTCGATCGTGTCGTTGCTGTTCGGCGCGGGAGTGAGCGCGCCTCGAGCGATTTCGGCCGCGACGCCGAGCCGGATTCGATCTGCGACGATCGTTTGCGCGTCAACGCTGATATCTTGGTACGTCGTCGCCGGGGTACAGCTCGCCGGCGGAGCGGTATCGACCGACCAGGCCGCGCCGTCGAAGTAAAAAAGCTGGTAGTAGGTGACTGTGCCATTGACCAGGCCGGCGGCCGTGTCGATGAGCTGCAGCGGATCGCCGGCCGCGCTATCGGTAACCAGGACTGATGCCGGATCGTTGAACGCGGGAAAAATCCCGGTCACGTTCCGCAAGAGCCGCCACCGTTCGGTGCCCGCCGGCAGGCCGTCGACCGTAACTTGTACGGCATTGCCAACCGGCAAAGGCTGCAAAAAGCTAATCATGCCCGTCATGGTGCTGTCACGACTGGTAAGCTGCCGGGATGGCTGAGTTTCGGGTGTCCATCGACCTTTCCGGGGTCATCGCCGCCGCCGGAAACGTCATCAATGAGCAAGTCTTTCCCTTGCTGGCTCAGGCCGTGCGCGGAGTGGCGCAGCAAGTCCAGGCCAATTGGCAGGAAGCCGTTTTGCGCTCGAACCTATGGAGCGGCGAGCGCGACAAGTACGCCTCGAGCATCACATGGCGCCCAACCGGCCCTTTTTCTGCCGTGGTGCAGTCCGATTACCAGCACGACGAGCAGATCGAGAACGGCCGGCCGGCCTATGACTTGAAGCAAATGCTTCAGACCAGCCCGAAGACGAGGACCTTCGCCAGCGGCAAGCGCTATCTCATCATTCCCTTTCGGCACAATGTCCCCGAGGCGACCGGCGGCCAAGCGATGCCGCCGCATATTTACGAGCAGGCCTATCAGCTCGAGGCCTCGAGGATCGTCGGGCAGGGTACCCGGCCGGCGATGATGGTCCCGGCGAAACCGGGACAGCGCATTCTCATGCGCGTCAACAAAAATCAATACACATGGGGCGGCAGACTCCCGGCCGGGCTCGCTCCTAAGAAGAAGGACTTTCACACAACCGACATCTATGCCTCGATGGTGCGCATGGATACGACCACGCCGGGCGGATCGCGCTACTCGAGTTATATGACGTTCCGCACCATGGTTGAGGGATCGCCGAAATGGATCCTGCCGGCCAAGCCCGGTTTGAACATCGCGAGCACGGTCACGAAAAACATGCTGCCACTGGCCGAGAAAGTCTTCGTCGAGGCTTTGCGCCGAACGGTCGGGGCTTAGCGCGAGAACAAGTCGAATCGCCGCATATAAAGCTTACGCGGCAGCCTGGCGCCAAAGTGCTCGTTTCGATCTGATGGTAGGTTGTCGAAAACGTAATAATCCGTATTCCGCACGCCGGCAATGCTGTATTTCGTGCCGAGTGGCGGCCCGTCATTGTTGGGCCAGG
>KBS_T1R1_sep09DRAFT_100009_pt1 | contig 9525 bp, 8 predicted proteins | sample KBSGLBT1R1Sept09_FD_9214 | JGI IMG/M metagenome (IMG submission 9214) | reverse complement strand
GAAGGGTTTGCCCGCCATTACGGGGAGAAGAAGCCTGTGGCCGATGCAGGGCGGCTGGATGTGGGTCGGTGGATTGAAGCCCTGCGAGCTTCGGGTCTGTCGACCCCGACCATCGTCAACAAGGTGGGCTACCTCAAGGGATTCTTCGAGTGGGCCAAGGCGCGGGGCTATTACCCTCATTTCTCGAAGGACGACAACCCCGCCGCCGGGCAGATTCTTTTCCGGGCAAAAGAAAAGCGCGCCCGCCGCGTGCATGGCTTCAAAGCCTTCTCCCATGACCAAATCCGGATTCTGTATTCCCCGGAGGCGCTGGAGGGTCTGGCCGAGACAGCCCGGTGGGGCGCCTGGATTGGGTTGCATACCGGCGCCAGGGTTGCCGAGGTCGGGCAGCTTTCCCTAGCTGACTTCGTGACTGAGGACGGCATCCCTTGCATCCGCATCACAAACGAGGGACTGGGCCAGAGCGTCAAGAACGATGCCAGCCTCAGAACGATTCCGGTTCATCCGGCCCTGATTGAGCTCGGCTTGCTCGACCGCGTCGAAACACTGCGGGCCGCAGGAGAGACCCGCTTGTTTCCGAAAGTCAAAACCGACGGCGTCAATGGGGCAGGCAACTGGCTCTCGAAGTCCTTCACCCGGCATGTTGTTGCAAACCTGAAGCTCCCTGAGAAGGGTAAGTTCGGATTCCATTCGCTGCGGAAAACGGTGGTGCAGGAACTGCAAACCCTGGGTGTGTCGTCCGAACACCGGGCCGCTTTCGTCGGGCACGACCTCGGCGACGAGCACCATGGGACCTACAGCCGGAAACCGACGATGTCGGAACTGTTGGCCGAGGTGTCGAAGATGGCGTGGACAGTCAGTTTTGCGTCTGCCGCTTCTACCGTATGAAAACCATTCGCCTTCCGAAGTTTCTCGATTTCATTCCGCCGGTCATCGCCTTTGCTGCTGCCGTAGCGGCGATTGTGGGTGCCCCGAAATGGAACGACAAAGCCGTTGGTGTCCATATGGTGACGCCCTTTGGATGGATAGTTTTGGGCATCGGGCTCCTTGCCCTTGTTGCGAGTCTGCTGCTGGTTACCGTCAGGAGCAGTCGGGAGCAAAGGCAGCAGCGACAGGCACGGGAGCGCATAGCCGCCCTCGGGACAAGAGAGCTTCTTGAGGCCATTCTTCATTCTGTTCATCCGCTGGTGTCCTCGTCGCTTTGGAGCGGAAAGATGGAAGCACCCACATCGCCGGCCGATTTTATGGATACGGCACGGCGCGAAGTCCTGTCCGCCCTTGAGCTGACGGGGACTTCCCCATATAGCGATGGCAGCGCCAAGGACTACCCGTGGCATGAAATTATCCAGGGAGCAGCGAAGGAAGGCCGCAAGCGGGTCATCACGTCCCTGCAAATCTATTCAGGCTACCTGCCGGCCGAAGTCATGGATGTGGTCACCCGTTACATCAACAGTGAGTTCCTGTGGATGCGCCTCGCAGGCCTGACGAACGTGGTGAACGCCAATGTCCGTTTCGCTCCTGGCCGACCGGTCTCGTTTTTCATGGTCAGGCATGACGATATGCACAACCCGGGATACAAGGAGTTTTGGACCTTGCTGGACCAGACAATCCGGTTGTGTGGGGGGAAGACATCGGATGGACGGACGGTCTTCGAGAAGTGAGCGTCTGTCAGTCGCCCAGTCGAAGAGAGAACGCCTCCGCATCGGTCTAGGTCAGGCCGATTAAGCTCTTTCAGAGTGGCCCTCAGGACACCATTAAGCTCATGGTCAAAAGAACAGATGTCGATGAAACCGCCGACCTCGACAACTGGTTGACGTTTCCTCCGCTCGACCCTGTCCAAGCCGCTAACTTGCCGTCCCTGCCGAATCCTTACCTGACGGATTCGGCTCTGGCCGCCGTTCGGGCGGTGTTGGAAGAAAACCCCCTTTTCAAGGACAGCGTCGAGCAGGTGATGAGCGGACTGGAGGAGACGCGGAATTGGTACGTCAACCATGAAAAGGCTTTCAGGGAGGTGAATGCCCGGATAAACCTGTGGGTTACACAGCTGCCCGAAAAAACCCGGCATGCCCTTACGATGATGGCCGACGACGGGTGGTTCGTGGACGACGAAATGCCCGTGAGTTTTACCTTCCACTATCAAAAGCTCGTCGACATGGGGCAGCGGGACGAAGCGGAAAAGTTCGCTGCTGGTTATTTTGCGGGCCGGATTAACGGCGTCTTCGAGGACCTTTGCGCGCGAGTTCCCAAGCGGAAAGCCATTTTCGAGGCCGCGCTTGCTGCTTTTAGGCGGCGGGAGCATCTGCTGGCCATCCCGGTGTTGTTTTCCCAGGTCGATGGTGTTTGCCACGACATTTTCGGCGGCTCTTTCTTTCAACCTGGAGGACGAAAGAAAATCGCGCGCCGGATGAGCAGTGAGGCCGCCGAGGTGGCCGGTGATTTCCTTGCCGCACATCTGGTCCCGTTCAATCACCCGCTTCCGGTACTCCTATCGGAAGGGGACCGTCAGGAAGGCTTTTTCAAGCTCAACCGTCACCAGGTCTTACACGGAGAGACGGTCGATTACGGGACTGAGGAAAACACCCTCAGGGCAATTTCATTGCTTAATCATGTAGTCCAGCGGTGTTGTGACAAGCCCTCCTGACAGACCAGCGGCTACGCCGACCTGATGTGCTTTGCCAGGGCAAAAGCCAGTTCGACATACTTCCGAGTTTCGTTAACCCCAATATTCAACTCTTCGGCATGAGCGGCCTTGTTTCGGAGGTCTCGGAGCGTGTTGAAGGCAACTAGCTGACCATCATCGATGACCTTGGACTGGAGCAGATACTCGCCAAGACGGGCCATCGTTCTAAAGGTTTCGGGATGGTTGCCCGGCCCCCATCGAGACGCGGCCGCTTTGGCCGATGCCGCTTCCACTTCGCCCCACGCTTCCATGATGGCGGCGCGTGACGACAGTGGCGCCAAGCGCAACACCTCTTCTTCCCTAGTCAACTTTTTGACCGGGATATCTGTATTGGCGGCGACTTCTCCGTGGTCTTTCCCGGTTCTTGGAGCATCCAGAGAGAACTGGACTCTCGGGCTCCTTGGTTTTGGATGTGCATCCATGTCCAGCCGTTCAACCTTCTCGACGAACTCTAGTTCAAATTCCTTGACCTTCAATTTGCGGAGGAGTGGAACGAGGTCTCGAATCGGTTTCCTTAGCCAGAAAGTCAGGCCGAGTAGGGTGGCGGGCCACGCGATGGCCTTGAGCACGCCGACAACGAAGGTCATCCAATCCATGTCCTGTTCCTGAGGCCGTGTCGGGTATCGGTCGCCATCCTGCTGTGGGAAAGGAGGCGCCACAATGGGCAATTACTTCCCACTCGCCTCAAGTTCATTGCAGGGGAGAAGTTGCCGGTTTGGTGTAGGGGTTGCCTGACAGACACTTCGGCTCGGTCAGCGTGAAGATAGCCGCCGGACGGGGGCGAAAAAAGGGAGCCGCCGTCGCACGGATGAGCTAGGCCAAGTTCGGTTTGCAGCGTCTGAAACGGTCTTTAGTACGGGCCGGGCAATCCATGCGCGCACCGAATATGTCTGAAGGGGAAATTCATGGGCTACCGGAACAAAACGTACGCCGCATTTGCCAGCGAAGACATTCGCTCCTACCGGCTGATGGAGGCATGGCGGGACAACGACCATATCGAATTTGACTTCTTTGATGCCCATGACTTGTTTGTCTCCCGGGACACCAGTTCCCGGGAGACCATCAAGAGGAACCTGCGCGAACGCCTGAAAAACGCCAAGCAGGTGGTTCTTCTGGGCAGTGCGGACGGGAAAAGAAAGGGTGGGGACGGAAAGTCGTTCTTGGCCCACGAGGTCGAGGTCATCATCGAATTTGACCTGCCTGTTGTCGTTGCCAATCTGGATGGCGACCGCAACATCGACAAAGCCTTCATTCCGGAACCGTTCCTGTCGGCTAGCTACTACACGATGTCGGTCTCCTTCCAGCCTAAGATTATCCAGTTCGCCTTGGATGGTTACGTGTCAGCCTACCTGTGCTGATTTGCACTGGGATATACATTTGGGCTCGACAACAAGCGGCAAACCCACCTGCGCCAGCGCCGGTTGGAGGCCCTGCCGGGCCAGCTCCGGCGCCGGCGCAACCTGGACTCTTCGCCTCTTGGTTCGCGAAAATAAATCAGAAGGTACAACTGGTAGAGGCAAGTCTGAGCTTCAGAGTTGCCGGAGTTCTCATTGCCATCTCAGTGGTTTTCTCGGGGGCAGCCCTTGTGGGGTACTTGGCGTCTGGCGACAAGAAGGCAGCAATTGAGTATGGGAGCTACATCATGCCCTGCTTTGGGGCCATCGTAGCGGGGGCGGCCATCTATGTTAAATCTTATGAGAAGGTGGCGTTTGCGACTTCACTCATCTTCTTCTTGCTTGGAGTACAGCTATTCCTCGCAGGTCACGCCAACCACATCTTTATGTGGGGGATGAGTGTCATCGGCGTTCTAATCTTGCTCTCGATGACCTTGCTGGCAGTATTTCTTTCCACGCCAGCGACCAACAAGTTTGGAATCGACCTTCGTGATGGAATTGTTGTGGTCGTTGTCGGGGCTATTTCCATTTGGTCTGGGGCTTTCCTTCTCAACAATGTCGATTGCCTCCAAGATGTGATGAAGAGCAACACGTGCAAGGAAGTTTGGTACTCGCCTCAATTCTAACTATAGGGTTGAGAGGAGAAGCCAGACACAGAGCGCGAATATGGCGAGCACGCCACCAACGGAGAAAGTTACGAGGAAAGAATTGATGTTCATGTGGTACCTCCGTACCCAACATATCCTGGAGTGAGTCTCTGTCAATGGGGATGCTCGTTCGGCCGGGTCAAGGAGGCCATGAAGTGCTACCTCGCCTATGGACATTGTTTCGTTGGCGCGCCTAAACCGGCCAGGGTGAGCAAAATCTCGTGCGCGCTGATGTTCAGGAAATACAACCAAAAAGCTAAAAGGCCTCAGGCTATCCTGCGACCTTTCGCCTGCCTGGCGCTCTGTTCATGCGGGAGGCGTGTGCAAGAGGGCGGAATTCCCGAGGCATCTCTTTGGGTTCAATTGCAGGCCTAGCACCCGCCTTCAGAAAATGCTCGCAGCGACCGATAAGGTGGTTCCACAAATGGACACCTATCCCATGGACGAGATTTTAAAGATTCTCCCCACGCTGGCCCCGTACTTTTCTGCCCTTGTGGCTGCCATCCCCTTCGTCTGGCTGATGACCCGGTCCCGCTCGATGTTTCCGTTGCGGTGGCTACTCTGGCGAATGAGCCACCGGAAAGACACGGTAGGCGACGAGTGGCTGAAACGGCCCATCGAGGAGCGCATCGAACTGGTGAAGATGCGGGCCCTATTGGTTTGGGCGGACAGCTACAAGGATGCGCGCGAACTCGCGACATGGGCGGCGGAAAGGGACATTGACCTTGGGACCCTGGGCGAGTGCCGTTGGCACTTTGACCGTGATAAAAGGCAAATCAGCCCGAAGCTGTGGACGGTGTCCTCGGTAAGCCTCCTGTCGACTTTGCTGATTTATGCTGCCTGCGTGGCGGCAACGTTCGGTGGAATCCTTGCCGCCAAGGACGAGGCAATGGTGTGGCTGAAATCCAACGGACACGGCCTGTACCTGACCGAGTCTTCCGTCAGGCCATTCCATTCTCGCCACTATGTATCAATGCATGCGACTGACTGCGCGGGCAAAGCTGACCCCGCCGGACTCAATGAGGACCGAGAGGTGGCGTGTGAGATGCTGGCGGACCCACATCTTTCTGCAGCGGTCCGAGAAACGCTTGTCGGCCAGCGGGTCTTTGGAATCTCTATTTGTGTGTTGGCGCTGTTCCTCGCCTGCTTCGGCCCCTTCTGGACTTCGACGGTGAGGTCAGCCCAAGCCGTTCGCCGGCTCATCGAGCGATATGACGCAAAACATCCGCCCGAGCGGGCAGAGTGCCGTTGCCCGTGCAGGGTTGGGATATCCGAGGGCGACACCGTCTAAACGGGCCTGCGCGCTCTCGGGTCGTTCGCACTAACCCCGCCCACTGTCACTGTCGTCTGGCTAGGCGCTCCGGTGTCCGTCTGAGTGCCTCTTGGGCTCAGGTACCAGGTCTGGTGACATCGATGAAGGGTCTCGGCGGTCCCGCTGGAGCGGGGTGGCCCGCTGACTGGGTTATCCAGTTTGGAAACAGCATTGCTTCATCGGCGGGAAACAGGGTGACGAAGCGCGCCGGCCAGTCGGGCCTTGTGTGGAGCACGAAGCCGCTGAAGTCCCATTCGAGGTACGCGGAGGAAGTTTTTTCCCTCAGGACGGGCGTGACGCCCTCATCATTGACAACCTGCACAGCCTGCTCAAGCTCTTGGGCTGCAACCACCTGCCAGGGTATGCGGTCAATCATTTCCAGTGGCAGCCCTGCTTTCTGCATGCGTTCGACGACCATGTCGCTCAGTTGCCGGCGCACCGTACCGCTCATCAGGTGCCAGCTTTCCAATGTCACCACCATCATGAAGACCGGCAGGGTTGGAACCGCTTGCAGTGTGCGGCCGGCAAGGATGTCGTCGATGTTCTTGTAGTGCTGGACCACTGCTTTGGCGAGCTCTCCAAGGTCGCTGTCCAACTGGACAGGGTCGGTCAGGTCCCTGGCGCCGAGCCCCATACGTTTGGTCTTGCACTCAATGAAGAGCACCCCGGTGTCGTCGCTTAGGGTCCAGTCCACGCCATCCTTCCGGTGCCGGCCAACGTGGTATTCGGTCTCCGCCCGGACGTTGAACTGAGGGGCGGTGCAGCCAGCTCTTATCACTTCCCCGATGTAGCGCTGGAAGGCCGGACCGAATGCATCGGAGAAGCCCCCTGCCTTGACGATGTCATAAAAGACGCCCGTGGTGATTCGTTCCTGGGCAAAGCGGGGAATTGGACAAAGGACGTAATCGGGATGCGTCGGGTCGTACCTGACAAGGGGGTGGGCGCGAAGGGGATTCCAGGTAAACGCCCAGCTGTCGTCGTGTGACTGCTGGGGGATAGCGAGTTCGCGAAGTTGCCGGGGAGTTCTTGCCAGAGTTTCGAAGAATGCGGTGGAGGCATCCAGCGGGATGCCAAGGGGGTCGCGGTAATCCGTGCGGGTGGTCATTCCCCACTTCGAAAGGAAATTGCCGCCCGTCGCAAAGCCAAGCCACATCACCTGTTGCAGGCTCATCCCGTACTTGGAACGGACCATCCCGTCCAGCACCTCGTCACCGTAGACCTTCCACGCCCGTGTGACTGACGCTCTGTTCCACCCGCCGGACTGCCAGGGAATTTGCTGATGGACGAGTCTATGCATGTGCAACATCACGTCGATTTTGCTGTCTGGGTCGACATCGCCGAGTCGAAGAACGCCGTTGATGCCTGTCCGGATATCTTCATATTTGACGAGACGATGGCTAGGAATTGGATGGCGGCCGGCGTGCAAAATGACCTCGCGGGAAAGAATGTCGAGCGTCCATGGCCAGAGGTGCCGGCGGATGTCGACCGAGGACGGACGTCCAGCGGCATAGCCCTGCAACAGTGGTTGGTCATCGACGATGTGGCGGTGATAGCCCCAGATGGTTTGTAACGCGTCTAGCTGGTCAAGGCTTCGGATGAACCGGCGGAATGCGGCATACGGAACTCTATTGTCTTTCATCGATTCCTTTCCTCTCTCAGGCGAGCATGCTTGCATGTTTCTACTGCAGGTGGTTTTTTGTGGTGTCCATGTCCATGAATTCAGCCCAAAGGTAGGGTTACATTGCCCACGAACATGTGCCAGAGAACGGGTTCGGGCTTGCATGCAAAAAAGGGCAGAGCGCGTCTTCGTGTTCGGCTTCGCCCAACACAACGCGAAAGCATTGCAGACCCATCCGGCCTGCAGACCCGGCGGGGCCAAAAGGCAGAAGAGCCTTCAAGAGCAGGGCGCCGGCATTGCCTGGCGCCCCTTTTTTGGGGGAAGGAAAGTGACTGCTCGGCGAAGGCTTGGATGATTCATTTGGACGGCCAAACGCTTGACAAGTGGCCATCCTCTGCTTTGATGTCCGGAGACCAGTCGCCTTTAGTGCGACATATTGCCCAGCCCAGGAAGGGCGCCACCGGACCATGGAGGGTCCATGACCGTAGCGAGACATGCCAGGCCACACCTGACCACCCACAACCGCGACCAGGGCCACTCGGCTGTGGCGGGGGCTGCCTACCGTTTGGGGTTAAGGCTCAAAGACGAGAGGACGGGCGAGGTCCATGATTTCCGTCGGCGAAAGTTGGGCGAGGAAATTGTCAGGGCCGTGACCGTCGCCCCCTCAGGCGCACCCGCGTGGGCAACGGACCCCCAACAGTTGTGGAACCGCGTCGAAGCCTCTGAAAAAAGGAAAGACTCGCAGGTCGCCCGTGATTACAGAATCCCGGTGCCATTCGGGTTGACGGACGAGCAGGCGGGAGATTTGGCGGAGGAGCTCGCGCGATACATCAGCGACACCCTGGTTGTGCCGGTGTCGGTAGGTCTTCACCGCGACGCTGACCGTGATGCCTTGGGTCTTCTCAAGCCAGCTGAAAAGCAGGGCTACCACGCGCATTTGTATTTTCCCAATCGTCCGCTGGACCTCGACCAATCCGGGCATGCGGGTGGCAAGGGAAGTGCGACGGGGTTCGGGCTGAAGCTTTCGATGCTTTCAGACAAACGCCAGTGCGCAGTGTGGGTCGAAGACTTGAACCGCAAATGGGCTGAGCTCTCGAACGTCTATCTTGCCGCAGCCGAGAAAGCCCCGGTCATCGACCACCGCAGCTACGCACGGCAGGGTGTAGACCTCAACCCTCAGCCCAAGCTTGGCGTGTCGGCGGCAGCGATGGAGAGGCGCGGCATGACCACAGCCAGGGGCGATGTACTGCGGGAGGCGCTGGTCATGGCTGAAGTCCAGCGCAAGGCTCAGGACGCCACCAGCGTGGCTCTACAGGCCGGGCACGACGTCCGGGTCGCCAAGATTGCCGGGAGCGTGGAGCGGGCCGCCACGGCGGCGCAGGGACGGGTAGGCGCCCAGGTCAGCCATGCCATCCCGGTGGCGGTTGCGTCCCGCCTGGTCCTGCCCCGTGCCCAGCGAATGGTCCGCACGAGCTCGGTCCAGCGGGACACCCTTGCCCAGAAAGTTGCAGCGGCGGGCCCGAAGCCGACAAACGCCGCCGAACAACAGGCCGTGGAACGGGCTGTCCAACTGGTCACCATTCTTGAAGGTTTCTTGCAGACGGCGGCCGCGAAGATGAAAGAGCATCTGGCCCTGGTCGAAAAACAGCAGCGGGCCGATTCCGCCGCCCTGGAACTCACCTACCGCGTCGACCAAAGCCGGAGGGCAAGGGCTGCGGCCGAGCGCACTGCCCATGACCTCACCCGGCTGCACCCGATACGCGTCCGGCTGGCCAATGCCGGTCTGCCAGTCAGCGACCCCCGCGCCGCCACGCTCGACCTTGCCTCCCGCCATGACGGGCATGTGCAGGAGACCAAGCGTGCCCTCGGGCGGC
>KBS_T1R1_sep09DRAFT_100007_pt1 | contig 10386 bp, 14 predicted proteins | sample KBSGLBT1R1Sept09_FD_9214 | JGI IMG/M metagenome (IMG submission 9214) | reverse complement strand
TTGACCAGCCAGCCAGTCGCGCCGGCCGCCTTGCCTTCCATCTTCTTTTCCGGGTTCGACTCGGTGGTGAGCATGAGGATGGGGGTACCGCGGTAGTCCGCACGGGTGCGGATCTCGCGAACCATCGTGATGCCGTCCATCACCGGCATGTTCACGTCGGCCAGGATCAGGTCGAACTTGTGGACCGCTGCCGAATCGAGTGCCGCCTGGCCGTTATCGGCCTCTTCGACATCGTGACCGGCGCCGCGAAGGGTGAAGGCCACCATGCTGCGCATGGAAGCCGAGTCGTCTACCGCAAGAATCTTAGCCATCGGAGCACCTTCAGTTCACGCCGGCGCGAGCCGGCAGTTCAATCAATGAGTTAAGGCCGAGCACGGCCACGCCGCGCTGCAGGCTGTCGCTGGCACCGGTCCATGTCACGGAAAGCCCGGCCGCACGCGCATCGCGGGAAAACGCCGCGAGCAGCTGCAGGGCCGCCGTATCCACCTGAGCCACCGCCGTACCGTCGAGTTCGACGGCGTCGCCGGCAGCAAGCGCCTTAAGCAGGGTATCGCGCAAGGCCGGGGCCGCGGCAATACGCAGGTCCGCGTCGAGCGCCAGGGGCGCCAACGTTGCGTCTTTGGAGGATTTCTTCGCCATCGTCCGTACCGGTTCGGCCCTGGGCGCGTGTCGCCCGGGGGTTCGTTCGATGGTCTTATCGGCCTTGGGGGGGAAAGCTTTAGGAAAAGTCCGGGGCGGCGTGCAGGCTCACATCGCCCTTCCCGCCGCGCGGCGGTCGAGGACCCAAACGATGGCCGAATAGATCATGCCCACTAGTGAGCCGAACACCGTGAATACCGCAACCCTGCGGGGCGCGTAGGTCAGCCAGAACCACGATTCGGCCAACCTTGGCCAGTCTTTCGGAAATATCGGAGCGTCGAGCAGTATCCAGAACAGGAGGCCGTACAGCGCGCCGCCGATCACATATCTGCCACGAAATCGGAACCAGCGATCAGCAACGACCAGCAGAGGTAGCCCGATGACGGTGCTCACAAACACCCCTAACACGAAGAGAGCACCAAGACTGCGCCACTCGCTTAATTCGCTACGGTTAATAATAAGTATAGGAACAAAGAGGGCGGCAGCGGCAGAACCGCCACAGAAAAGTAGAGCGATTGCCCTGGATCGAAAAGACGACGTATTGCTACTCACTGCCGCATCCTGATGTGATCATATCGCTCACAGATCCATTCACCCCGTGTGCTCGCTGCCGGCATCCGGACGCGTACTTTTGCGCGTCACATCCGCCGATGCCACAACGGATTCCGGTTGCGAAGCGGGCGGAACGTCGTCGAGACCGAAGCATGAGTCACCGGGCGAAGCTAATCCATCAACAGCACCTCAACGGCAGCCTCGTCTGAAGCTGGAAAAATGACCTCAAGGTCATGCGCATAGTCCTCACCCCAATCGAGCACAGCAGCATTCAGAACTTCCAAGTAAGCGCTCAGCTCTTCGGTTGGCAATCCAGGTAAGCCCTGATGTACAAGGATGACTTTTCGGCATGGAACCCAGCTCAGGCCCCTTAAGCAGTCGCTTAGAGCATCCCAGTTAAATCCGAAGTATCCCGGAAACCAAAGAAGGTAATAGAGCGCCCTCAGCAACTCGTGAGACGACAAGATATGCGGATATATCCGCGCGTAAAACACCTCGGCCGGGTCGTACAAAGTCGTCCCATCGGCGAACTTAAGAGCGGACATAGGTGCCCATTTTGTCGACGTTCCGACGGTGGGGGCGTGGATCGTCATCTAGTACCTGTTCTTGGGAAACCAGAGGACCGACGTCGCCATCACTCCCCCCAAGAACGGTATCCCTAGCCCCATGGGCGAAAGGAACCTTAATGCCATGAGGGATAGCGCATTGCCGAAGCCGATCGACGAGCCGATCATAACGAACACGATCAGATCTGCGGCCACTGCACCGAGAACGAAGCACAAGAAGTACGCCCGCGGCGTCGGATACTTCACCTGCCCTGCCAACCCCAAGGCGCTAAATACGTCAGTCAAGACGCTGAACATGCTTTCACCGTTGAACCGTATACAGATAGAGACCTAGCAATTTCATCAACGCACCTTGGAGGCATCTGAGGATCTATCTAACAGGTTCCGAAATACCTTATATACGTGACTACCAGTGCGTCTAGCCATGCTTGAAGTCACCAGGGTAAGCGGACAAATCTGTGTCTGCTGGCCGCTCAACCCCGTTAGCTGAGGTAGACCGACAAAGGCATTTTTCTGATCGGCGTGGTCAATGAACCATTTGCCGCCGAGCTCCCGGCGGAACGTTTGCCCCACATAGCGGGCTGCGCCGTCGATGAACGTCGCGCTGGCCGGCGCAAGTGCGTCCCGCGAGGAAGAAAAACGATCGAGAAGCATCGACTCAAGTGCGAGAAGCGAGGCCGGGCTCATGTCGAGGTTCTCACCGTAGCTGGACGCTACCAACGCACGAAACCGCTCGATCGCGTCGTGCATATCCGCAAGCCAGTACTGGAACTGCTCATCCTTGTTCATCGACACCTATGCCCCTCGGCGTGAAGCTGATCGTAACAACACCGACCTCATTCCGCGATAGTCGAACCCCTGCTACCCCCTGCCCGGCCCAAGCGCACGATCCGCCCAGTGACCTCATCGTCGTCAACGACAATTTGTACACCCATCATCGACTGACTCCACCGCACATGCGCGCCGGCCGCAGGCCGAGTTCCCCGCGAAATGTTCGCTCGTATGACACCTGTCAATCGAGCTACGCCGGTACAAACTTGAACCGTCCATCGCTGAAATCCGCCCTTACGCCGAAGGACACAAGCTCATTGAGGCTACCGTCTCTATCGCGAAAACCCTCCAAAAATCTGGCTGCTCGCTCGGACGAATAAGGCATGACCCCGTCAATGACGCTCCCCATATTTGCGCCAATCTTCTCAGCCGCATATCTAGCAAGGATCAAGCGACGAATGTTCTCGCGATAGTCATCTTTGAAATCCTCAATGACGTGAACCAACACCGAAGCCTGTATCCATTTAGGTTCGTTGGTGTTCATTGCCTCCTCCGCCATGAACGAACCAATTGCGATGAGTTTCTTTCCGACTTCCGGTGATACTTCGCCAGATATAGCCCGACGATCGCACTCAGGCAACCCAACGTATAGCTCCACTACGCTGAGTCCGGCGTCGATCAGCTCCGAGCTTTTAGGACGAAAGCGAGTGCTCCGGGAATCTATCCGTTGGAACAAATGCTCGAGGGACTCTGTGGGGTTCATCGTCGCGCAGCTCTTACCCAAGGCATAAGCCCCACAGGATCGGCTTCGAACTCGGCGACCATATCTGCGTCCATCTTAATTTTTTGCACCCACATCGCCATTCCGCCGATTACAACATGTAAGTACAGCTCGCCGTCGCCACCAGTCTCCACGGAATACATCTCAGCGAGATTCTTATATCGCACGTTCATGGAGAAAAAGACCGTCCTTAAACCACCGGAGTCAAGAAAGCGGCCTTGTTAGCGACCGACAACTGTTGCTTGAATTTTTCTTCAGTGAAGCAGCTTGACGTAAACCGCTTCAACAACAGCGTCAACGTCATCGTCCACCTCCGGCACATACAACGATACTGTTCCATCGCAGCACACCATTCTTTATGAAATTATCGAAAAGCCTTCTTCCCGGAGAAAATTTGAAATCGGTCACATGAGTACCAGGTTCATCTCCGCACCGTAAGCACTACCAACGCCCCGACAATCGACAACTTCGCCTTCCCATACATCACTTTTTAGCGGCGCTCGATGGACGACAGAGTCAACACTGAGGGCTCATCACTCGAGCATATACTCAAAAGGTTCTGCTAAACCCCAGCGCTCGTCTTGCGCCCTTGCTCTATCAAATACACGAACTATCGAATCCAGCACTGATCCAAGCTGATCCCTTGACCGTGATGAATTCACCCAAACAATCGTGAATGGCCTTTCGACTCCACCACTGAGAATGTCCCAAAGCGCGTCCAAATTGCGCCCGTAGTACGTGAGATTCAACGCAGTGGCAATCTGGCGATGAAAATCTGCTTCAGAACTTATGATGCCTCCATCGACGACTATCCTCACGGCCGAACTCCTTCTCGCACGGAAATGGACTCAAAACCAGCGCACCGCTCGAAGTCGGACGACGTTCGTTTACGTACTAGGCCGCGGATGCCATACAGAGAGGAAATCAATGAGACTATGTTCAGTGATGTCATGATTTTCAAAGAAGTCTTCGAATATGCGAACGGCAACCTCAACGTCTCTGCAAACAGTCCTGTCATCGAATGGATGGTCATCAAACACCGTCGTCGCTCGAAAAGGAAGATCACTGGGTTCCCACCACTCCCTCATCTTTGTCTTCTCGTCTGATCGCTGAACCGGCGAATACGTCAAACGACATTCGCGTGGGTTCGCACTCATGCTTATAGACACCCCGTGCTTCGTTCGAGAGTCCGTTTCCCGATATCCCGCCACCAGCTCCATGCCTCCGCCGTACTCGTAACCCCGCCTCAACCAATCTTCGACCCGCTCCCATACGGGCGATGACAAGCTGATTCCAATCAAATCGTTCATCTCCCGGGCTACCGCCTGCATCAGAAGAATCGTATTCATTTCCTTAAGATCACTCACCACAATTCCTCCTAGATTCTTGCTTCCCGGAAGCATGAAAAGTTCGAATGCACTAAGAGATTAGGCGCTTCCATATACCGCTTCACGTAGAACACGCTGCTCATCGGAGGTGCCGTCTGAGACGAACACTCCACCAGCGAACTCGATACGAGTGACGCCGTCGCGATAAGACATATCAAAGCCGGAGCTCTCCAGGCTCGATGCGTAAAACTGTCGGTTCTGAAACCGAAAAAAAAGCGTCAGAAATCCACATCGGCGACCCTATCATCTCGACATAGCCCGGACGTAAAACTCTCCGCGAAGGGTTACCAGACGTGTCAACAATCAGACTATCCAAAGGGGGTGGAAGTCCGCTCTCTCTGAGCTTCAAAGTGGAAACGTCGATGTCCGAATCGCGAAACTCTAGAAGATCCGTCGCATTCTGCCAATAGTAGTAATTCCAGTCATAAAACGACGCTTGGAGAAACGAGGCAAAGTGGTCCGACAACGAGCGAACAAGATCCTCCGGCGCGCAGCAACTCCATTCGTCAGAAATGATACGAAGGACTTGATGATTCCACGATGTGAGCGTTGAGAACTCAATTCGCTCACGATCAAACTCTATGGTGAACGCATGGTTACCTTTACGTACCAGCTGCTTCGAGAGATCCTTTGATGCAACATATCGGCCAAAAAAAAGAACGCGTGACACGTCCCCCGTGTGACGGGATACAAGCGTCCAAAGTGAGCTAGCCGCCAGCGCCTGCCCCTGGAAGATGATCTCGAGACAAAGCTTCACTAGAACTCCCTGCCTCAGGCAAACGCACGCTCGCTATGCAGCCAAAATCGCTGAGAAACGCCTTCGCGACGTCCACCGTTTCCGAGCAACCACTATCACTGTGACCTATATGAGCTGACCGTAAATCTTAGGCCAACTAGCTATCAGTACATCATGATTCCCTTAGGCACATCACCGGTGTGCAAAAACTCGAGAAAACAAGTTGCCCGTGAAAGCCAGGGCGACCCGCCGTAGAACTTCAAACGACCTTCAAGCTGCCACCTGTGCCGCGATATAGGTTCGCCGTGAACCTATATCGCTTTGAGCCACTTGTCGACTTGAAATACCACTCGATGTAATCCGGCCACGGCCCTTCTAAATTCACGTCAAGCACAGCTACATTCGTAACGAACGGCGCCCCTACTGGACTTTGTGCAATTTCGCCAAGTGCGACCTTCGCCTGTATGGTGGAAAGCCATCCCTTAAACTCCGCGACCGTAGCAAACGATACGTCGTCGGGCAGGTCGGGCAAACTATTCATACTAAGATCCTAGCGAGTTCAGTTGCCACCCGCAGGGAACGACCTCGAGTTCCCGGGGCGAAACCGCGTGGTCAACATCGCGAGCGGCCCGAGTAGTATCGGAGTGCCTAAAAAAAGTCGACGTCAGTCTAAATCAAATCCAGCTCTTCGCGATCTGCTTTCATCTACACCTAGCAAGAGCCGATCGCAGGCCGTCGCCGAGGGCCACATCGGTGGAGGATGTCGCCAACTCGACATACTCAGAAGGCAATACACCATCGCCACTCCATGCTTTCAGCTTCACGTGAACACTCGGCCTGATTGTTATCACGCCATCCTGACTTCGTACGGAGCATGTGACCATTTTTTTGTAGACAGCAGCTTCTGTCTTGCCGCCGAAGCGTTCGATGGCGCGCTCAGTCCACGCTTGATTGACTTGCTTTGAATGTTCGCCATCGAAGAAAACAGGGTACTCCTCCATCGTTATCCATCGACTCGCTTCTAAAGCTCTACGTAACGAGTCGCCAAGGATGGACTCAGGCACATCGAGACCATGGAATTCGCACACACCACCGGGATCCCTTCCCATCAAGCCACGCCCTGAATAGGTCTCGACGCAAATGAACCTTTCATTCATAGAGACACTTGCGGCCTTGGACTCTTTCAACATCTTCTCACTCCCCAGCTACGACCTTGACATTCAACGTCACGCCCTTCGTTGCCGCGTAGTCTACAGCACGCTTTATCTGTGCCCATTGCAACTCGTTTGTGGTGGGTGGCACCGCAACCTGAACTTCGCGCGACTGGATATCCGACGCATTAAGATTCTTACCGGAGAGTGAGTACTCAGTAAATCCGGCCGCCGCGTCCACGCTAGTTTTTAGAGATGAGTAAACCTGTTGTGGGTTAACAATGCGCGACGGAGTCATTGTATCCAGCGTCTTTACACTCACTGCGGTGCCCGTACTCGGATCATAGAAGTCAAATGTCTTGAAGTTCGGCGGCAATCGGGTGCCGGCTGGCATCTGTCCTGCGACGAATTCCTCAAACGGCATGCCTTGAGCATTGATACCCTGGCCATACTTCATCGGAACTTCGAGATACGGTTCAGTGATATCGGCATGAGCGACATTCACTTCGGAGTAGGGCTTCGACCACGAACCTGCGGTATAGACCAGCAAGCCCTGCATACCAGCATCGTTCGCGGCGGATACCTGCGTCGGAGTTCCACCGAATACCGATGTAGCGGCCCCCGCGCCTCCGAAGATCGGACCAAGTACGGCCGTTTCAAGATGTGCGCGGTCCGCTGCACTCATGCCACCGGCGCTAGCCGACATCGATGGCCGACCATCGGCTTCGGTCACGAGCGTGTATGCATACGTTGTTCCATTCGTGCCCCCGTAGCCAGGGACGGTCTGGAGACCCTGAGCAAGAAGAATGTCATAGGCGCTCGACGCGGGATTTGTGGACTGCAGCGCTTTGTAGATGCTCGGATTCATCAGACCTGCATATTGACTGGTAAGTGCCAGACTCTGAGAGGCGCTCGTCGCGCTCCACCGATCACTAACGTCCTTACGACATGCGTCAGTCGCACACCCTGCGAGATCCTTGTCTCTCTGGGTCCGCTGATCGTGATTTAGATAGTTGTACGTAGTTGCGTCGAGGGCCGCTACGGCACCGCCATCGCCCCCCACTGCGGCCCCGAGCGCCAAGCTTCCCGCCTTCATTAGCGCAGCAAACTCCGGGGTACCGTGCTGGTAACCTGCATCCTCGATTGCTTGAGCCATCGCACTTGTGGCGATCTGATTGGCCACCGCACCAGTTATCGCATTACTGACACTTCCACCGCCGATAGCTGCCACGCCCGCAGCAACCGCCGCGTGCAACGCTACCTTCTGTGGACTACCCTCGTCCCACCCCATCTCCTTACCGATATCGCCTGCGGCCTGGAATCCGAGTTGGGCCGCAGCTTGGCTGAGCTCTTGCCTATCTTTAATCTTCTGGAGATCAAAGCTGTTTTTCAGAGGGGCGTCGTCCAAGGTCGGGTTGCGGTTCAGCTCCCCCAAGTCTTTATCCGGATCGTTTCGAACGATGATCGTGCCTTCCGCAATTCCCGATAGGGTGTCACTACTGCTTTTGCCATGCTGAGGCACGGCCATCGAGAGACCAGCACCGATTGCACCTGCCACATTGCTTGACATCGTGCTTCCGCCACTAATACTTACCTGACTGGCGTTGTACTTCGATTCGTTGTGAACATCCTCCCACACCAAGTCGCCGGTACTAAGCGCATTCCTCGTAGCGTCTGCTGCACTTGCGATTTGACCACCCACAAGGTGTGTTGTGCCTCCGACGTCGATTAGGAAACCTCCGCTTCCCGCTTTGATCCCGCTCACGTCATTGACGCCGGTGTATTGACTGTCGACTTTGCTCGCAGCGTAGTAAGCACTACCGCTGACGAAGCCACTCTGCGTGATACCGACCATAACCTTGCCGCCAGCCTGCATGGTCTTGCTAGCGTAGTCGTCGGTATCCTGCTCGCTGCGAATGGTGAGGTTGTTGCCGATGTCCGCAACAACCTGATTGCCCCTGAGCTGAGCACCCTCGATCGTCGTATCGTGGCCACTGACGATGGTGAGCTTGTCGTCAGCATCGATCGTCGTTTCCGCGTGAGTCGTCCCATTACCGTGCGCCTTGCCGGTGCCTACGCTGGCCGAAGCGTAGATTCCGAATCCATCCGAGCCAAAGCTAACGCCCACGCTTCCCGACGAGTTCTTCGAGTCGTTCTTGAGGCTATGCTCCTCCGACTGGCTCAACAGGTTGATGTCGTTGGTAGCCGCCAACGCTACATTCTTGCCGGACACTTCCGCTCCAATGAGCGTCAGATCACCACCTGTCGCGGCAATCGTGATGTCTCCCCCGCTAGTAATGTGGCCGCCGTACGAAGTCCCATCATGTGTGCTCGTCTTGCTGCTCGCACTGCTTCCGCCGATACCGACCTGGACGTTGATGCCGGTCGCCGCCGCCGCGCTGCGGGCATCGGAGATGCCGCTGATACCCTGCACGGCCTGGACGCCGTCCTTTACCTCGTATGCCGCCTTGGCCGCATAGAGTGCTTTCAGCCGATCGTCGTCCGCGTTGCTGGCGTGCATCGTGTCGCTTCGCGCACTCATTGCCAGATCGTAAAGACCACCGCCGAGCCCGCCCGTGACGCCGCCCTCGCTGTGCTTCTGCGACTGCTGCGTATCCAACAAATCAAGATCAGCATCGATCGTGACGTTCTTGCCGACAATCGTCGTGCCGGTCTTACTAATGACATCCGTACCGGTCAGGTGCAGGTCACCACCAGCGCTGAGAGTCACACTGCCGTCAGTCGAGCCGACAACGCTACCCGTATGGGTCACCTGCTGCGAGCTATCGCTGCGACTGTCCTTAGCCTGTCCGTAGAGCTCATTCATTCCGCTTCGGGAATAGCCCGTCGTGGTGACGCTCTTGCTGTGGCTGTCGTCGTAAGTGTCGATAGCCGTGGTCAGGTGCAAGTCGTTACCCGCCGCGACGATCACATCTTGCGTGCCGGCGATCTTCGCTCCCTCACCGAGCACGTCGTGCCCTGCGGCAACCGAGATCGAGTTGCCACTGAGCAGCGTGCCATTTGCGACGTGCTGCGCGGAGTCGTCGTTGGTGACGGTCTTCTTGCCTTGCTGGACGAGACCACCGCCACGATTCATCACGAAGCCGGATTTCTTGACAGTCTCATCGTGGGTGGAGTTATACGTGTCTGTCGTAGCCAAGAGATTGACGTCATTGCCTGCGGCAAGAGCGATATTGCCCGTAGCCTTGACGGACGCGCCTTGGGTCGTCAGGTCGTTGCCTGCCACCATGTTGATGTTGTCGCCGCTGAGCGTCGTCCCGTACGCGAGCGTCTGTTCACTGGTGTCGTGCGTCGTAGTGGTCTTGCTGCCGAGCAGACCGCTCTTCTTTTTCTTGGTGTCGGTAACGACCGTATGCGACTCGTCCTCGGCCGTAAGCGTCAAATCATGCCCAGCCGCCAAGATGACATCACCCGTCTTCGTCCCAATCGTTGCCGCATCCAGCGTAGCGTCATGCCCAGCCGCAATCTGCACGCCCGTCCCGGCATCTACCGTCACCCCACGCACCGTCTCATCGGTCGTCGTCTGGGTGATGTGCTTCTTCCCTTCCTTCCAGCTCTCCGTACTCGTCTGGCTGTCCGTGACCGCCGTCATGTTCAGGTCGTTGCCGGCCTGCAATGCCGCGGCGCCGCCTGCCTTGATTTGGGTCCCTTCAAGCGTCGCGTCGTGACCTGCCGCCACGGTCAGGCTGCCACCGGCGTCCAGGCTCGTCACATCGTGCGCGGTCTTGGTCGACGTTCCGTTCGTGGTCGCCGTGAGCGACAGGTCGTGACCGGCCAGCAG
>KBS_T1R1_sep09DRAFT_100006_pt1 | contig 10622 bp, 9 predicted proteins | sample KBSGLBT1R1Sept09_FD_9214 | JGI IMG/M metagenome (IMG submission 9214) | reverse complement strand
CGTCGCGCCGACTGGGACGCCTATCTCGCCTGGGCCGTCGATGCCTTCCGCATCACGGCAGGCGGCGTCAGCGATGCCACCCAGGTGCACACCCACATGTGCTACTCGGAGTTCAACGACATCATCGAGGCCGTCGCCGCGATGGACGCGGACGTCATCTCGATCGAGACCAGCCGCTCGCGCATGGAGCTCCTGGACGCCTTCACCCGCTTCCAGTACCCCAACGGGATCGGTCCGGGCGTCTACGACATCCACTCGCCCCGCGTCCCGACCGAAGCCGAAATGGCCGACCTCCTCGCCCGGGCCCTTCAGGTCCTGCGTCCCGACCAGCTCTGGGTGAACCCCGACTGCGGCCTGAAGACCCGCGGCTGGCCGGAGGTCTCCGAGGCCCTGAAGGGCATGGTCGCGGTGGCAAAGGCCGCCCGCGAAAGACTCGCCGTGGCGGTCTGAAAGGCGGCGCTCAAGTAGCGCTGCCCTTTTGTGGGAGCCGCTTCAGCGGCGATTAGCCTCTCCGCCCGCGTCAGCGTTCACTGACGCGGGCGCAGGGCCAACCCCGCAGCACATCCACCCCATTCCCTGACGGAGCGAAGGCGTACAACCTCATAACCTACGGCCTTCCATCGGAAGGAGCGTCATATGAGGAAGAAAGGAATCGCCCTGCTGCTCGCCCTTGCAAGCACGCAGGCTATCGCGGGAGAGCGTCCGTACGTCCACGATCTGGATCGCCGTTTCGACCAGTACACCTGGGTCACTACCCACAATGCGTTCAATACCTGGGCGCCCTCGAACCAGAGCAGGGGCATTCCCCAGCAGCTCCTCGATGGCGTGCGCGGCCTGTCGCTGGATCTGCATGAGCACCAGGGCAGGGTCAAGGTATGCCACGGGTCGTGCGCTTTCGCGGGCCAGCCGCTGGCCACCCATCTCAGTGACGAGATCGTCCCCTTCCTTCTGGCCGATCGCCAGGCCATCGTCACGATCCTTCTGGAGGACTACGTCTCGTCGGCGGCGCTACGCAGCGAGCTGGCCAGGGTCCCCCACCTGGCACGCCTGACATTCAATCCGGACACCTGGAATACCCCGGGCTGGCCGACGCTTCGGCAGATGATCGCGGCGAATCAACGACTGCTGATTTTCGATCTGAAATCCGAAAACGCCGGCCGCTACAGCCTCCCCGGCGGCGTGGCGACGATCATGTCGTCCAGGGCCGGAACGTCGGAAAACTACTGGGAACTGGGCAGGACCATCTTCACCCACGATACCTCGTGCAGGAGCCGTTGGTCGGGCACCCTGGAGCCAGGACAGGTGCCGTTTCGCGGGAAATCGTGGCCGCGCCTGTTCGTCATGAATCATTTCCATGGCGTCGCCGAAACCCTGCATTCGAAGACGGACAACCGATACGACAAGCTCATGGAACGCGTGTACGGCACCTGTGCCGTCGCCGCTCGTCGCCCGCCAAATTACATCGTCATCGACCATTACCAGCAAGGCGATGCCTTCGAGCTTGCCGGCGTACTCAATCAGGGCGGCATCGTCCTGTACGAGGGCAATCATGCAACCCAGGACATCGTGTGCGGCATCCCCGGCGGGGAGACGACCGCCATCAACTTCAAGAGCGGAAGCCGCCGGGGCTGCGAGAACGATGAGGCCCGCTCGGCTCGCCTGTTCGGCCTGCGCGCCGGTACGACAATCACCGTATTCGACTCCCCCGATGGGAAACGATCCGACGATTACATGGTGGTTCGGGTCCTCAAGGACCTCGGCGGCCACGCCGTGACGATTCCCTCCTTCCATACCTCGTACAAGGACGCCTACGTCGACGTCCAGGCCCGGTACCACAACGGCCTCGACGGCAAAGTGTCCCGCGTGAACGTGGCCCCGGCGGCCCGCCGATAGGGGCCAGCCGGGGCGCCGGGGCCTGAACATCCATGCAATCGTCACTCCCGGGGTTTACCCTTCCCCCTGCAAACCCGGCAAAGGCCGTGTATCATGGCGCGCCCCCATTTATCTCTTTATCCGTAAAGAAGGATATATACCCACGATGAGCAACTTCCTCTTCACCTCCGAGTCGGTCTCCGAAGGCCATCCGGACAAAATCGCCGACCAGATCTCCGACGCCGTTCTGGACGCCATCCTGGCCCAGGATCCCCGCGCTCGCGTGGCCTGCGAGACGCTGGTGAAGACCGGCGTTGCCATCGTCGCGGGTGAAATCACCACCAGCGCGTGGATCGACCTCGAGGCGCTGACCCGCAAGGTCATCCTCGATATCGGCTACGACTCCTCGGAAGTCGGCTTCGACGGCGAGACCTGCGGCGTGCTGAACCTCATCGGCAAGCAGTCCCCGGACATCAACCAGGGCGTGGATCGCAAGAAGCCGGAAGAACAGGGCGCTGGCGACCAGGGCCTGATGTTCGGCTATGCCACCAACGAGACCAGCGAATACATGCCGGCGGCGATCCACTACGCCCACCGTCTCGTCGAGCAGCAGACCAAGGTCCGCAAGAAGAAGAACTCGCCGCTGCCGTGGCTGCGCCCGGACGCCAAGAGCCAGGTCACCCTGCGCTATGAGAACGGCGAAGCCGTTGCCATCGACGCTGTCGTGCTCTCGACCCAGCACGATCCGGACGTGAAGCAGAAGGACCTCATCGAAGGCGTGCGCGAGCTGATCCTCAAGCCCGTACTGCCGGCGAAGCTGCTGCACAAGGGCACCAAGTTCCACATCAACCCGACCGGCAAGTTCGTCATCGGTGGCCCGGTGGGCGATTGCGGCCTGACCGGTCGCAAGATCATCGTCGACACCTACGGCGGCTGGGCCCGTCACGGTGGTGGCGCGTTCTCGGGCAAGGATCCGTCCAAGGTCGATCGTTCGGCCGCCTACGCCGCGCGTTACGTCGCCAAGAACATCGTCGCGGCCGGTCTGGCCGACCGTTGCGAAATCCAGGTCAGCTACGCCATCGGCGTGGCCGAGCCGACCTCGATCTCGGTGACCACCTTCGGCACCGGCAAGATTGCCGACGAGAAGATCGAGAGGCTGATCCGCAAGCACTTCGACCTGCGCCCGTTCGGCATTATCAAGATGCTCGACCTGGTCCACCCGATGTACCAGCAGACCGCTTCGAACGGTCACTTCGGCCGCAAGCCCTACGAGGTCACCGACAAGAACGGCAACACGTTCACGGCGTTCTCGTGGGAGAAGACGGACAAGGCCGAGATCCTGCGCGATGCCGCCGGCCTCGGCGTGAAGGCTGTTCGCGCCAAGTAAGCGAGCGCGACTTAGGCAACAAGGAAACGGGCGCCTTCGGGCGCCCGTTTTCGTTCGAACGATTCGATCTATGCCACAGTGCGGAAACCCGGCTTGCAAGGGTTCCCCGGCATATCATCGGAGCACGCCCATGGTCCGCTTTCTCTGCGCCACGATCCTGCTCGCTGCCATGAGTCTGCCCGCGGTCGCGGATGTCCGGCCCTTTCCGACGACCTTCCGGATCCAGGACATCGCTACCGATGGTGCCACCATCCACGTTCGCGTCGGCGGCAAGGGTCCCGCCATCGTGCTGCTGCACGGTTTCGGCGACACCGGGGATATGTGGGCGCCGCTGGCCGAGAATCTGGCCCGGGACCATACCGTCATCGTGCCCGACCTGCGAGGCATGGGCATGTCGTCGCATCCGGCCAGCGGCTACGACAAGCGAACCCAGGCAGGCGACGTACGCGCGGTCCTCACCCAGCTCGGCGTCGATCGCGCTGTCGTCGTCGGTCACGATATCGGCACCATGGTGGCCTATGCCTATGCTGCCCGCTATCCAGACAAAACCGTGCGTCTGATCGTGATGGACGCACCGGTTCCGGGTATCCCGCCATGGGACCAGATCGTGCGCAATCCCCTGCTGTGGCACTTCGATTTCGGCGGACCGGACATGGAGCGTCTGGTCGCAGGACGCGAACGTATCTACCTGGATCGCTTCTGGAACGAGTTTGCGGGTGACCCGACCAAAATCGATGAGGGCACGCGACAGCACTATGCCCAGATCTACGCTCGCCCCGGCGCGATGCATTCGTCCTTCGCCCAGTTCCGTGCCATTCGCCAGGACGCCGAGATCAACCAGGCGTCACTAGCGACGAAGCTGCCTATGCCCGTGCTCGCCATCGGCGGCGAAAAATCGTTCGGCGCGAACGAAGCCATCGTCATGCGCAATGCGGCGGGCAACGTCACAGGCCTGGTCATCCCGGGCGCCGGTCACTGGCTGATGGAAGAGGCAACCGATGCCACCATCGCAGCAGTGCGCAATTTCGCCGACGGCAAGCCCGTCGCCGGAGCGACGACGCAGTGAGCTAGCGGGCCGACAGTCTATCGGCCAGCGGCAAAGCGCACGCCCGCTGCTGCCCGTCGCGCCGTGGAAGCTGCCTAGCCGCGAAGGTCACGGCGACTTCATGGCCCGGATGCGACACCTGAGGGGTCGCTACCGGAGAAGACACCATGCACCTCACCGTACCCCGCATCCTTGCCACGGCCCTCCTCGCCGCCGCCCTGCCCATGGCTGCCCTCGCCCAGCACACCGATTCCAAGGGCGGCACGCCAACCGACGCCGGCTTTGTCACCAACGCGAGTGGTGCGGGGCTGGCAGAGATTGAAGCCGCGAAGCTGGCCGATACGAACGCCGGCTCGGACAAGGTGAAAACCTTCGCCCACCAGATCATCGCCGACCACACCAAGGCAGGCGAGGAACTGAAGACGCTTGCCGCAGGCGATCGTGGTTACGCCACCGCCGAATCGCCGCCGCCGGCGAACCAGAAGGACATCGACGCGCTGAAGCTGCTCCATGGTGCGGCGTTCGACAAGGAGTTTGCCAAGGTCATGGTGGCCGATCACCAGAAGGCCGTGGCTATCTTCGAAGTCGAGGTAGAGAAGGGTTCGAACAAGGACTTGCAGGCGTTTGCGAAGAAGACGCTGCCGACGCTGAAAGACCACTTGAAGATGGCTCGGGCTTTGAATACCTCGAAGTAACGAACCGCAGCGTCCTCGCGCGACCCGTGCGCGCGAGAAATTCGATGCACGTCAACAGATCGGAATAGCGATAGCCGAAATTGCGTCGGCATCCCGATGACACCTACAACCGAGGTGGTATAGAAACACGCCATCCTGCGGTCTATCGTGATGGTGCAAAACACATTGGATGTAAGTCCCACCCGTCAGCAACGGAGGCTGGCCATGATCACATCACCCCTCGCACGCCTGCGCATGCCCGTGCTTTTCATGAGTGCGCTACTCGTATGCCTTTCGTGCTTACCGACGATCTCGCACGCAAGGACCCTTTACCACCAGGATGGCACCACCACTTCGTATTACGACGAAGATGTCGACTATGAATCTGACGACGATGATTATGAGCCCGTGAGTTACGGTGCTGCAGAGGATGCTCGCCTGCAAAAGCAGTACGACGACTACAACGCGAAGCACAACCTGAAGACGTTTTCTGGCCTCCCTCTGGCTTGCAAGGATCAATACTGCAAGAAGTACGTCAGCGGCTCCTATTAGGCGTGAGAGTCATGGCGCTTATCACCGGTGCACCGAACAAAACCACGTAAGGTCAGTCCGGGCGATGTAGCAAATTCGACCGGTCGCGGCATGCCTTCATCCGCTGCGATGAAGACGAACGAATCGCCTTCCAACACATAGCTCGCCAACAGTGACTTGTCGGCGTCGTCGCCGATGCTGTCGATCCAGGTGATTGAGCGCGGCGTGGTGCCGGGGTCGAGGATGAAGCGCCCGGCAAGCAGGAGCTCGCCGCTGGGCAGGTTGACGGCGAAGGTGTCGCCTTTGATCGTCGTGATCGCGCCGTTGCCGCCGTGGACGTCCGGCGGATCGACCACGCCATTTTCCTCGAAACGGGTCTGGGTCCAGGTGCCCTGGAGGTTTTCTAGGTCGTTCATGGTCTTCCTTGAGCGGGGGCGCTGGCTAGCACGCTATCGCCGCTGAAGCGGCTCCCACAAAGAGCCGGCTCCCACACGGAGCAGCGATCTGCTTTATGTGGGAGCCGATTTATCGGCGATGCTTTTCGCGCGGATGACTCCCGGCGGCCGATCAACCGTTGCGGTTGGAACCGGACAGCACGTCGACCCACACGGCGAGGACGAGGATCACGCCCTTGATGATCATCTGCCAGGAGTTGTCGACGTCCATCAACTGCATGCCGTTGTCGAGGCTGGCCATGACCAGGGCGCCGATCAACGCACCGTAGACGGTGCCCGAGCCGCCGCGCATGGACGTGCCACCGATGAAGCAGGCCGAGATCGCATCGAGCTCGCCACCGGTACCGGCGGACGGAGAGCCCGAACCGGTGCGCGCCACGGTGATGATGCCGGCGAAGGCGCACATGAGACCCATGATCGCGAATACGACGAGCTTGACGCGGGCCACGTTGACGCCGGACAGGCGCGTGGCTTCCATGTTGCCGCCGACGGCATAAATGTGCCGGCCGAACACGGTCTGCGTGGAGACGTAGGTGAATACGGCAAGCAGGCCGAGCAGGATCATCACCGGTATGGGGATGCCATTGGCGTCGTTGAGCATGCGCACGAAGCCGAAGATGAAGGCGCCGACGGCGACCATCTTCGCGACATCGACCCACAACGCGGCCTGCTGCAGGCCGAGCTTTCCGCGGCGCACGCGACGGCGCGCGGTCAAGGCGACCATGGCCAGGAAGATCAGGGCACCGATCCACACAGAGACGCTGGGCGGCACGAAGCCCTGGCCGATCGTGATGAGGTTGTCCGGCGCGGGAGCGATGGTGGAGCTACCCGTGATGTAGAGCACGATGCCGCGGAAGGCGAGCATGCCGCCGAGACCGACGATGAACGAGGGCACGCGCAGCTTGGTGACGATGTAGCCGTTCAACCCACCGATCAGCAGGCCCAGCACCAGCACGGCGCCGATCGACGGCCACGTTCCCCAGCCCTGGTTGACGGTGAGGATCGCGACCACGCCGCCGAGCAGGCCGAGCTGCGAGCCGATCGAGAGGTCGATTTCGCCGGCGATGATGACGAAGACCATGCCGCAGGCGAGCATGCCGGTGATCGCCATCTGCCGGAACAGATTGGACAGATTACCCGGCGTAACGAAGGCCGCATCGGTCTTGATGTGGAAGAACACCCAGATGATCGCCACCGCAATGAGCAGCGCGAGGATCTTGTAACGGACGAACAGTTGCTGGATTTGCTGCGACTGCATGGAGGAGCTTCCTGGTATCGCGTGAAGTGGTGGGAGGATCAGGCCGCGTGCGCCGGACCTTCGGCGGCATGCGAGATGGCGGCGGCAAGCACCTGCTCCTGTGTCAGCCCGACGTTCTTGAAGTCACCGCGCAGCTTGCCTTCACCGACGACGAGAACGCGATCGCTCACGCCGAGCACCTCGGGCATTTCCGACGAGACCATGATGATCGCGACGCCCCGGGACGCCAGTTCGAACATCAGTTTGTAGATGTCGTACTTGGAGCCGACATCGACGCCACGGGTGGGCTCGTCGAGGATCAGCACCTTGGGACCGGGCAGCAGCATCTTGGTCAGGACGGCCTTCTGCTGGTTGCCGCCCGACAGGCCCATGATGGCCAGCTCCGGGCTGGCCGTCTTGACNCGCAAGCGCTTGATCTCGGCCTCGACCACCTGGAGTTCCGCCTGGCGATCGATCTGGCCCGCATGCGCATAGTGCGACAAGGTGGCCAGGGTGATGTTGTCGCCCACGCCCAGGAGAGGCACGATGCCCTGGCGCTTGCGATCTTCCGGCACGAGCGACAGGCCGGCCTTGATCGCCTGCTCGGGAGTCTTGATCTTGATCGGCTTGCCTTCGAGGACCAGCTCGGCCTCGGAACGCCCCGGGTAGGCGCCGAAGATCGCCGAGACCAGTTCGGTGCGTCCCGCGCCCACGAGTCCCGCGATGCCGAGGATCTCGCCACGACGCACTTCGAAGGAAATGTCGTCGACACGCTTGCGATTCGGATTGGCCACGTCCCAGCAGGTGACGTGCTTCGCTTCGAAGATCACCTCACCGATGTCGTGGTCCACCTTCGGGAACAGGTTCTCGATGTCGCGACCGACCATCGCGGTGATGATCGAATGCGTGGTCATCTCGCTCATCGGCTTGGTGACGATGTGCTTGCCGTCGCGGATCACGGTGACCGTGTCGCAGACGCGCGCCACTTCCTCGAGCTTGTGCGAGATGTAGACGCAGGCCACACCCTCCTTCTTGAGGTCCTCGATGATCGACAGCAGGGTGTCGGTCTCGGAGGAGGTCAGCGAGGAGGATGGCTCGTCGAGGATCAACAGGCGTGCGTTCTTGGCCAGGGCCTTGGCGATCTCGAACAGCTGCTGATAGCCGCCGCCGTAGTTCATCACGGGCGCCGCGACGTTGACGTCTTTCAGCTTGAGGCGGGCAAGCAGGGCGTCGGCCTTCGCATACATCGCGTCGAAGTCCATCACGCCGCCAAACTTGCGGATCTCGTTGCCGAGGAAGATGTTCTCGGCCACGGAGAGCTGCGGAACCAGCATCAGCTCCTGGTGGATGATGACGATGCCGGCATCCTCGCTGTCGCGCACCGAGTGCGCGCGCAGGGGCTTGCCGTCAAAAAGAATCTCGCCTTCCCAGGTGCCATAGGGATACACACCGGACAGGACTTTCATCAGGGTCGACTTGCCGGCGCCGTTTTCGCCGCACAGGCCGACGCATTCGCCTGGCCGAACCGCCAGGTCGATGCCATTGAGCGCGCGCACGCCGGAAAATTCCTTGACGATCTGGCGCATCTCGAACAGGTATTCGCTCACCGATATTTCCTTTAGCAGGACGACGCCCCACCATCCGGCGGGGCGTCGTCGATCTTACGCTAACGCTTCGCTTACGGGCCGACCTGGGCCTGGGTGTAGAAACCGTCCTTCACCACGAGATCGACGTTCTGCTTGGTCAGCAGGGTCGGGGTGAGCAGGATGGTGTTGATGTCACCCTTGCCGTTGTTCATCTTGGAGGTGAACTGCGGGGCGGTGCCCTGCGCGAGGTCGATGGCCAGGTTGGCGGCGTCCGTGGCGATCGTCTTGATCGGCTTGTAGACCGTCATGGTCTGCGTACCGGCCTTGATGCGCTTGATCGCGGCGAGATCGGCATCCTGGCCCGACACGGCCACCTTGCCGGCCAGCTTCTGGCCGTTGAGGGCGGCGATGGCGCCACCGGCGGTGCCGTCGTTCGAGGCGACGATGCCCTGGATGTTGTTCTTGTTCGCGGTCAGCGCGTTCTCGATGATCGACTGGGCGTTCGAGGNGAGCCACTCGTTGGTCCACTGCTGGCCGACGATCTTGATGTCGCCCTTGTCGACCAGCGGCTTGAGGACCTTCATCTGGCCTTCGCGAAGGATCTTCGCGTTGTTGTCGGTCGGCGCGCCACCGAGCAGGAAGTAGTTACCCTTCGGTGCGGCGTTGACCACGCCCTGGGCCTGCATCTGGCCGACCTTGTCGTTGTCGAACGAGATGTACGCGTCGACATCGGCGTTGAGGATCAGACGGTCGTACGAGATCACCTTGATGCCGGCCTTCTTCGCTTCGGCGACCACGGTGGTGAGCGTCTTGGCATTGAACGGCACGATGACGATGACGTCGACCTTGCGCGAGATCAGGTTCTCGATCTGCTGGATCTGCTTCTGTTCGTTGGCATCGGCGGACTGCACCGAGACGGTGCCACCCTTGGCTTCGACGGCGGCCTTGAAGTAGTCGCGGTCCTTCGTCCAGCGCTCGACGCGCAGATCGTCGATGGAGAAACCGATGACCGGCTTTTCCTTGCTCGCATGGGCCTGCGGTGCGGCGAAAACGCCCGCGGCGATCATCGACATGGCCAGCACCGTGTGTAGAGCCTTCTGCTTCATGCTTATCTCCGTGCTTATGGAATCGCCCTTCAGGAAGGGCGGAAATCGTCGCCGTGAACGGCGTCGGTAGTCAGGGACTTCAACTGTTCGTAGGTACGGCGGAACAGAGGGTGGCGCGTTTGCAGAAAATAAGCATGACGCGCTGCATCGGGCTCGTAGGTCGCCGTCACTGCGGGCATCGGGCAGACCTCCTCCAGCGTGGCCTGCGGATCCACCGCGAGATGGGCCAGGCGGGCCGCGCCGAGTGCCGGGCCGACCTCGCCACCGCTGCGCAGGACCAGCCGCTTGCCCAGGATGTCGGCCAGCATGCGAATCCAGTACGCACTGCGCGAACCGCCGCCGATGACCGTGATTTCCTCGGCCACCAGCCCGGTGGATTCGACCGCGAGCAGTCCGTCCAGCAGGCCCAGCCCGACACCTTCGAGCGTGGCGTTGGCCAGGTCGGCGCGGTCGGTCTCAGGGCCGAGTCCCGTGAAGGAGCCGCGGGCATGAGCGTCGTTATGCGGCGTGCGCTCACCCGTGAGGTAGGGCAGGAACATCGGGCCATCGGGCTTGAGGCCACGTGCTTCGGCTTCGGCGAGCAGGGCCGGCACGTCTTTCTGGCCGGTCAGGCGTGCGGTGAAGTCGAGGCAGCTGGCGGCGTTGAGCATCACCGACATGAGGTGCCAGGTATCCGGCAAGGCGTGACAGAAGCTGTGCACGGCCTGTTCCGGACTGGAACGGAAACCG
>KBS_T1R1_sep09DRAFT_100005_pt1 | contig 10749 bp, 9 predicted proteins | sample KBSGLBT1R1Sept09_FD_9214 | JGI IMG/M metagenome (IMG submission 9214) | reverse complement strand
GTATTCGAAGTGCGGTTAACGAGCCGCTAGACTTCGGCATATTGATTTTGATGTTCGCTGGCGAGACTCCTCGCGGCGCAAGTTTTGGAGAGTTCCTTGCTTCTCAGCCTATTTTGCGGTGCGGGCGGGCTGGATCTGGGTTTTGAGCAGCAAGGTTTCCGTTCAGCCCTCGCTTACGACATCCGTTCCCACAGCATCGCCTCATACAACTCCAATCGTGAAAGTCCGATTGGCAAAGTTCAAGACATTAGGTTGCTTTCGTTGAAGCGCCTCGATGCAGACTTCGGCGGAATGTTTGCGCCAGAGGGGCTTATCGGCGGTCCGCCCTGCCAAAGTTTCAGCGGTGCGAATACGAGCGACTCGCCAGACGATCCGAGGCATTCCTTGCCGCGGGAATATGCTCGTTTGGTTAGAGCATTGAATGCACGCTCTCGGTTGCATTTTTTCGTATTCGAGAACGTGGTCGGCCTGATTGGTGCGCGACATCGGGCGGTGTTCGATGATATGAAGCAGCGCCTTCACCTCGCGGGCTTCAACGTGTCGCATTCGGTGCTGAACTCCGTCGATTTTGGCGTTCCTCAAAAGAGGAGGCGAGTAATCGTCGTAGGATTCAATCGAGCCCTGTACGGAGACAGGTTTTGGCAGCCTCCCAAGCCTTCCACGCTTCCAGATCAATGGCAGTCGGTTCGGGGTGCGATTGGACATCTCCCCGATCCTGCCTACTTCATGAAGAGTCTGTCAGCTGCAGACATACCGCATCATCCCAATCACTGGTGCATGCAGCCGAAAAGCCGTCGATTTCTTGATCGAGAGCTTATCTCTGGCGACATGAAGAATCGCCGTAGTTTCAAGACGTTGGACTGGGGTAAGCCTAGTCCAACGGTTGCATACGGCAACCGAGAAGTGCACGTGCACCCTAACTGTGTGCGGCGTTTGAGTGTGTACGAGGCCATGTTGCTGCAAGGATTTCCTGAGGAGTATGTGCTCAAGGGGAATTTGTCTGATCAAATAACGCAGGTCAGCGAAGCCGTACCCCCCCCTTTGGCTTCGGTAATAGCCGAGTCAGTTAGGTCTCAGCTCGGGCTTGATCAACGCCCTTAAGTTTTAGAGGCTGCGGCCGATCTTTCTCATCCGTAGGCGAGGCACGCGTCCGCGGTCACCCGAGAAGTCAGGGATGCGCGACCGGGGGCGGGGCCGCTAAATTTCAGGGAGCTTCAATGAATCCTCACGACCAAGACGGTGTTTTTGCGCAGCCTGAGCCCGAGCCGGGCGAGTCGCTCGAATTCTTCGAAGAGCAAGGGGATCTCCAAAAATTTCTGGGGGACCCGGCGCGGGCCGGAAAAGTCGCGAGGACACAACTAAAGGCCAGCGGCCGAGTAATCGCTCGCGTAACAGACGGGATATATCGTCGGCCGGCTTCAGCTTTCCGCGAGCTGATCTCAAATGCGTGGGACGCTGACGCAAATACTGTCACGATCGTGACCGATGCGCCAAGGTTTGAGCGGATGCACGTTCGCGATGACGGTCGAGGCATGTCATATGCCACCCTTGCGCGACTGCTACATAACATTGGTGGTAGTGCAAAGCGGCATATCGAAGGCTCTCAGCTCGGGGTCACTTCAGAGGAGGATTTATCGAAGTCTCCTGGGGGGCGCCCACTTATCGGAAAGATAGGTATCGGTCTCTTTTCCGTAAGCCAGATTGCGCGAAGATTCAAGATCATCACAAAGGTCGAGGGCGAGTCATATCGTTTGGTCGCTGATGTGCGCCTGCGCGCGTACTCAGAAGATGCCGACGCGGCGGAGCCCGAGTCAGACGATAAATACATCAGTGGCGAAGTTCTAATTTCTCGCGAGCATGCTATAGATCTCGAGGCTCACGGAACGGACATCGTGCTGGAAGATATCAAGCCTCACGTCAGGGACGTATTGCGAGACAACGAGCGTTGGAGGGCAGTGAGCGATCGTGACGCCGCTTTGGCCCGAGGTGATACGAACACTGCAGCGACGATAGAAGTCGCAAAGCCAATCTACCACTCTGGTTGGATAGAAGACCTCCAGTCATCGCATACGACCCCGACCATTCAAGCGGTATCTCCGTCGCTCCCGTGGACAGCGTCGACGCCGCCGGGTGAGCGTATGGCAGCCCTCATGGATAAAGTCGAGCAAGACTCTCGCAGCGAACGGCCGGAACTAGAAAAGACGCTGGATGCTTACCTCGCGATGATGTGGACGCTTGGGCTTTCAAGTCCAGTCGAATATATCGAGACGCACCCATTTGATCTGACTAACTCATCCGAGTTCGATCTCTATTGGATATCGAATGAAGCCCGCGGCCAATCTGTGCATGTGGATATGCTTGCTGGGGAGACGGTTCGGCAAGCAGTGCACCGATCAGTGGCTGGCGCTCCGATTCTCAGTGAAGGTTTGCCGACTCCCGCGGGAGCATTTAAAGCTTTCGTAGATGGTGTAGAACTGAAGCGCCCCGTGCGATTTAAGTTTCGTTCCGCAGGACCTAAGAACTTAAGTCGATCCCTACTCTTGGTCGGTTCTTATAGCCCCAATCTGAAAAAGATTGCAGAAGACAAACGAGGCGGATCCCTTTCGCTGGAAGGCTATCTGTTCTGGACTGGTAGGATTGTCCCGAAAGAAAACAATGGAGTACTTGTACGCATCCGGGGTGCTAGTGGCGCTCTGTTTGATTCTACGTTCTTCGGATATCAAGTCTCAGAGCTGACTCGGCTAAGGCAAATTACGTCGGAGCTCTATGTGAAGAGCGGCCTAGACGCGGCTCTGAATATTGATCGCGAGTCGTTTAACTACGCCCATCCACACGTTCAATTGGCAGCAATGTGGCTTCAACGAGCTGTCCGCCAAGTAACTAATCGCCATAAAGACTTGACGCAGCGACTCCGGGATCAGCGGAAAGTTGAAGCGACTGAAACGGCGCGGACGACGCTTCAGGGAGTCGCGGATCGCGTGTGGCATCAACGTAGGGGCTCTGAAGATCCTCCGTCGATAGTTATCGCCAACGACACCGACAGTTTGCGAACGGCTCGAAACGACGGCCAGCTCGCGCTCTCGCGCGCGGCACTTTATGGGTCGAGCAAGGTTGTGGCCGCGGTAGCGATGGGCCGAGATGCAAGAGTCGAAGCCTTGCTGCAGGTATTGACAGCCTATGGAGTCATGGACGGCCTCGCGTACGACGAGCAGGAGTCCCTGATGCGCGCAATCCTCGAAGTGTTTGGGGAGGTGTAATTAGATGCGCATCATGAACGTTTTTAACGAAGAAGAAGATGATCTTCCTGATGACGATGCCGAATCGGTATTCGGATCAAAGTACAGCGTGTCAGCGTTAGCGTTGCCTTTAAGAAAAAACACGCGATTCTCTCAGCCGCATATGCCAGTTAGGCAGCTCCTCCGGCGAGATCAAAGCGATCGAGTCCGATCGCTTGTTGAGGCGCGCGCGATGAGTTCATTAAAGTACTTAACCGTATCCGGTGCTGATCTTTGGGATATTAGATCCGTAGCACAGGCGTGTTTGCGGATGAGCTGTATGGTCGAGTTTATGGGATTTGGCCAGCCGCGCGAGCACGGACGCGCTCTGGATTCTGATGACGACAGGACAATCGAGTCGCGAGATACTTCCGAAGCAATGCTTCACCACGGAAAACTAGTTAGTCCGAACTCGGTGACAATCACTGATCCGATTCAGGACATTATCATCGAGTCCTCCCACGCGAAGGAGCTCCTGTCGGAGAAGGGTGTCTTTGACGTCGTTAACTTCGACTTGGGTGAATCCGTCAGCGGCGAGACCCCGCTCTCTGAACTCGACGGAATGTCCGTTCTGCGTCAGATCTTCTTGCATCAGCGGTCCGCGATCGCGCCGTGGTTGCTCTTCATAACCGCTCGCATCGACCGTGTGCAGAATGTCGAACAAGATGAATTTCGTGCGGCCCTCAACCGGAATCTCGATCTGGCGGATCCCGCCTTTGATGCTTCATTCTCTTCGCTTCTCGGCGTTCCCGGAAGTGAACTGCGCGATGCGGTCAATGGAGGCTGGGATGGGTGTCAGTCGAGCGGCGTCCAGCTGTATGCGCTTGGACTCGGAAAATACCTTCTTCAACTCGCGCATGCGCAGGTCGGAGATCGTTCCATCGTCGAACTCGAGTCATGCGCTACGTATGCGATGGACGGGCAGGCGGCCAAAGTTCTTTGCTGGGCGTTCAAAGTCGTCCCTGGCCCGAAAATTCTCTTACAACCTCAGACGGGGGGGCAACTTCCGACGCTTGACAGGCTGGAGCCCGCGCTCGCAACGCGGATCGCCGATCAGGTTCGCAACATGGGAGACATGAGTCGCGACCTGCTACAGGCCCCGGGTGTTCTCCAATCGGCACTGGGTGAGATCAATTTGCTTATTGACTCAACAAATTATGATCGTACTGCGTATTCAGCTTGGCTAACCGACATGGGCCTTTTGCGGCAGGCTTAGCTTTGTTCGCCCCGCGAGTCGCCATAAGCCTCTCGAGAGAAGAGCTGTAAGTGCATGAAGTCGAGCACGCGCGTTACGTCCATATGCTCGAGTAGCGAGTACTTCTCAACGAGGGGTCGGAACTTGCTGCTTCCAAAGGACGAAGCGCAGTTATAGTGAAGAAGGAGGAGCTCGTATCTACTCAATCGGCATGTGAGCCATGACATGAGTCGGCGCGCCTCTTCGGGCGTTGTGGCTTGATGATCGATGGTCTTGACGATTGTATACACAGTACGAAAGTAGTGTCCGATAAAGCTGCCATGACCACTGTAGAAGTCGTGATATGCGTCGATAGCATCGGTGTTTGGGTCGGTGGGCTGCTGAGCGCGGCGGAGTTCATACTCTGCCCTGAAGCGTATGAAAAGATTGCGAAACGACTTCGTTCCGGTTGCAACGACGCCTGCTTGCTTGATTGCGGTTCCCTCCACAATTGCGGATAGGGTGCCTAGTAGGCCGGTTACATTTTGCTCAAGCTGTGTCCTGGCGGACGCATGCTCTAACTCGCTAATTTGGTGCGCTTGCATCCACAGTGTGGCGACTAGGCCAAGAAACGCAAAGAGACTAATGACGGGGCCGACGAGTCCGCCATAGAACGTTCCGAAGTCTGCCCAATCGCTGCTTTTCTCTGATATTTCGCTTCCTATGAAGTGCCTGTAGACAAGAGCAGTGCAGAATGCGATGAGCAGTACAATCAGGATTGATACTACTAAAACCGGCAAGCGAGCCAAGTGGAGTTTGCTCGGGTTCTTTTTCATTTGCTGTGCAATCCATTGAATTTGTTAACTACCAAAGCCAGTCGTAGCTCGTAACGGGAAGACTATGCGTGGCAATTGCGGTGCTAAATATATGCTTTGCTATTGGTGCGATGTGTTCCGTCAATAGACATGACCTCTGTCAGTTTCTTCTTCTAAGCATGCAGAAGCATCTGCCTTATGTCCTCAATTGACATCCATCTACCGGATTTAGAGATTAGGCGATGAGCCATTCGATGGCAGTTTGCGCAAAGCAACGCGACGTCGGTCAGTGTCGTTGTAGTTGTCCCTAGCTTCGAGAGCGGGACGAGGTGATGTACTTCAAAGATCGCGTCTTCAACGTCGGGCCGGTCGAGCAAGCTCAAAGTGTTGCAGGCGTCGCAAGAAAGCTTCTTCTCCTTCTTCAGGCGATCTGAGATGAGCTTTTTGCGGAGCATTCGATTGCGCTCGATTCGATTGTGAGTCCTTGTGAGAATCGAACCCTCGACAAACTCCTCGACGGAATTGTCGTCGGTGACATGGAGGAGATCGGTTCGAGCGTGCGTCAGTATCATTTTTGATACTTCGTTCGCGCTACTTCGGCGGTTCTCAAAATGAGACCAGACGGCCTTGTCGGTTGCGGAAGCATTGGCGAACCCTCGTCCTGTCGCCACGCTCAGTAGATTCGAAAGCTTAAACGCAACGCCTGCGGGATTTCTAAACGTTGCCCTCTCGGCCCATAGCTCGTTGCCAGGTAGCTGACGCAAGACTTTGGACAGTGCTATTACGCGTGCGTCCGAATCCGGTAGCGCGGCCATTTCCGCCTCAAAGAGAAGATTGAGTGCGAGAATCGTTTCGTCGCGCGTCCATCGTGGATTTCCGCGTCCGTCTGTTTTTGCCATTGGATACCCCTCTAATGAGAAGTATCTCAACATTCAAAGACTACGCAAGGGCCTGGTGGGCGCGTCTCAACGGGCACTGAATGGTTTGACAACCGTTTGTTGCATTGCGGTCCGTGAAGGCGCGGCCACGGGCGCGGGCCACCTCAGGACAGCGCGCACGATTCGCTCGGGCCTACATACAATCCAATGTTGTTTTGGTACGGTCATTCTGTTCTCTGCGCCGCCGCTATCTAGTGCCACGCAGACAACCATCGATCAAATGCGGTGAAAGCGCGGGCCAGGAGTGCTGTAACACCCCCGACCCGCTGACCATTCCAACTTACGTGGAGTCACAATGGCTACCCCCGATCATACGTCACCCGCCCGCCCGCCGAACCCCCTTGGCGACACCCCCAACGGTTACCGGCCCGTCTGCATAGCTCGCAGACACGGTTGAAGAACCGCGGCGGCGGCCGCTTTCAATAAGAATTTTCTTGGCCGTCCTACCCGGCACGTAGCCGCTTGGGTCGGAGGTCAGGGGTGACGCCGCGATCCACTTCGTCAATCACGCCACCGGCGCCCGGACACGGGCAGTCGTTGAACCCGCGAGTCCTATGGTCCGCGGCACGCCGTGCTTTGCCCGGCGTGCCGCAACTTGGACGTGCGGCGGCCATCCGAAAGGAAGAAGACCATGAGTGACATCAGTGAAGCCGAAACCACCACCCACGATCTGTTGAACCAGGCCACCGAGTGGCTGCAGTACGCCCGAGGCCTGACCGAGCTATTGGCCGAACTCGTGCACGAGTCCGATACGGTCGATTGCAACCGTATGGCGATGGGACTTGAAGCCATCAGTGCGCTGACGCGGTTGGGTGTGCGCTGTACGGCGGAGGCGCATGCGCGGTTGTCGTGGGAGCAGGCGGGTCGCGCCTGAACTGGTCTATCAGCGAATTAGGAAGAAACGGCAGATATGGAACGGTCGACCGGGCGGCTGACACGCCCAAACAGAAAACGAGGGTCAACGAGTGCGGCACTACCCAAGGGCATCGTTGCGCTCCTCCTGATCGCCTTCGCACCAATCTCCAGGTCGGAGCCGCAACTGCCGACGCAATCACATAAGGAGCCTCTGGCCGAGGACCAAGCCTTCGAGGTACAGGACGCTAGGCTCAACGTTGCCTATGAGTCACTAGCGGCACTAATGGGTGATACAGATCGAGAGGCTCTGCGCGATGAGGAGAGGCGGTGGATCCGTGGCCGCGACAGGGTATGCGCAAGGGGAACGAGCGACTGCATGCTTGAGCGTACAGCCAAGCGTGCCGACGACTTGGAGAGGCGTGTAGGCGGCCTGGCGTCGATGGTTGGTGACTGGGGATACCGGACCGATTGTAACTTTGGTCATTACCCGAACCTGACAATCCCCAACTCAGGCGGCGGCACTGCCGTCGGCGAGTGGGCTGATGGAACGCGACTGCGCGGATCGCGCGGCAGTCTCCAGGGGGAGTGGCGCCATAGCCGCCTCTATGTTCGCTTCTGCGAGGACGAAGATTGGGGAGGCGGTCACCCGATCTGTCCAGTGTATGGCCCCGTCGAGGCGTACATGGAGCTTCGAGGCGAGCAGCTCGTCTGGTTTCGAAGCGTTGGTCTTCCAGAGGGCAAGATGTTCCGGGAGTACGTCACGCTGAGCCGTCGGCCTCGGTTTGGTGGTGTGCCTTCGGACAATGACTGCGATGACAGTGGTGAGATGGATGCGGGTCCGTGAACGAGCGATCTGAGGCGGCATAGAATAAATCGGAAAAGTCCGCCGAACTTGCGCTTTAGCCTCCGATCTCGCACCGGACTAACGCATCCTTGCAGGCTGACATTCGTGTGATGGAACGCAGCTAGATGAGCGGCAAGACCAAGGCAATAACTCTTCTCGCGCTCGGGCTCACCGCCCTTGTTGGCGGTGAGTATCTCGCAGGCTTTCTTACCCTGTGGATCCTGGGCATCGGCCAGGTGTCGCTGGAGGTGACAACTTACTGGGAGTACTTCCGCGCACTCGACTTGCCGCAGGTCGCGCCCTACGTCCTCAAGATCAAGTTGTGCGGCGCCTTCGGGTTCGGCGGCCCGCTGGCGGCATGGTTAAGCTTGTTCGTGCCGGTTTTTAGGTCCAAGCCGGAGACCATGCACGGTGACGCAAGCTTCGCGAAGCTTGCGGACATGAAGAGGGCGGGGCTGCTCAAGCAGACCCCGGAGAGCATCCTCATGGGGAAGTACAAAGGCCGCTATCTCTGGCTGGGTGGCGCCCAGCATGTCATCACGATCAGCCCTACACGATCCGGTAAGACAACCAGCATCGCTGTTCCAGCGCTGCTCTCCTACCAGCATTCGATGGTCGTGCTTGACCTCAAGGGTGAGCTGTACAAAGCGACATCGGGCTGGCGTGAATCACAGCACCAGAAAGTCTGCGTGTGGGCGCCCTATGACGATGCGGGCAACACGCATCGTTTCAACCCGATGACTACCTTGGCGGGTGTCGCCCCCGCGAAGCGTATTGGCGAGATCCAGACCGTCGCCGCCATTCTCTACCCGGACCAGCCAGGGAATGATCCATTCTGGACCTCACAGAGCCGAGCGGCATTCACCGCCATGGCTTCCTACCTTTTCGAGGCATGGGATCACCAAGTGATATCGGCGAAAGCGGAGGGCTCAGAGGCGTTCGTCGCGGACATCAACACTTCCCCAGACTTTCCGAGCTTCGAGCGCATCCTGACGTTCTCCAGCGGAACCGACACGCAAACCACGAAGGAAGTCATCGCCTCGATTCTTAAGAAGCCTCGATACAAGTTCGTCAGTCAGCAGACCCGAACGGTCTTCGGCAACCTGGCCGGCATGGCCGAAGATACGTTCTCCTCGGTCATCGCCACCATGCAGGCTCCCCTTCAGCAGTTCCTTAGCCCGATCCTCGCCGCCGCCACGAATGCCACGGATTTCGACATCGGATCCCTGCGCAAGCGACCGACCACCCTGTACGTGATCATTCCCACGAATAAGCTGGACGAGAGTGCCAAGTTGCTCAACATCTTCTTCAGCACCGTGATCGGAAACAATCTCGGCAAACAGCTTGGCGAAGAGCCTGATCTCAAGTACCAGATGCTCATGCTGATGGACGAGTTCACGGCCATGGGCCGGGTCGACGTATGGGCTAAGCGCATATCGATTGCCGCCAGCTACGGCGTGCGCGATCTGTGCATCGTCCAGAGTCGCGCCCAGCTGCGCTCTGCCTATGGCGAGAACGATGCCCAGAACTTCATCACGAACCACGGTGCGCAGATCGTCTTCGCACCGCGCGAGCAAAGTGACGCTAACGAATACAGCGAAATGCTTGGCTACAAGACTGTCCGTAAGGAACACCGGAGCACCAGCCGCGGCGGCGGAGCGCCCCAGGTATCGACCAGCTTTAGCGAAGAGCGCCGAGCTGTCCTCCTGCCACAGGAGATCAAGGAGCTTCCGGCCGACGAAGAACTGATCTTCTACGAAGGTTGCCGACCCATCCGGGCGAAGAAGAACTGGTTCTTCAAGGACAAGCGGTTCCAGGCGCGGGCTGGCATGCCAGTTTCAAAGGTGGCCCGGGTTGAACAAGCGCCACGTACCTCGGCGCGCTCCGTGACGGTGTGGGAGCCGACAAAGGCTCGAGTGCTTGCCGCACTGGCGCAGTGATCGCGAAGGGTGTGAGCCACCTCGTCCTCGGCTGACGCGAGGCCCCGACGCTACGCCCGCCGGCGGTGCTACGGGACCGTCGTTCAACGACGACGAACCCCCGATGTCTTACAACCCCCAGGAGGAAGAGAACATGAGACATCATTTCCTTGCGATGGCAGCAGCTGTTGGCGCCGCAACACTGGCAGGCGGCCCTGCATCTGCATCGCCGCGTGCCTCAATTTGGGCAACGTCAGGCGCTAGAACTAGCCATAGCGTCCCGGAGCACTTCAGGACCTACATGAAGACGCCGGTGGGTTACGGCGGGAACTGTGTTGCTGGAAAGGTGACCGATGAAGACGGGATGTTTTCGCGACCCTTCGTCTATGTCACGGAGGTGGCGGGCGGATACGTCAAATGGGCAAGATCTATTGATATGCCAGCGGTTGCGTACGAGGGTAGGGCGACTCACTGTGTGAGAAAAGGGTCTTCGCTTTACGTGCTTCTCCAACTTGATATCCGGGACCCGCGATCTCTCCCACAAACCCTGCAACGCATGGTGAAGGTTCGCGTGGAGGACGGGGTTATCGTCGGCGAGGTAGACGTCCCGGTACCCGGTGCCGAGCGCGCCTACACGTCATGGGTGTGGGACGACGACGGACTCAGGGTTGTCAACGATGCCTTATTGGTAACCGGTAAGTATCGATACATCGATATGGATGACGGTGTCCCGTTCTCCGTCACGGTCAATCTGTAGTCGTCCTTGAACCTATTTTCGCGAGGGAGCCATGCAGACCAATGAGGCAAGCGCCACGTATCTGGGCACGCACCGTGGTGGCGGGAAAGCCATCGAACACTCGCGTGCTCGTGGCTGAGGCCCGGTAATCGTTAGCGACCCGATCCACTCCACCTTCAACAACCAACCCGAG
>KBS_T1R1_sep09DRAFT_100003_pt1 | contig 14852 bp, 12 predicted proteins | sample KBSGLBT1R1Sept09_FD_9214 | JGI IMG/M metagenome (IMG submission 9214) | reverse complement strand
ACCGCTTCGATCCGGTGGGCGACGGCGTCATCCACACGGCCCGCCGCGTGGCGGTAGGCGTCGAACAGGTGCGCGGGTAGCAGGGCGGAGCCCAGGGTCGCGCGCATCGGCGCGTCGATCATCGTCGGTCGGTCGAGAATCCCACGGGCCCGAAAGGGACTGCGTGCGCCCACGGCATGCATGCGAGCCAGCAGCCGCCCCAGCCATTCCAGCTGGTCTGCGGATTCCAGCGAGGGTGCGCGCCCGCCGCGCCGCGGATACAGCGCATAGCGGTAGCCGGCGTGACGCAACAAGGTCCGGCCGTCGAACGCGAGCGGCGCCACCATCGGCAACTCGGCGGCAGACAATTCGAGGGCGAACGCGTGCTCCTCCAGGATCGCGGCGTCGGTCCAGCGCCCCGGACGGTAGAACTTGGCGACGACGAAGCCACCGTCCTCGAGGCCGACCTGGAAGACGCGATTCTCATAGCTGTTCAGCGTCAGCAGGCGGCCGTCGCTCCAGGATCCGGCTTCATCCACCGCGGCAAGGACGACGTCCGGCGACAGCGCCGCATACGGCGCACCTTCCGTCACGAGCGGAGATTTCCCGGTGCGCCGCCCGGCGAAGGGATCACGGCCATGGTCAGGCGTGAGAGGCAGACCAGCTTGCCGGCTTCGTCTTCGATACGGATTTCCCAAACCTGGGTGGTCCGTCCCAGATGGATGGCCCTGGCGGTGCCGGTCACGAGGCCGCTGCGTGGACCACGGATATGGTTGGCATTGATATCCAGGCCGACGGCGACTTCTTTCTCCACATCGAGCGTAAGCAGGGCGGCCGTGCTACCGAGCGTCTCGGCCAGGACTACGGATGCGCCGCCGTGCAGCAGCCCGAACGGCTGCTGCGTGCGGTGGTCGACGGGCATGGTGCCTCGGATCCAGTCGTCGCCAGCGTCGATGAAGCGGATGTCCAGCGTCTCCATCATCGTGCCGCGGCTCCAGCCGTTGATCCGCGCGAAATCGATGGGTTGCTTCCAGATGGCCATGGGCAGGCGTCGTCTAATGGATCAGCCGCCATTGTCCTACAATGCGCGGGTGCCCACCGTAACCCTGACATCGTCCGGTAAGCGATTCGACGCCGCTGCCGACGAAACCGTGCTCGAAGCCGCCCAGCGCGCGGGAATCGCCCTCCCGTATTCGTGCCGGGGAGGCGTGTGCGGAAGCTGCAAGGCGACCCTCGTCGAGGGTGAGTGTTCGTACCCGCGAAATCCGCCGACGGCCCTCTCCGGTCCGGCGCGCATGCGTCACGCGATCCTGCTCTGCCAGGCCGTTCCCTGTGGCGATATCGCCATCCAGGCGCGCGAGATCGCTTCCGTGGAAGACATCCCGCACCGCCGCGCCGAGACCGTCGTCATCGAGCGCCGCATGCTGGCGCCCGACGTGGTCGGTATCTGGCTGAGGCCACTCGGCGACGAACGGCTCAACTGGCTGCCCGGCCAGTACCTCGACGTCATTCTCGAGGACGGCAAGCATCGCCCCTTCTCGATCGCCAGCGGGCCACGCGCCGACGGGGCGGTCGAACTGCACGTGCGGCATGTCCCGGGTGGCGGCTTCACCTCGTGGGTGTATGAATCGCTGAAGGTCGGTGACCGGCTGACGATCGAGGTCCCGCTGGGCACCTTCGTGCCGCGTGAGGATTCCGAGCGACCGATGCTGTTCATGGCCGGCGGCACGGGCTTCGCGCCGGTGAAAGCGATTGTCGAGCACTTCATCGCGCTCGGTACGCGGCGGCCCATGCACATCTACTGGGGTGCGCGAATCGTCGAGGATCTCTATCTCGCCGACCTCGCTCGCGGATGGGCGGCGGACGTGCCGACGATCACCTTCACGCCGGTGCTGTCCGATCCGGAAGCGGCACGCGCCAGCGGCTTACGCGAAGGCCTGATCCACGAGGCCCTGCTGGAAGACTTCCCGGACCTCGCGGACTTCGATCTCTACATGAGCGGCCCACCGGCGATGGTCGCCGCCGGGCGCCAGCTCTTCATCGACGCGAACCTGCCGGAAGACCGGCTGTATTTCGATTCGTTCGATGTGGCGCCCGACGTGCTGGATGCGATTTTGCGTGGGCGGGCGGGGATTCACGGGCTCTAAGTAAAGGCCCGGCTTCACCGCTTTGTTGGCTTTTCGCCGATGAATCGGCTCCCACATTCCCTTACTTTTTGCCTTTGGCGACGGGGAGCTGGGCGGTCTGCCAGGCGTAGGTGCCGCCGTCGAGCACGAAAACCTTCTGGAAACCCGCCTTGATCAGGCGGTTGGCCGCCTTGCCGACGCCACGGCCGTCCTTGTCGATGAGGACGACCGGGAGGTCCTTGGCCTTGCTCAGGTCTTTCTGTGTTTCCGGGTCGAACTGGCTCATGGCCACGTTCTTGGCACCGGGAACGTGCGCCTTTTCGAAGTCGGCACTGGCCGAGAGGTCGATGATCAGCGGCGTATCGCGGTTGATCAGCTGGGTGAGGCCGGCGGGGGTGAGGGTCTTCCATTTGCGGAAGAGGGTCATCACTTCGCCGCCCAGCAGGGCAAGCAGGATCGCTACGAACAGCGCGACCAGCGCCAGGTGGTTGCTCGCGAATTCGGGCAACTTGTGCAGTACGTCGTTCATCGTGTTCTTGCGCGTCCCAGTGGGGATAAACGGCCGATTATATAGGCTTTACTTCGGCGAGAAGTCGGGCAGGCCCGTGGTCAGCCACCACTTCTTCTTTTCCGTGTCGTAGCGCCAGCGTTGGTGGTCAACCACGGTGCGTTCGGCCTGGGTGTTGATGTTGACCACGTTGATCTGGACGACCTGGACCACTTCGTTGTCACCGTCGGGGCGGGGACCACCGCCTTCGTCGTAGCCAGTGATCCGAAGCTGGCCGAGGCGACCGGCCTCGATCGAGCTCAGCGGGTGGTTCTTGGCGTAATCCTTGTCTATGAAGCTCTGCGCGCCTTCCCAGTCGCCCCAGCGGACCGCCGACGCATACGCGTTGGTGGCATTGGTGAGTGCATCGTTACGGATATCGGTGGCGCAGCCGGACAGGAGCGATACGGCAAGAGCGAGGACGAGCAGGGCGATACGGCGCATGGCGGGTTCCATCGTGGCGTCGGACGGCATTATGCCCGGCGTTTGGCGACGAAACGCGCATCCAGGCTGGCCATCGGCTTTCCGTCCGCACCGGGGACCACGCAGGTGAAGTCCCCGCGAGCCCGTCCGCGGGCCTTCAGCATGCCGAAGAAGCCCTTCCAGTTGGCGCCAGGTGCCAGCGTGGCCTCGGCGCGCAGGTCGTTCCAGATGGGATCCAGGTAGCGCACCGTGGAGTCGGCGACGAAGACATCGCAGTCCTCCCCACGCTGGCGCAGCACGGCTTCGACCAGGGCCCAGCAGGTCAGGGTCATCAGCGCGACGATGCTCCCGCCGAACGCACAGGCCTTGTCGTTGATGTTGGGCAGCAGCGGTGCCGTCATGACCAGACGCATGCCATCGAAGCTGTCGATGCTCACCGCCATGGCCCGCGCGAGGGGAATGCCATCGAGAATGAAGCGCTCGAGATCGGCGAGGGAGATGTCGTTGGGAGTCATAAGCAGCGAAGTCTACGAGGCAAGGCAAACCGTTCGCACCCGTATGGCTGAACCACGACCTTCGGCAGTGGTCCGGACGGACGCCGCTTCCTATCCTGAGCGCTCAGTAGCAGGATGCTTCCGTGAGCCGTAGCCACCCTCTTCGCAACGTTACCGTCGTCATCACCCGCCCTGCGGGCACCGCGGGCCCGCTTTCCCGGCGGGTACGCAAGCTGGGCGGCATCCCGGTCAGTGTGCCCGGCCTTTCGCTTCGCGCCATCGAAGATGCCTCGGCGGTCGACGCCGCGCTGCGTAGCGCGCTGGGGGGCGATTTGTTGATCTTCACCAGCCCGGCCGCCGTGCGCTTCGCGGCGGATGTGCTGCCCCTGGCCACGCGGGCGACGGTGATCGCCGTGGGGCGTGGCACGGCACGGGCCTTGCGCACCGCCAATCTCACCGATGTGCGCTTCCCGGAGACCTCCCAGGACAGCGAGGGGGTGCTCGGCCTTCAGGAACTGGCCCACGTGAAGGGCCAGCGCGTCGCCCTGATCGGTGCCCCTGGCGGTCGAGGCATGCTGCGGGAACAACTGCTCGCCCGCGGCGCCCTGCTGGACGAAGTTCACGTCTACCACCGGGTGGCTCCCCGGATCGACCGCCGCCATATCGACCCCCTGCTGAAGTTGAGCCGACGCTCGGCCGTGCTCCTGTCCAGCGCCGAGGCGCTCGACCACCTGCATCGGGCCCTGATCGCGCCGGCCTGGCGCCGGCTGGTCCAGGCTGTCGCCGTGGTCAGCAGTGAACGGCTGCGGGATATCGCCCTCGAGACCGGCTTCGAGCGGGTCGTCGTGGCGCGCTCGGCCCTTCCGAGCGACCTGCTCGCGGCCGCCGCCGGGGTTTCGTTCACGGGGCGTTGAGCGATGTATTCCATGCGTTCGCGTATGGCCTGCTAGCATGCTGCGCATGACGACCGAGACCCCTCCGACCGCACCCATCCCGGCGACGCCGGCCCCGGCCGCCGCGCCTGTCTCCGCTGGTCCGCGTCGGCCTGCCGACCCGGTACCGCGTCGTGGCGGTGGCGCACTTGCCGTGGCCATCCTGATCTCGCTGGCGGCGCTCGGTGCCGCCGGCTACACCGCTTACACCGTCTGGGCGATGCGCCAGGACGTCGGTGCGGCCAACGGACTTCGCGGTCAGGTCGATACGCTGCAAGGCACGGTCGATGGCCTGCGCGACGACAACGCCAACCTGCGTCGACGCATCAGCGACGCCGACGGTGTAAACCGCTCGGCGCGCGAAGAGATGCTCGGGGTCTCCGAACGTACGAAAAATCTTGAAGACGCCGTCGCCAATCTGTCCGAGCGCAGCCTCAGTGGCCACGACGCGATGCTGCTCGACGAAGCCGAGTCCCTGCTGCGCATGGCGAAGGAACGTTTCGCGCTGTTCGGTGATGCCAGTGCTGCACTTTCCGCGTACGACCTTGCGGACACGACGCTGGCCGCCGTGGGCGACAGCGCGTTCGCCGCCGTTCGCCAGAGCCTGAAGGCGGAGCGGGACGCGCTGGCCTCGGTGGTGCCCTCGGCACGCGCGAGCGATCTCGCCACGCTCGCCGATCTGCGCGCGCAGATTCCCAGCTTGCCGCTCAAGGATCTCGATGCGCCGGTGGGTGAGAACGAAACGCGCGGCTTCTGGCAGCGCGCCGGTGACGCGCTCGGCAGCATCGTCAAGGTGAGCCACGACGACGGCACGCCACTGGGCATCGCCGACGATCGCATCGCGCGCGAACTCGCCGCGCTGGATGTCGCCCACGCCGAGGCTGCCGTGCTGGCCTATGACGACCTGGGTCGTGCCGCCGCGCTGAAACGCGTCGATGCCACCCTTACCGCGCGCTTCAATCCGGCCTCGCCGAGCGTGCAGTCGGCGCACGCCCGTCTTGCCGCCTTGATTGCCAGCCAGGCCAAGGGGGCCGAGCCCAAGCTCGGTGCCGCGCTGGCCGAGCTGCATGACCTGCGTTCCGTGCATGCGCTGCGGCCCGGTGCGGCAGCGACACCGGCGCATGCCGGGTCCTCGGCGCACCCGGCATCGGCAGCGTCCATCACGCCGCCTGTCGCGGCCACGCCGGCGTCGTCTTCTACGTCCGCCGCGAAGGCGACGCCATGAAGCTCTGGCGCTGGATCGTCGGCCTGATTCTCGTCGCGGTGCTCGCGGCGTTCGCCTGGCACTGGGTAGCGGACGACCCGGGCTCGGTGCTGATTCGTCTGCGCGGTACCACCTTGCAGATGACCGTGGTCAGCGCCGTGGTGTTGCTGCTGCTCGCCTGGGCCGTGATCGCCGCGCTGGTCACCTTGATCCGCTGGCCGTTCGGGGCACTGAACCGTCGTCATCGCCGGCTCAGTCGCCGGCGTCTGGCCGACGGCCTCGTGGCCTTGATCGAAGGTCGTCACGGCGAAGCCGAGCGCGACCTCAACCGTGCGGCGCGCTATCCGTCGGTCCGCGGGCCGGCGCTCCTGGCCGCCGCCGAAGCCGCCGAACGCCACGGCGAATCCACGCGTGCGCTGGAGACCCTCGACCAGGCCGCGCAGGAGACACCACGTGCCGCACGTGTGCTGCGCGCGCGTCTTCTTCGCCGTGCCAGTCGCGCGACCGAAGCGGCCGCGTTGCTGGCGCCGGAAGCGAACAGTGGGTCGCTCACGCCTTCGGGCTGGATCGAATACGCCGAGGCGTCGCTCGAAGCCGGCGATGCCCGTAACGCCGTACGTGCGCTGGAACCGCTGCAGAAGAGTGGCGAACTGGGCACGCGTGCGTTTGCCGATCTGGAGAGTCGGACGGTCGCGGCGTACATCGCCAGCGCACCGGACGGTGCCTCGCTTTCCTCACTGTGGTCGCAGTTGCCGAAGGGACAGCGACGTCTCCCGGCGGCGGTCGATGCGTACGCGCGTCGTGCGTCNCGGTTTGGCCAGAGCATGGCGGCCATGGATGAGATCGAAACCGCCTTGCGTCGCGAATGGTCGCCGTCGCTTGTCGCCACCTACGGCGGCATGGGTGCGGAAGATCTCGAGCAGCGCCTGCGCCGTGCGGAAGGCTGGGTCGATACGCATCCCAACGATGCCGCGTTGCTGACGGCGGTCGGCCGCATGTGCGTGCGTGCTCGCCTGTGGGGCAAGGCGAAGCCCTTGCTCGAACGCGCGCTCGCCATCGCGCCGAATGCCGATGCGTGGGAAGCGCTTGGCGATGTCTTCGTCGGCGAAGCCCATCCCGAGCTCGCCCAGCGTTGCTATCGCAATGCGTTGGCGCTGGCGCGGGGTGAAGCGACCGAGGCCCTGCCCGAGTCGCGCAATCACCGCATTGATACGCGCGTTACGGCGGTGGAAGAACGTGATCAGCATGGGGTGCCGCGGCTTTCACCCTGAGCCGGTTGCTGTCCACGTAAACCTCATCGTCGTGGATCGTGCCGTCCGCGGCGACACGGTAGGTCCGCGTGACCGGTTGCCGGTATCCGACCCAATAGTGGAAGCGGGGATCCATGTCGTAGTCGCTGCCGAGGTCGAAGCGATTCGATAGCGACTGTCCGGGCTCGAGCCGAAGATAAAAGAGGGCCGGGTCCCCCGTGTCGTCGGGGTCGATGGGCTCGACGCCGCGCGCGAACGCGGCCGGGTGACCGCGGAAATCGTGAACCGTGAAAACGGGCCGGGCAAGATGCTCCCCCGGCGTCATCGGCGGGGTGAGCGTCTTCTTCAGATAGAGCGTTTCGCGACCACGATTGGTCAGTGTGACGACGATCCATCCCTTGTCCTGTTCCGCTGAGCCGGACGGCTCACTGAGGGTGACCTCCAGGGCGCTCGTTTCGGCGTTGCGGGTCGCTGACGGGATGGGCGCCGGCGTTGGCGTCGTCCGTGGGATCGTGGCGGCCGATTCGAGGAGGTAGATCAATCCGCCGACGAAGGCGATGGCGATGAAAAAGAAGCCCCAGGCGCGACGGATCGATTCGCGGTTCGGCCAACGCCAGCGCGGCGTTTTCGCCGGTGCTTCGAGGGCCTGCCTCTCCGTCGCGGGGAGCGCGGCATAAGCCGTGGCCCATGCGTACTGCCGTGGCAGGGCGAGATAGAGCCCGAGATACGCCGGAAATCGCTGGAAGTCGTCACGGACTTCGAACCACCGCCTGACGATCGCCGTCGACAGGTTGCCCTTCGCCGCGTCGGCCGCTTCGATCAGCGAGAGCCGGTTCGCGCGTAGCAGCGGCGGCAGGCTGTTCCACGCCATACGTTGCGATTCGACCGCTTCGATCCACATGCCCTTGGGGCCGAGCGCGGCGAGATGGCCGATTTCCTGCCAGTGGAAATGCGCCATGGCCAGGGTGAACACGTAAGGCCGCTTCTCGAACAAACCCCTCGCGAGGCGATCGATGAAGACGTCCTCGAAAATGCCGGGCGCATCGATGTATTGCAGCCGAAGCTCGGCGGTGCACGTCTCCAGCTCGCCACGGATATCGGCGGCTTCGCCGCTGGCGATGCGTGCGGTCATCCGGTCGACGAGCCGCACGGCCTGTTCCTGGGGATTGACCGCCGCGTAGGGCTGCACCGTGGAGTCTGCAGAAGGCGCGTCGACGGAAGGAACCGGTTCACTTAAGGCCGGTGGTGGCGACGCGTCCGCCTCCTGCTCCACACCGTGCTCCTCGTCGGCAGCCCATGCCCGCGCCGACTCGTAGGCTTCGCGCAAGCGTGCGAAGGCTGCCGGATCGGTTGCGGGATCGATCAGTTTGACGCGTGTGGCGTACGCACGGCGCACGGCACGTTCATCCGCGTGCGGCGGGAGCGAAAGCAGTTCAAGGAACCATGGCAACGGCATGCGGGTGTGCCTCAGTCCGTCATGTCGGGCGCGAAATGATCGTTCGTCTCGATGCTTTGCAGCGCCTCACGGAACAACGCGGCGTCGCGTGCGACGAGGCGCGCATCCTGCGTCGTCAGCACGTGTTCGAAGCGTAGGATCAATTGCCCGAGATGGTCGCGGCCCTCACCGAGCAACTGCTCGTAGAGGCGTTCCGCCCTGGCGAGCAGCGTGCGGTTTTCCAGCGTGTCGCGCGGATGGATCTTGAGCGACGCCAGCGCATCGAGTCGTCGTGCGATGTCCGCGGGGCTCAGGCTTCCTTCGTTCCCGGCGATCACCAGGCGACGTGTCTCCGAAGTGGCCACGACCGTCACCTCGACTTCCAGCAAGCCGTTGACGTCGTACGTGAATCGCACATCCACACCCTCCGCGTGGCCCGGGCCGGACGGCAGGGGCACGGTGAGGTCGCCAAGCAGGATGTTGTCGCGAACCAGCCGTGACTCACCCTGGTAGACGTCGATACGCAGCGACGCCTGGCTGGGGTCGATCGGTACATAGCGTTGCACGAGACTGACCGGCACCACGGTATTGCGCTGGATAATCGGCGAATAGAGGCCATCCGCCCGTGTGCCACCTTCCATGCGGCGCGAGACGGCGGTACCGAGGGTGTACGGACAGACGTCCGTCATCACCATCTCGTCCAGTGCCTTGTCCTTCATCTTCAACCCGGCCTGGACGGCGGCGCCGAGCGCGACGACTTCGTCCGGATTCTGGCCCATGGCAGGGAAGCGCCCGAACATGCGTGTCGCAAGAGCACGGATCATCGGCATGCGGGTCGCGCCACCAGCGAGGACGACGTTGTCGAGGTCCGCGGCGCGGATGCGTGCGTCGCGTAGCGCGCGTTCGATCGGGCGCCACAGTCGCGTCAGCAGGGGCTGCGACAACTTCTCGAAGGCGTCGGCCTCCAGGTCGACGCGTACGTCGTTGCCGCGCCATGACACCTCGAACGCAGCGCCCGGCTGGCTTCCAAGCTGGCGCTTGGCGGTTTCCGCACGCGCCAGGAGGCGCTGCATGAACACCGCGTCGTCGCGTGCCGCTTCGGGGATGCCTTGCTGGAACGCGAGTTCGGCGATCAGGGTCACGAAGTCTTCGCCACCGAGCATGTTGTCGCCGGCGCTGGCACGTACTTCCATCACGCCATCGAACATCTCCAGGATCGAGACGTCGAAGGTGCCGCCACCGAGATCGAAGACGAGGAACTGGGTCTCGCCCTGGGCGTCGTGAAGACCGTAGGCCAGCGCGGCCGCCGTCGGTTCGTTGAGGAGACGCTCGACCCGGAGCCCGGCCAGTTCGCCGGCGGTGCGCGTCGCTTTGCGCTGCGCATCGGAAAAATAGGCGGGAACCGTGATGATCGCTTCGGTGATCGGTATGCCCAGCGCAGCCTCGGCATCGGCCTTCAGGGAGCGCAGGACCAGGGCGGACAGTTCCTCCGCCCGATAGTCGCGATCGCCCAGGCGGACGGCCCTGGCACTGCCCATGTAGCGCTTGAACAGCGAGGCGGTCTGCTCGGGATGCGTCTGCAGGCGTTCGCGAGCCGCCTCGCCCACCAACACGCTACCGTCCTGGTCGATGCCGACACAGGAGGGCGTGAGAACCGACCCGAGCACATTCGGGATGAGGCGCGGCGCGCCATCGATCCACGCCGCGACGAGGCTGTTGGTCGTGCCGAGGTCGATCCCCACGATCATGCGTGTCTGTTCCCTGGTGCGGATGGCGCCGCCGCTCGCAGGGCACGCCATGACGCTCCCATGGGAGGGAGCGTGGCGCGTTGGAGCCCCTTACAACGCGGTCAGATTCGCGTAAGCGTAAACCAACCACTTGCTCCCGGCATCCTCGAAGTTCACCTGGAGCCGCATATGGGCTCCGGCGCCTTCGGCACTCACCACCGTGCCTTCGCCGAATTTCGGGTGGCTTACGCGCTGACCCAGCGCGATGGGAGACGCTTCCACCAGCGAACTGCTGCCGCCGCCCGCGTAGCGGTCGGCGTAGGCCGGCCGCGACACCTGCACGCGGGGGCGCAGCTCGTCGATCAGCTCCGGCGGGATTTCTCCCAGGAAGCGGGATGGCCGGGCCAGCATCTCCGTGCCGTGCATGCGGCGCGATTCGGCGTGGGAGACGTACAGGCGCTCGCGTGCCCGCGTGATGCCAACGTATGCCAGGCGCCGTTCTTCCTCGAGGCGATTTTCTTCCTCGGTGGAACGCTGGCTCGGGAACAGGCCTTCTTCCATGCCGACGAGGAACACGATGGGAAACTCGAGCCCCTTGGCCGAATGCAGGGTCATCAGCTGGACACAGTCGTCCCAGGCCTCGCCCTGGCCTTCGCCGGCTTCCAGTGAGGCGTGGGAAAGGAAGGCCGAGAGTTCGTTGAGGCCGGCGTCGACATCTTCCGGCGTCATCTCGAACCGGCTGGCGACGTTGACCAGCTCGTCGAGGTTCTCGACGCGCGCCTCGCCGTTGCCGCGCTTGTCGTTTTCGTAGAAGTCGCGCAGGCCGGTATGGAGGATGGCGTGCTCGATCTGCTCGGCGAGACTGAGTGCCGTCGGTGATTCGTCACCGTCGAGCTTGTCGTGACCGCCGAAGGTCCGCGCCAGGTTGTCGATCATGCCGATGAACGCCTTGAGCGCGTTCTTGGCGCGCCCGGCGAGACCGCCGATGGAGGCTTCGGTGAGCATGGCCTCCCACATCGAGCTGCTGTCGTTCCGCGCGCGGCGGCGCAACTCGTCGAGCGTGCGGTCGCCGATACCGCGTGGCGGCGTATTCACGGCGCGCTCGAAGGCGGCATCGTCATGACGGTTCGACGCCAGGCGCAGATAGGCCAGGGCATCCTTGATTTCGGCGCGCTCGAAGAAGCGCAGGCCGCCATAGACACGGTAGGGCAGGTCGCGCTGGATCAGCTGTTCTTCGAAGTTGCGCGATTGCGCGTTGGATCGGTAGAGAATGGCGCAATCACGCGCGTTGCCGGTCTCGGCGATGTGTTCGCGAATACGCTCGATGACGAAGCGGGCCTCGTCCTGCTCGTTGTAGGCGGCATAAAGCGCGATGCGTTCGCCTTCGCCGCCGTCGGTCCAGAGCTGCTTGCCCAGGCGGCCGCCGTTGCGCGAGATGACTGCGTTGGCGGCATTGAGGATCGTCGACGTGGAGCGGTAGTTCTGCTCCAGGCGGATCGTCTTCGCGCCGGGGAAATCGTTGAGGAACTGCTGCACGTTCTCGACCTTCGCGCCGCGCCAGCCGTAGATGGCCTGGTCGTCGTCGCCGACCACGAAGGCCTGGCCGGTGCTGCCGGCGAGCACGCGGATCCACGCGTACTGCAGCGTGTTGGTGTCCTGGAACTCGTCGATCAACAGGTAGCGCCAGCGATCCTGGTAGTGCTTGAGCACCTGGGGATCCTTCAGCCACAGCTCATGTGCCCGCAGCAGCAGCTCAGCGAAATCGACCAGGCCTGCGCGCTGGCATTGCTGTTCGTAAGCCTTGTAGATCTCGACGAAGGTGCGCGTCACCGGATGGTCGCGATGCTCGATCGCGTCCGGGCGTTTGCCTTCGTCCTTCCAGTTGTTGATCTGCCAGCTGGCCTGGCGCGGCGGGAACCGCGCCTCGTCGAGCCCCAGACCCGCGATGATGCGTTTGATCAGCCGTTGCTGGTCGTCGGAATCGAGGATCTGGAAGCCTTCGACCAGCCCCGCCTCGCGCCAGTGGCGCCGGAGCAGCCGATGGGCGATGCCGTGGAAGGTGCCGACCGTGAGGCCCTGCGTGCCGCCGGGGATGATCCCGTCCAGGCGCGTGCGCATCTCGCCGGCGGCCTTGTTGGTGAAGGTCACGGCGAGAATCGCCCACGGGGGGACCCGCTCGACCTGGGTCAGCCAACCGATGCGGTTGATCAGGACACGGGTCTTGCCGGAGCCGGCGCCGGCGAGGATCAGATAGTGCCCGGGCGGGGCGCTGACGGCCTCGCGCTGGGCGTCGTTGAGGGAATCGAGGAGATGGGAAACATCCATCTCCCCATTGTACCGGCTGGGGACTCAGTTCTTCCGGGAAAAGCCAGCCACGGCGACGATGCCACCGATGACGATCCCGGCGATGCCGACCCACTGCGGGATGGACTTGTCATGCGTGGCCTCGAGCTTGGCCGAGCCGATCGAGGCGACCGTATCGGTCTTCTGGTAGCTGCCGTTGCCCAGGGTGACCCAGAGGCCGAGCCCGATAAGGATGACGCCGACGATGATGAGACCTGCGCGCATGGTGTGTTCCTCCCGTTCCAAGTGGCGCCGAGAATGCGGGGGCGGATGTGCAGGTTCTGTAGGCAAAAAAAACCCCGAGAGCCAGGGGAGCTCTCGGGGCGGGGTGGAAGACCGGAACCAGGGGAAGAACCGGTCCACCTTGAGGGGGTCTCAGGGAGGTGAGACCCACCGATGGGACGCCGTTGCGTGCGTCCGAAGATATAGACGGACAAAACGCGGCAAAGTTTCATCGCCAGCGCAAAAAAAATCAGCCCGTGTTCATGGGCTGATTTTTCAACGACTTGCCGGGCTGGAAATGTACGACTAAACGGAAAACTTATGTTTGGACGGCCAAAGCTGGCCAGAAACGCTTAGCTTTGGCTTAGTGCGCCTCGTCCCAGTTCAGGCCGACGCCGATATCCACCTGCAAGGGCACGCTCAGCGACGCCGCGCCCGTCATGTGTTTCTCGATCCCCGCGCGAATGGCGTCGACCGCATCGGCGCGGACTTCGAAGACCAGTTCATCGTGCACCTGCATCAGCATGCGCACGTCGTCGCGCGGAGCGATCCATGCCGAGACGGCGATCATCGCGCGCTTGATGATGTCGGCCGCCGTGCCTTGCATGGGGGCATTGATGGCGGCGCGCTCGGCACCGGCGCGGAACGCCTGGTTGCGCGAGTTGAGGTTCTCCAGGTACAGGCGGCGGCCGAACAGGGTCTGGACGTAGCCGTCGCGGTGCGCCTGCTCGCGCGTGGCATCCATGAAAGCGCGCACGCCCGGGTAACGCGAAAAGTAGCGGCCCATGTAGTCGGAGGCTTCGCCGCGGTCCACGCCGAGTTGTTTGGCCAGGCCGAAGGCGCTCATGCCGTACATCAGGCCGAAGTTGATCGCCTTGGCCGCGCGACGCTGGTTGGTGGTGACCTCGTCGGCAGGCACGCCGAAGACCTCCGCCGCCGTCGCGCGATGCACATCGCCGCCTTCCTGGAACGCGCGGACGAGGCCTTCGTCGTTGGAGAGGTGGGCCATGATGCGCAGTTCGATCTGCGAGTAGTCGGCGGCGAGGATGCGCCAGCCCTCCGGGGCGATGAAGGCCTGGCGGATGCGCCGGCCCTCCTCGGTGCGCACCGGGATGTTCTGCAGGTTCGGATCGGACGAGCTGATGCGCCCCGTTGCGACAGCGCCCTGGTGATAGCTCGTGTGCACGCGGCCGGTGCGCGGGTTGACGATGCCGGCGAGCTTGTCGGTATACGTCGAGCGCAGCTTGGCCAGGCCACGATACTCCAGGATCAGGCGCGGCAGTTCGTGCGTCTCGGCGATCGCCTCGAGCGCTTCCTCGTTGGTCGAGGGCTGGCCGGTCGGGGTCTTGATCTTCGCGGCGAGGCCGAGCTCGTCGAACAACACGGCCTGCAACTGCTTGGGTGAGTCCATGTTGAACTCGTGACCCGCCGAGGCATGGGCGAGCTGTTGGAGCTCGACCATGCGCTTGCCCAGCTGCTGGCTTTGCAGGCGAAGGACGTTGGCGTCGATGAGTACGCCGGTGCGCTCCATCTTCGCCAGCACGGGCACCAGCGGGATCTCGATATCCGCATACACCGCGCGCAGTGAAGGTTCGGCTTCGAGCTTCGGCCAGAGGGCGTGGTGCAGGCGCAACGTGACGTCCGCATCTTCCGCGGCATAGCGGCACGCCGTGTCGCAATCCACCTGCGAGAACGAGATCTGCTTCGCGCCCTTGCCGGCGACCTGCTCGTACTTGATGGTCGTGTATCCGAGGTATCGCATCGCCAGCGAGTCCATGTCGTGGCGCGTCGCTGTCGCGTTGTAGATGTACGACTCGAGCATGGTGTCGTGCAGCAGACCCTTCACGTCGATGCCGTAGTGCGACAGGATGTTGATGTCGTACTTGCCGTGCTGGCCGACCTTCGGGCGCGAGGCGTCCTCGAAGATCGGCTTCAGGGCGCCGAGCACGTGGTCACGCGGCAGCTGCGCCGGGGCGCCGGGATAGTCATGGCCCAGCGGGATGTAAGCAGCCTTGCCGGGTTCCACGGACAGCGACACGCCGACGATATCGGCCAGCATGGCGTCGATGCTGGTGGTCTCGGTATCGAAGGCGATCAGCGGCGCGGTCTCGAGCTTCTCCAGCCACGCGGCGAAGCGATCTTCGGTGACGATGAGTTCGTAGTCGCCTTC
>KBS_T1R1_sep09DRAFT_100002_pt1 | contig 29170 bp, 39 predicted proteins | sample KBSGLBT1R1Sept09_FD_9214 | JGI IMG/M metagenome (IMG submission 9214) | reverse complement strand
TTAGGATCAGTCGACCCGAAATACGTGGTGTTGACATTGCTAGATGCCACACCGCCCATGATGTTATTACCCATCGGGATGACACCACGGAAATCAGGCAAGTTAAATGTGGTAGAACCGTTACCATTACCCCATGAAAAGAAAGTAGCTGTAGAATTTGTGGTAACGTTAGAATTAGACGCTAATGTGACACTGTTCGCTGATTTAGCAATCACTGTGGTGACACCGCCAGAGACACAGCTAGTTTCGACTTTGATGCCAATCCAAAAATTAGTGGTATCACCAAGGCCAGTTAAAGTTGGGCTTCCTGATGTACAAAAAACACCTTGTGTAGAAGTGATCGCATTAAATAACGCTGAGAAGTTCGCGCGTGAAAGTTCTTGCCCATATGTGAAAGCGTACTGATTAGGAGCAGTCATACCAGCCCATGGCTTAATAGTACCAACTAAATCACCATCGCCGGTTGCTACAGTACCTCCACTACTGCCGCTACCAGCAGCAGAAGTGACAACGTCCCAAATTAAATTTCCAACTTTATCTTTGACAACTTGGCGATAGTTACCAGTACCCCAAATGATCGCTCTACCAGCAGCATCTAAAACTACAGGATTAGTATTCGGCGTAGTACCATCAATATCCTGATAAGTAGTTTTTCTAGTAGTTGTATTAGGAATATAAAAATCGACAGTCCCGCTAGTCAGAGGTTTTCCGTTTTGGTCAAGAAAGGTAGCTTTACCATTCGGGATAATTCCCTGTTGGGTTGACTGGGCGAACGCAAAATGTAAATCTGCGATCACCATCAACGATAAAAGAAAAGTTTTAAAAATGGCAGAGCTTATTTTCTTAATCATAGCGTTCCTACTTATTTTAAAATTTCGTAACTGGATTTGGATGCCTGCGATCCTGATTGTCTTAGCCTACGCGAAATGGAAAATCTATGATCCAATTTCTTTACAAATTAAGTTATGGCGACACAGGGAGCCCAACAGACCTAGCAGCGAGCCTACCCTTATTCATGACGCTGAGGCGCGGCCTAGCATGCTCAGCAGCGACCGCTTCAAGCTGTTGGATTAACGCCTCTCTGGATGGACCTTCTGTAGGCAATGCGAGCTTAGCTAATTGAGCATTCTTTTCCTTAGCTAAAGCAGTAGCGACTTTACCAAGCCCAGCTCCAACCAGCTTAGCACCAATATAAGAACTCGCTGCTAATCCGGGCACGCCAGTCGTAAACGCGCTGGCTGTTTCTAACAGAGCGGGCGGGATAAACGTGCTAGCCAAGTCTTTCTTTGTGGGTAATGCAACTCGACTGTCCGCTTGCATTCGCATGGCAGTTTGTGAGCCATGAATAAGATTATTATTTGTTTCAGCAATCTTTCGCTCATTCTCCAATCGAGTAAAAATTTTATCAGCTTGCTCTTTACCAAATAAGCTTTCGATGCGCTGGCGATTAAAATCGACTTGCGCCATTTGCTGAGCTTTGCTTGTCGTATTAGTCACAGGAGCGCGATAAGCATTCATTGCTGTACGAATTGCAATATTAGCACCTTGTTTAGCTGCTTCGATCTCTTCAGGAGTAGCCTCTTTAACCCATTGTTTAAAAAATTCAGGGTTATCTTCTAATGCTCGACCATTCTTGATAATAGCATCATGACCATGCCTGAATGCATCAGCAACGTCATTTTCATCGCGATACTTAGATAAGCCTGCGCGATATTCGCTAACAGCATTGCCAGCTTTATCTACAGTCTGAGGGCCAGCTTTGCCAATAGCATTAATAAATTCATTTCTTAATCCATATAAAGCATATCCTGTAGCTCTAGCTTCAGGATCAGAACTTTTTAATAAACCTTCAGCTTGGCGACGAATACCAGATTGAAGCTTATGTAATGCATTAGGATTAGTTAAGTTAACGCTATCATTAGTTATAAAATCTCTCCATTTACTAAGAGTTTGTTGCACTCTTGTATAAGGAAGCATATTTTCTGGATTTGAGATAATTTCATTAACACCCGGTTTAAGCACATTATCAATATGCTTAACTACAGGAGTGATGTCAACTGGTTTAGTTTTAGCTAAAGCAGGCTCTATAGCTTGCTTACCAGCATTGACAATGTTAGTTTTTAACTCATTAAGCTTAGCGACAGGATCAACACGACTACCTAATGAAGCATCCATAGCAGCATTGACAGCAGAATTTGCACCACTAGCTCGTTGATTAACTATGCTATTAATGTAATTTTTAGGCTTATCTCCTTCAACTGTGAAAAGCTTTTGCGTAGCACTTTGAACAGCAGGGGATAAATCAGCAGGAGTTAAACGAGGATCAGCGCGCATAGCTCTGGCGACATCGCCAGCGTTTTGCGGTTCAATCATTTCGACTAAATTATTAAATGCTTTTTTGTTAGTCACGATAGGTAAGTTTTTAACAGCTCTAGTAGAAGGGGCGACCGGCAAAAGACCTACTAACGCTCCAGCGCGATTAGCGATATCTTGATTACCAGTGATATCGCCGACTACTGACGAAACAGGATCAGAAGTCAAAGCTCCAATAGCTGTAAATGGAGCCATGCCGATCTTGCCAATGCCACTAGCAGGCTTACCAGATAACGCTTCTCTCAGACCTTGTCCTGCTTCTGCACCAGCTTGATATAAACCAGAACCAACAGCCTTACCGGCTTTAATCGGGACTTCACTTAAGCTAGGAGTGTGAGAGCCGGTGGCAACTTCGCTAGGCTTTTCATAACTAGTCTGACCAGTAGCAGCATTATAGCCAGTGGGAGCTTCACCTGCCTTCTTAGGTTCACTAGAAGACATGTATTGATTGATAACGCTCCCGTTCGATTTAAGAGTAGGAGCATCTTCAGCAGAAGAACCAGAAAGGTAATCGTCTATAATGCCCACAATTATTTCCTACCCGGAGGTTCGATCAAACCAGCATCATTTGCAAATGAAAGAGACTGTTCGAATTTCTGAAAGTCTTTTTCCTTACCTCGCTTGGCAACCCAATTGCCAGACTTATCTTGAGTAGCCATCGTACTCATGAGATTTTTCTTAGCTTCGTTGTTCATAATGTCAAAACCAAACGCTCTTGGGTCTAGCACGTTTTGGTTTTTAGCGATCCACTTGGAATACTCGCTAGGATCGATCCCTTGCTGATTGAATAGTAACGTTTGAGCATGTTGCATTCGACGCAAAGCAATATTTGACTTAACGACATTTTCAATCGTTGCGCTATTCATAGTAGTGTTAGGATTGGCTTCAAACGCCGCTGCTAATTGGTCATTAGTCCCTGTGTTACCAGCAGAGCGAGCAGCCTGAATGAGATATTTTTTAGCCTGCTGATAATCAGAGATGCCTTCGATAGTTTTTTGATCCGTGTTTGGAAGCCAAGTAGCAAGAGCCGATTTAATGTCGTTAAACTTATCAGTACCGGGACCGAATGTTCTCGGATCATTGCTTTTGACAATATCCAACACTCTTTGCATCGGATACAAATCAGTCTGATAGTTCTTAGCTCTAGAGAGATCAGCAGCAAAATCTTCGCCAGATTTAGCTGCAACAGCGCGATTAGCTTCAGCCACACCGGGGGCAGGCCCGGTGGCAACCGCATTCGGGAATGCTGCGCTAAAGCGATTATTAAACTCGGTCCCATTATTAACGGTTGGTCCGGATGGCCCAGACGCAGTAGGCAAGCCTTGTGCCGGAGCAGGGCTAGGATTGACGGGGGACGCCACTGGTAAGCCCGGCCTAGCCCTTGGGGTTGGTGCATAGGACTGAGGGCCTGCGTTTCCTGACGGCCCTATCACACCCGGTCTAAGATCGTTGCCCACAATAGGCTGTGTAGGTGGCAACTGTTGAGGAGTTACAGTAGTCGGAACAAATTGACCACCTTTCATAGGTGACTGCTGAATACCGCGATATGTATTAGCATTATCGCTCTGTTCGCTAACAGTACCAAATTGAGTATTGATAGCATCCACAACGGTTTGAGCATGTTGCAATTGAGTTTGTAAAAAGCCTCTTAATTGTTTAGGGTCTTGAGGAGCGATACTTAGAGTAGTCGATGCCATTTCAGGAGGAATGTAACCAAGCTTAACTTGATTTTGAACATATTTCCTAAATGTATCATTATTTAAATTAGGGTCAGCTATAAGCGAAGAAAATCCTTTAGCCATTTCACCAAAGCGTTGATTGACTAAATCGAGTTTTTGTTTCTCGATAGTCAAGCCACCACTCTGAATTTGCTGTGACTGTTGCTGCAAATTACCAATTTGTTGCGCTTGTTCAAGCGCACTCTTTTGTGTGGGCAACGTAGCCTTGGGGTAGCTACTAGTATCAACCTCAGCCATGATTAAGCATCCGTCACATTGCTTATATTAAAAGTTCCACCGCTATTATTGTTACCGCCGTAAAGACCTTTATAAGCAGCGTAGCCACCAATAGAATTAGCAGCGCTTGATATGGCTCCTCCGGTAGCATTAGCAGCAGCAGCTTGAGCATTGCCAGCACCTATTTGAGCACCAGCGGCAGTATTCGCCGCTGAAGTTCCTGCTGTTCCGGTTTGTGCAGCAGCATTTTCACCAAGATCAACTAAGCTTTTAAGCTTGTTATAAGCATTGGTCTGATTAGTGACAGCATTATTAAACTGATTTTGATAGGTGCTATCAGCAAGCCCGGTAGCGAAAGTAGCAGCGCCTTTAAGCGCAGCGCCAGAGCTACCAAGACCACGCGCAGCGGCAGAGTTTTGAGTGGCTTTCAAACCCTGAGTGAGATTAAACTGATAACCGGGGGTTTTCTGAACTTGATCCTCAGTCATCGTTATAGGAGCAGTAAGCTCATCGAGCCTATCGACCATCTTATTGCTAGCTAGTTGACCAACGTCGCGATAACGCGATAAATCAGAGCGAGTTTGATTGTACATACCAAGACTAGTAGCGGCCGCTTGATTAGCAGCATTGGTCTGAGCATCGGCAGCTTTACCAGCAGCGAGCGAAGTGCCAACTGTGCTAACAACCGCAGCCCCAACAATAGCGCTAGCTACCCATGCCATCTTAGTTAAATCCAAAAGTTAATTGATTTGCGCCACTAAATTCTAACCAAGCTTGTTCATCAGCAGCTATAAAATAGTTTTTAATCTCATCAATATCGGTACTGAATGTGCCGTGAATTGTAGTCCAAATGCATTCGCTATGAGTTAGAGCAATGCGTTTAGTACCAGCAGGAGAAACAACACTAAACGGAGCCGACACCCTTTGCATTCCATTTTCTGTTAGAACAGACATTTCGCCTTTTGACAAGATATTTAAATTTTCAAACTTATGGATTTCTCCAGTCAACATCACGCCAGCAGGAATGGTAATTTCTCTGGCGTAAACTCCGTGAGAGAAATAGTGTCTCGTTTTAATTTGATCTATAACTTGAGGCTGGAGCTTCATATAAGCTTCAGCAGCTAGAACCTTATCTCGAATGCTTACTGATGATAATTCCATATTTTAATCTCCTAACCAACAAGCACACTAAAATTGATATCAGCATTAGCCAGCGGAGATGTACCAACAAAAGCTCTGAGTGTGATAGTCGTCGAATTAGAAGAAACTTTATTTAAAGTTATTGGCAAGTCGTTATTGATTTCTGATGTGGCTAACCATTTTGTTGGCGTGCTATATAGTTCGTGACTAACTGTCACGTAGCCATCAGCGTCAGTCATCTCACTATATGATTTGAATAACTCAACTTCTCTAGTGATTGTGATGTTTCCAGATAACGTTTCATTCACAGTTGTAGAAGTATTTTTAACTGCCAATTGATTGTCAGTGATAGAAATCAGCTGAGCTTTGTTTGCATCTGGAGTTGTAGTGAGAGCGCTCACTAACGTATCACCAGCTTTGAGCCCATAAACAGAAATTATAATTGGAACATATGTGATAACCGGCGATCCTACTGGTGGGACATATACGCTAGCCTTTGGAAGAATTGTAGCAGGAACTGAAAACTGTAATGTTATTTGCACGTCAATCTCCTAAAAATGTAACTTTAGTGTTAGTCGGTCCAGTCCATTCAATGGTATCACCAATAGATACCGGGATTGGCACATTATTAGCAATAGATACGCTGAAAGCATAAGTATTAGGGAAGCTCCCCGCTCCACGATTTAATGTTATTGTAGCGGCGTTTGTTATAATAACTATACCATTTTGGTTAGCTGTATACGGAGACCCTAAACTAGTAACATCTTGAGCGGCTGGAGCTTTCTGCACAAACTGTTGAAAGAATTGCATCCATGGTGATGCAAGAAATACTTTTAATTTGCCATCTGAGCTTTGAGCGATAGCAGCATTTAAATTAGGGACTGGTCTAGTATTTGTCATGATCTAGCGTTAGCAGCCTCAATAAAACCACCATTTAAAGACATTTCATTATTAGTAGACCATTGGAGTTTAAATACACGGTCGCGAGCTTCACCCAATCTGTTCCAAGCTGGTACCGTCCTAAACTCACCAATCTTACCTAGCGTTTGTGGAACAGGATTGCCGTAACTAACGCCTTTATCATCAGACCAGCTTAAAAATATCTGAGGGTCATCCTCGTCAATTGCAGTACCTACTTGAACATCAGCGTCAAATGATTTGTAGCTGACTTTTTTATTATCGCTCACTAAATGAGGGAATGTTCTAATTCGTGTGATTGGTCCTGCTGGCATGTCAGGAGTATAATCAGTAAACGTGTTAATGTTTAATTCTAGCAGTAAACCATTTTGCCAATCGCCAATTAGATTTTTATTATTAGCAAACATACAGCAATTAGCGCGCGGTCGATTTAAATTGCCATCAATATCAGTCCAATTCCACTCATACCACCATTTGGTAGTTAGATCATACAACCAACCTTTATTAGCTGTAGGAAATACAATAGCGTAATACGAATGATCCTCAATTTGAAAACAAAAGCTGATAGCATCGGCAGTAGTTTCATATTTATTAAATTCGGATACAACTCTAGGAGTAGAAATCTCCGTAACATCATAACCCATACCTTGAACAACGATGTTCTTTCCCTGCTGATCTTGCATCAGGAAAAATACTAGAACGTCTTGAGTAGCTATCGAGTATTGAGCGATACAGCCATGATTGACATATGAGCCTTGTACTTCCTGAAAATAGAAATCAGCAGCACCAGTGCCAATCCAAATTTCAGTTGTCAAAGCACCAATAAGCCATAATTCGCGATGGACTGTCACAATGCCCACAATAGGATCATTGAAACCAGATTTAGCTGCAATATCTAATGGATCGAATGCGCTCGCTAGCGTATTGACAGTCCAAGCAAAACCAGTCACTCCTCCAATATTTGCAGGAGCCGCAGACAAAACATCGCCAACTAAGTAATTTATTCCAGCATCACCAATATCAACACCAGTCACCACACCAGCGGTAACCTGAATGCTTGACGCTATCGCACCAGAGCCAGAGCCACCAGTTAAAGGCACATTCTGGTAAACTCCATCAATGCCACCAGTGCCAGCATTTGTAATCGTGCCTGTAGCAATAGCTGAATTAGTCAGCATCCCATAACTAGCATTAGATGCTGTAATGTAGAATTGATTTGTTGCTGGTCGATTGAAGATAAAGAATGTATCAAGCAGTGCAACATAATCAGCGCCATAGAAATTAGGATCAAGAATGATACCAAAAGCGTTTGTGAATAGATCAATCACATAGCCGTTGACACCATCAACAAAGACGCAGACTAAACCATTATCTGAAAATTTAATTTGGCTTTCTCTATCAGCGATCACACCAACCAAGATAAGTTGATTGTTACTTGTCAGAAAGTAAACATTTTGACCAACTACATAATATGCAGTCCCAATACTGGTACGGTAAGAGCCTCTAGCATTTTTAATAAATTGAGGGTCTGCAAATAACTTGCTACCGGGTAAAGGATAGTAGGTTACTTGTGCTGGTGCTTGTGGATCAGTTTTAGCATTCACTTCAGCATAGAGATTGACACACTCTTGCCCAGAGGCGATGACGCTCTTACCTGAGTATGGAGCGCTGAATAATTCAAATCTGCTCATTAACGAGCATCCGCATTAAAGATATAGAAATTATTACCGCGAATATTTCTAAGCGAGCGCGGCATTTGAAGTGTGGGTATCTGAGCGTTAGCGACTTTGATTACATTCAATGATGCGCGAGCAAGAGCAGCCTTAGAAGCTGGTACTTCATAGTTATACATTTCCATCACGCGACGGGTTAGATTGTAATGGATAGCCTCTTCATACTCAGGAGGCATATTAAATTCACTATCTAAATCCTGCGTAACTTTAGTAACAGCCCAAATAAAGCCCGATCCTGTACCGCCAACACTAGCTAGCGGTACAGTCAGCTTATCGTTGATCACATAGCCTTGACCGGGATTAACAATTTCTAAAACAGTGATTGCACCAGCAGCAATAGTGACGTTTGCTTGCGCACCAGCACCAAAACCAGTAAGGTTCAACAGCGGTACATTATTGTAAACACCATCTGTGTAGGCAGCACCTTGGCTTTGAATTTCTCCATCCTCAATCTCAATAGTAAAGCCAATTGGGCTTTTTAAAATCAAATGGATTTCATATTGAGCCGATGGGATAGGCCAAATATAAACGCGACCATACGGAAAGCCACCATCGTAAAAGAAGTATTGCGGCCAACTATTAAGTTGCTTAAGAGCAACATTGCAATAATCTTCCCAACTCCAAATAGGAATGAGAGGAAAGCTTACATTGCCACTACTGCCAGTATCAAAACCGGGGCTAAAGCCGCTATCGAACGCTCCACCTTCGATTTGCAGGAAGTATGCAGCTTGAACCTTATCTGGCCTAGTAGCGTTATAATATTGGCCGGGACCGATTAAATTAAACTGTTGATTATTCCCTTGAGCCGCAATCTCATAAAGCGACGGCACAAGCCAACGCTTCTTTTGCCATTGAGCAAACATGCGCTTTAATAGCGTGAAAGTATCGTTAATATCTTCTGGCAATGGAGTTTGACCAACGCCAGTGACGCCAGCTTCTTTTAAAACTAACGTGCAAAAGTCTCTAGCTGTGGTCATAAATCAGTCTCTGCTTGAGATTAGTATCAAAATGAAATGTATGTCGCATTACAGCGAAAATTTACAGTGCTTAGGGTAGAGTTAGCTATAGGAGAACCTGATGTGTTGATGAACACCAATTGCGATGAGCTTTGCTGAACGCTCGCTATAAACGGGGCAGAGGCTCCGTTTATGAAGCAAACACCGGCTGGTATGTTAACCGCTGGATAATTGGCAGATGCTGCTACAGGCAGTCCAGAAATAGCGGCGGTAAACCCGCTCGCTGTACTTGGGTATGTAAGGTTAAAGAATACCGTTACTAATTTTCCAATTTTTGTATAACGCGCAGTAACACTTGTAAATGTAAGACCCGCCCCGCTATTGTCAGCAGGTGTCCACGCCGTGTCAGTGGTTGTATCAGATAAGTCTGTGGTAGCTGCCTGAGAAACACCGCCAGAACCATTAGCCCTCAAAGCTCCTGTAACTGACCCTGCTCCGCCTTTAGTGGAAGGAACGACGTTATTATATGTGGTTACGCCAGAACCTGAAGTAGTGACATCACCAGACAAATTACCATTGCTGATAGTTGTAGCGCCAGTAAAGAACGTCAAATTACCATTCGCTGGAGTACCAGTAGTCGATACGTTACCGCCTCCTGCTGGAGTTGCCCATGTTCCATCACCACGCCAGAACGTAGAGCTACTAGCGCTTGTGCCAGAATTTAAATTTCCAACAGGTAGATTGCCAGTGACACCAGTAGCTAAACTAACATTGGTGATTGTGTTACTAGAACCATTGATTGTTTTATTAGTAAGTGTCTGCGTGGTGCCATTGAGTGTGAATGTATCGCTAGCATTTGGTAGACTGTAAGTTCTAGTCGTAGCGGTACCGATACCACTCAGACTAAAAACAGCTTTCTTGGTAGTATCAGCGGTATTCTGAATGGTCAGTGAGCCGTCATTGACAGTTAGTGTTGGAGTTGTAATGGTCGGAGAAGTACCAAACACTAACGCACCGCTACCAGTCTCATCAGTAATCGCAGCAGCTAAATTAGCACTACTAGGCGTAGCCAACCAAGTGCCAACTCCGGTACCTAAACCAGTCACATTGGCGATAGATGGCGTGCAAGCTGATTGAGCAGCAGCGGTGATCAAACCTTTAGCGTTCACAGTGAATGCAGAACAAAGCGAAGAACTACCCCAAGTGCCCACATTAGAATTAACTGTAGCTAATGTAGTTGCTAGAGCTCCTGCGACTGTAGTAACATCACCAGTTAATGCAGGAAATTGAGCAGCATTTAAAGTACCAGTTAAACCAGCAGCGCTAGTCCCGTTACAGAACACACCTGCGTTGGTTAAATTAGCACAAGCGGCATTTAAACTAATTGTGCCAGTGGTAGTAATAGGGCCACCAGTCAAACCAGCGCCAGTGTTAATTTGAGTGACTGTGCCACCACTGCTGACTGTAGCACAGTTAGGAGTACTTAAATTACTAAAGCCAATGATAACTTGACCACCGGGGCAAGAGAATGAAGTAGCGCCATTTAAATCAAGATATGAATTGACTATATCTTGAGGAGGACCGCGCAACGCTTTAGGAGTAATTTGCCCGGTATTATTATCGGGCCATTGAGTATTAATCTCAGTCTGAATTACCGACTTTGACTTTTGAGCATTAGCCGGAAAGACTGAAAGGATTAAAAGTATTCCGGCTAATGTCTTTTTCATTTAATCAATGTCCCATTTAGACATATCAAAATCTTTAGGAAAGGAAGGCTTATCATCCCAATGCTTTCGCATAGCTTCAAAATTCGGGTGTTCTATGCGTCTAGCCAAATCAGCCTTTTCTTCAATCGTCATTAAAGGAACGTCGATAGGCTTTTCAATTCTCATGACCAACCAGCAGAATTGTCTTTAGCAGCAGGCTGCTTCTCAACCTTTCCGCCCATTGCTTCAGCTTCCTCTTCAGGAGATTTCACAATGACAGGAGCAGCATCTTTACCGTTCGGATAAACCATTTTCGGATAAATAGTATGCCCGTACTGGTTAATGATATTGTCATCCTTACCATAGCTCGGATGAGGTTTTTCCAAGGTGTACTGACCAATATTATTGTCAGGAATACCAATTTCCAGAATATCGAGCTTCGGAGGTTCAGGGAAGCGAGCCATTTTTAATTTTCCTCATTTGAATAATAATGGGAGGGCTTTTGACCCTCCCATCTAAACTTAATTACACGCGATCCGCCACAACACAAAGCCATTCGGGACGGATATACTTCTTCCCGAATAACACGTCAACGCGAGTTGCTAACTGATCGCTGTTCGGTAAGTAGTCGGTGATGATACGGACGCTGATGCCGTCATAGTTAGCGCGAGCACCTTCCTCGATTGCCTTACGCGGCAACACAAGGTCTGCCGTCGCCATGGTGACAGCCTTCTGAGTGTAACCGATAGACTTGCGGTACACTTCATTAGCCTTAGTCACCATACGAACGGTAGCACCGTTGAGCGGTAGAGCATCAACAGTCTGATACTGCTGGTCTGCGCCACCAGCTACACCACCAACCGGACCAATCATAGCCGGATAAATCGGGATTGCAGTAGCGCCGGGAGCAACATCAGCGGTAACGACAAACTGGCGTAACGTGCCAAGTGATTGCTTGGTAACACGGTTAACAGCATTAACGCCGTCAAACGTAATGATATCGCCCTTACGGAGCGTAACACCACCACCAAAAGCAGAAGTGTTGATATTACCACCATTCGTACCAGTGGTCTGATTACCACCAGCGACGGTAACAGCAGCAGTAAAGTTACCAGAGGTGTGCTTGATAACAGTCTGATCGCGGAACCAACGTTCAAAGCCCAGACCATTCTTCATACGACCAGTACGATACTGAGCGGAAAGCTCCGTGGCGGGATTGAGCAAGCCAGCCAGTGAGCTAACAGAACGTGCATCCGTGGTCGGATCAACCACAATGCGGCGATCCATATCGCTAGCAGAATTGTCATCAAGAATGGCATTTGCGCCGGTATACTGGTCAAGCGTCGGAGAGATGATGTTACCATTAGCATCAACATTGCTAATGAAATTACAGACACCACCCTCAGAACCCTGCATAACGTCAAGAGCGACCTTACCAGCGAGGTTGTTAATCATCGGAGCCATGACAAGCTCAGAATAATTATCGATGCTCATAGAGCGCTCAGCGGTCGTAAACGGAGTAGCGACGTTAAGCTGAGTAGACACAGTGAGCGTAGTGAACTGCTGCGTATTGTCCTGCAACTGCATCGCAGGACCCTGAGTGACCACAAAGTCAGAAGGCAGACGGATACGCAGAGTGTCACCAATCTTAGCGCCATCAACGGCGAATTGGCTATCGTATTGCGTGTCCATGTTCATGATGAACAGATTACTATTCTTGAAGAGGCGTACCGCTTCAGCAGTAATCATGTCGATAGTTAAATAAGTGTTACCAGCCATTGTAAATGTCCTAGTTAATGGGTTTTGTCTGATGATCGCTGTTGCTGAAGCAGCAGTACAAGCATCAGTGCCATTAACCGGGCAAAGGCGGCTTTAAAATCTAAACAGGGTCTATATGCGGGCCAAGACGCTAATGCAACATTTAAATCTTAAGAAAACTGATTTGTAAAGGGGGTTGTGTGGGCAAATTTAAAAGATTTTTGCCCACACTTAGACCTAACGACTTCTAGCCGCAAACGCGATTAGCCTTGACCATTCACCAATGGTTACAGTTATAACATTATCGCCAAGCTTGATTGTAATCGTTCCGTCAGCACTATTCTTAGTAATGGTAAGTGACATCAATAACCCCTAGCCTTACGACGCTCCTCAACCTGTTTATTACGAATGCGTATAAAATCATCCATGTTTTTAGTAGGGTCTTTCGGCATAACATCAGTGCGCCTACCATTCTCGCCAATAGGAGCAACAGGAGGAGGCACAGCAGATTGCTTGCGCGGTGGAGTTTTCTTAGCTTCCTTAAGCTTGTCAGACAGACGCACCAGCTTAGTAGTAGCCTTGTGAACCGACATTTTATAGATTTCTTCCATTTCGTCGATATTGTCAGGCTTAGCTAAATATTCTAAAACTTCAGCACCATTCGCATTATCAAGATCAGACAGAATATAAATAATAGGCTCTGGGATAGCTCCAATCTCACTAGCCATTTCATTTACATTTTTGTCAAACTCTTTATTGACTTTGATTGCTCCAGCTTGCAAATCGTCACACTTCTTTTCAAAATCTTTCCTGATACGCTCAGCTTCTTTAGTTTTAACAGCTTCATCTGCTTTAAGCTGTGCTCTACGTTCAACCTCTTCTTCGGTCAAACCTTCAACAGGCTTTTCCTGCAATTGAGCACGCAATTTCGCAAGCTCAGCTTCAGCTTCCTTTTGAGCAGCTACGGCTTTATCAATTCGACGCTGTACTCTATCTTCCTTGCGCTTAGCTTTAGCTGCTTCCTTTTCTTCCTTTTCCTTAGCTAAACGATCCTGCTTTTGTTCTTCAGTCTCATTTTCAGGAGGGCTGTTTTCTTCTTCCTCTTCTTCGCCTTCTTCCTCTTCATTCTCTTCTTCGCTATTTTCTTCTTCCTGCTGTTGATTATTTTCAGTGCTTTCTTCAACGGAACGCGAGCTAACATCAACTTTAATACTGCCTCGTGCTTCAGCCGCTAACTCAGCAGGAGTTTTTTCAGCAGCACCAGCATCGTTATTTGCATCGTATCGGAACGCAGCAGACGACATATATTTTTCGTAAAAGGTTTTAAACATCTTTCATTCTCTTTTCTAATTCATCAGCCAGAACTTTTTTCATTTCTATGTATTGAGCAGACAGCGGCGGAAAGTCCATCTTTTTAAGCATCTTTCCATTTACATTTCGATCTTGTGTAAACTTAGGATGCTTAGCGGCTTTCTCGCGTTCCTGCTCAATGCTATTTAAATAATTCAAAATTTGCGCTAGTTCAAGCGTCGGTATATCTGAAATTTCTTTATCTCTGTATTTCATGATTTTTGAAACTCAGCAAATCTTCTTAAGTTCAGCCATCTGAGCTTTAGCCACTTCCTTCATGGCTTTGACACGAGCCTTGTCCTTTTTGATTTCTTCCGCCTGTTTCATGGTGCGAATATCATCTTCAGCACGCCAGCGGCGTTCCCTGGCGTCACTCTCTTTAACCGACGTGGCAGGCTCGCTAACAATCTTAACCGGAATAGGCTTAGAGCTAGCGACTGGTAATTTACTTTTCTTAGCCATTATAGACTTCCTTAATTGATGTTGAAGAAAGTGCTTTTTCTTTAGTATTGATAATCAATGGAGCAGGAGCGACGTGTTTGTCTGACTTGTATTCAATCGGAATTTCAAAAGCTTTAATTCCACAATTGCTCAAATCAGGATCATTGACACGTTCCATGACTGCCTCATAAATTAAATCTTTCTGCTCTTTCGGCACAGCAGGATTACCAAGCATTTCTAGTAAATGTTGAACAGCCTTCGGAATAAAGGTAGTCATTTTAGCACGAGCAAATGCACGAGCATTTTTATATCGCGACGGCATACCTGCTGAGCGCCCTGCTTCCCAGAATACAGCAGCCATTTCAGCCGCAGTCTGCTCAATCAAGATAGACTGAGGGGTGACTAATTTCTTTGGTGATAGCTTACTCATTTTTCAATTTCCAAACCGGACCGTAATCTACAGCGACTTCTCTTGTTTCATCATGACTACCGACGAACAATGGTGGTTGAGTATTTCCACTATATGAGCTTACAAATATACAACCAGTCGTATTTACTTCTTTAAGAGCTTCTTCACTAAGTTGCCATCGCGATACACAAACAACACCATTCGTGAAAACTCTTAAATCCTGTACCTGTTCTTCAGTAGTGCCGTCTGGAGCCACTAGCGTTCTATTTGCGCCATACCAATCTACTGGTTTACTCATTTCTTTTTCCTCTTCCTTGCAGCCGCTCGCTTTTCGCTGTATGCAATTGCAACGGCTTGTTTGATTGGCTTGCCAGCATTAACTTCAGCACGAATGTTTGATTTAAAAGCTTTGTCTGATGTTGATTTCTTTAATGGCATTTTATTTATCATCCTTCAATTGTTTTAATAATTCATCATCGCTCATCGTCTGCTTAGCTGGTGTTCTACCTGCATTTGCAGGATCATAATCTTTAGCATTTAAAACATACATTTTCTTCTTATCAGCACCACTATTGATATCTATAACTGTTCTATGGCGACCATCGTAAATTAAATGTTCACCGTTATTCATTCTAACAGCTATGGGTAAATCTTCATAACCTTTGACCAAAGGCTCATAAGTCTTGCGTTGAGACAATGGTGACCAATCCATTCCTATTGATTGAGGGTCGCGTGCAGTAGATAACAGAACATCAGCGACATTAGCATTTTTCATATCAGCTAAAGTAGGTTCTCTAGGCGTGTTTAATTGACTAGGCTTTTCTAAAGCCTTAATAGCTTGACCGGGTTTTGAGCTATCTGCCATTAAATCCATTGTCGAGGTTAAAACACCGGCTCTTGCAGCTTCGCTATTAGGATCAATCAAACCTTCCTTAATCGCGTAGTCTAGCGCTTTCTCTCGATTTAAAAACTGTCCCTTATGGTTCATGAAACCGAAATCATAATGACTGATATCTTCACCACTCATAGCCAAACGATTAAATTCCGGTATCATTTCTTTTGGGAGTGCATCCAAGTGTTGCCCTCCCATCGGAGCTTTATAAATCTTCTCATTAAATTTTAAAGCAGGACGCAGGAAAGGACCAGCTCCTAATGCTGCTCCAGCCTCAGCACCGACACCACCTAAGCCACCAGTACCAGCTAGAGCCGCCATATTTAACGCTTGAGGTAACGCCGCTCCTCGCCTGCTCTCAAAGTCCTGCCACTCTTCAGAACCTTCCTTATAAGGATTAGGAGCATTACCAGCAGCAATAGCCTGACTAGGAGCGGCCAAAGCATCACGCACCATCTTCTCAGGCCATGTCTGATAACGTTCCTCACCACCAGTACCAAGCAAACGATTGATTATCGTATCGTAAGCATTCGGCTCTTGTGTGGGCACTGTAGGCTCTGGCGATGCTACAGGCAATCCCGTAGCATTACCTAGCTGGTCATAGCCTTCAACTGGTAAGCTCGCCATTTGTAGCACCGTTCATTTCATGTTGAGCAGGAGGCACAGGAGCCTTATCAATTTGATCTAATCCAGCTACTAATTCATCAGCGCTAATGTTCCCAGAAGCAAGCATTTCTTTTAAAAGTTGCTTCAACACTGGCTGTATTTGTTCTGGTGTAACAGCAGGACCAGAATTACCCAATGCAGCAAGCCTCTTGTTCTCAGCTTCATAATCCAAACGCTGTTGAGTAACAGATATTTCCTTAGCTCGTAATTCAAGCTCTCTATCCTTGCGGTCAAGGTCTCTATCCTTATCAGCGATTTCCTTAGTTTGCTGAGCAATGATAGCGAGTTGTTGTTCAATCTTCTGACTAGCTTGCTGCATGGCTTCAGTGAGTTGTGGATTAGGAGCATCACCAGTAACATTAGGCGGAATGATGCGCCTCCACCTAGCAGCCAACACTTGAGCCTCTGGAAAGTCTGCGACTTTCCAAAGAATATCACCAGCCACATTCATAAATTCTTTATTCTGAGCAGCGATTTGAGTAAGAGCATTAAATGCATCTTGACGGCGAGTAGCGAAGCTAGGTCCATTATCAGACATGACCGCATATTTGCCCACACTAGGATTGAAAATAATCTCTACTGGTAAATTCGGCAATGATGGGTCCTGATTTTGGTCAGGCACCAGCTTTTGCATACTTTGCTGTGCTTCAGGATCAATGATTAGCTTCATCAAAGTACCGTCTTTGGCTTCAACCTCCATTATACGGCGCGTATCGTAAATCTTGGGGATAAGATCAATTAAAATCTTGCCTGTAAAGCGAGTGGCAATAGCAAGACCATCAACAAAATGGTAAGTTGCTCTATCGCCTTGGCGTTGACGCTGAGTAATAGCAATGCCTGACTTAGCATTTTCATTCTCTCCCATCTGAGCTTGATACTGACCAGATACCATCATCATTTCGTTTTGTGCAATCTGCATTTGCTGCACATAAGCTGGTGATGATTGAGGAGCCGCCATGCGCTGAGGAGGTTGTAGCTGCCTGCCTTCCTCATCATAAGCATTATATGGCATGAATGAATGATTTACAGTATTTGCAGTCTTATAGTATTCCTCATATCCTTCAATAGCATCAGCAGCGGCCATAATAGGCGATTTAGTCTGCAATGCTCCAAATTCAACATTGGCGCTAGAATTGACATTATAAATACGCTGAGGATCAAGTAGCGCGCGAGTATGTCCAATGCGGTCTAAAACACCGTCAATAATAGTTTCGCGACCGATGACGCGCACGATGGGTATATACTTGCCAAGCCAAGGCTTCCTATCAATAATAACGTTGCCAGCAATCTTATACCATTCGATATCTCCCCTGACCACCTTGCGCTCGCGATAAGTTTGCTGGTTAACTGGGAGATTGTTTTCACGGCTTTTGATTTCCTTAAACAGCGCTAAAGCTTCTTTCCCCTCATCAGTTTTCTTCAAATCAGAAACAAAACCAAAGATTTCTTCACCTGCGGTAGGCGTCACAAACCAAATGAAATTGTCTTCTCTATTGATACGCCGATAATATTCCACTACTCTGACGTGATCCTTGGTATACCAGCCGTCAGCAGTATTGTTAAATACGGCACTCCCTCCGACATCCTTGAAATCAGGATACTTAGCTTCATATAAATCTTTTGGCTCATCAGAAACAACAAAGCCAAAATTAGCATCAGACCCATCAGTTTCGTTGATATCAGGATCAAGATAGACAGAGCGAGGGTCTTTAATCGGCTTGATGTAAATCTCCTGAGAAAACATTGTCAACGGATCAACACCGCCGTCATCTAAATAGTCAGTGACAACTCTCCAATAACCAATACCTCCGATGACCTGAAATTCAGAGGCTTTATCATAGACATTTTCAGCATTTGAAATATATTCAATATGCCTGACAACTTCCTGAAAAATTTGAGCAGCCTCATAAGAGGCAGTCTCACCAACAGGACGAATGATAACTCCGGGTTTATTTTGCTTACCATCGTTGATAATTTGTAGGCAATGCTGCATAGTCTTGTTAATAGTGAGACATGGCCTTTGATTATCAATACGATCACCGACAACCCAACTATCCCATTGATAATTATTTAAACTATCGCCATTCGCAAATTTATAATCATAATCAAAATTCGTTCGCGCAGTGGCTTCCCATTCCTCACAAGCACGGAAACGACGTTTCGCCTCCATGACAATTTTTTCATCACCACTAAGCCACTCGTCAGGGAGGTCTAATGCCATTTTGAAAATCCAAAGTAATAATCAAAGATCACATAGTAGTATATTAAAATTAGCATTTTAAATATGACCCATCCAAGAGTTAGGACGCTGAGGAGTAAACACCGGACGTTCGCGCTTAGGTGGCTTTTTAATATCTTGCTCTGTTTTCAAAGACAAGGCAAATGTTTGAAACGCGTCTGCTCCATGGCTCCACGGAGTGTCGTGTTCTGGTTCACGGCTAAATGTGCCCTTTTCTTCATCTACTTCATAAGCATAGCGCGATAAACACTGCCAGCCCTCAGATGTGTTTTCCTCATCAAAGTTACACAACGGCATGACTGTACGAGCGGCATTAATGCCTAAAATCTTTCGCGCTGGCCTAGGAACAACAATAACTTTATAACCAGCCGCGCGAGTAAGACTAGCGATAGACCTTGACGCTAGCGTTTCATTATCAGCATCGTGAGGTTGGTAGACCGTGCCATAGACATAGCCTAAGCTCTGCATATGTTCGATATAGTGCCCAATCTTTTTTAAATTATTCTGATAGAAATTGATGATATTAAATTCCAAACCCACTCGCTGCACAAACCAAATAGCAGTTTTATCGGAATGGCCTAAGTCCCAGAACGTATAAACAGGCTTGCTAGGATCATAAGGCACTTTCCCGCGTCTACCTGACTTGATAACCTCTCGAAGCTCGTCAGCATAAATAGCGCCTTCTAAAACAAGCTTAGTATTGCCTTCCCACACTTCAAGATATTTAGTCTCGCTCGCTTTCTTGGTGACATTCATTTCCATCCGCAGATCAGGAGGAAACCATTTATTGTCCCAATAATTAATTTTACAGACAATAGCATAGCGAATTTTTTCGCCTGTGATCTCATCCGTCACGTAATCAGGAGCGTATTTATCTTTTTCGATAACAAAACGCTTATAAATCTCATCATCTTCTAAGTCAGGGTTAAAGCTAATCCAGATTTCAGGACCAACGCCAAATGGACCACCTCTGTCTTGCTCGAAACCTGAGCGACCACGAATAGTTGGCGATAACTTGTCTAGCGTCGTCTTGGACGTTTTATCAGCTTCTTCAATCCAGCAAATATCGATACGACCAAGAGACTTGACTTTATTGATATTATATCGCAAACCCATGAAGAAGAAACGAGAACCTGTTTTCTTGTTTATAATTTGCTTATTTGTAATCGTAAACTCATCTTCCATACCCATTGAAATGATATTAGCTTCAATAGTATGTTTAACGCTCTCATCAATGGAATTTTGAATTTCACGAGCACACAGAATGCGCAAACACTTGGTTCTAGAAAGCAAAATGAGGGCAATAGCGATGCCCTCAGACTTGCCAGCACCACGACCGCCATACAATATCTTCCAGCGAGCGCTTTCAAATAACAGAAAGGACATTTTTTCGTTGAATTCGATATCACTCATTGAGGCCAACCTGCTGTAAATCCGCTAGGTAATTGACCACTGCACGCAGTAGAGCTAAAATCAGCCGTAAAATTATCTCCGACTGTTGGAGAACCAATCGAACTGAATGCCACTACAGGAGCTACGTTAGCTAAACAAACCTTACCATTAGTGTTTGTAGCTGGATTGGCACTAGCATCATTATTCCAGTTACCAGCGGTTGGATTAGAAAGTTGATACCAACAGCGCAGATTGCCAATATCAACAGCAACATTTATTTTATTGCCAGATACAGGAACAGCTTGTAGAGCTCCTTGGCTACCGCCAGAAAGTAAAATCTGATTGTTTTTAACCCAATATCCAGCGTAGTTGCCGGGTGAACCGTTAGTTTCAGCGGGGTACCCAGTAGTATTATCTTGAGTGCCGATAAAGTCAGTGTTAGCTGTTGAGCTGCCTACTGTGACAGTAAAGCAATATTTACCAGAAGATTTGTATGAAGTTGACGCAGCGCCACCAGTTGAAGTATTAGTGCGTGTTGCAGTGAGATTGCCATTGCTCAATGTAGCGTTCGACAGCGTAGCAGGAGCGAATGTGGTAAATGCCCCACTACTGCCAATAGAAGCTAGCGAACAGAAACCTGAGTCACACTTATTCCATTGAGCATCCGAATGCCCACAAATTAAGATCACTAATAATACGATTGGGACTAGCATGTTCTTCACGGCTTTTCTCCAAATTGATTTAAGATGCAATCAGGAGAAGATATGGAACTTTAAAAATTTGTATACTAACCGACGGTATTCAAAGTCAATCGAGCGCAACCTCTATCATACATTCATGAACGCGATTTCTGAAGCGTAATTGGTGTAAATCGTATAAGAACCTTTGAAAAAAGTAATAACGTTGGCTCCGGCCGGCTTATATGGGCGGTAGTGGTCAGTTCCTTCGAACGTGAGCTGAGTTAGCGTCCAAGTGGCTCCATTGTCAGCAGTCACAGCTTTAAATAGCTGAAACCAACCGCCATTGCGGTGTGGGCCACCAGTCCCAAATTCACGCGACAGATAAACAATGTTGGGGTTATCCTGATCGATACACGCTCCTCCGATATAGTACGGCTGATCTTCCTGACCAACCACATACATCGTTCCACCAGCCGGGCAAATCTCAGTCACTACCCAAGAGGAGCCATTCCAGCGGCCGTAATTATAACGGTGATCGAGTGACGGCACAGGGAAAGTGCCAAACACACAAGCCGGATTTACGTCAGCGTTTAAAGATGCGTCTAATATCCAAGATGACACACCAGTTTGAACGGCATCATAAACCTTGGTTAAGATTGCAGACGGTCTATAAGGTGGAGCACCTAGCGCAGTACCATCGGTCTTTTTAAACGAGCCAGCATCGTAGAACAGATGATATGTTGAATTCTGACCCGGGATATATTCCCCCGGATGACCGTCATTACAAAAAATATTAATGCGATTAGCAGCGCGCTTGCGGTAGCGCGAGTAAGATCGCTGATTAGGCTCATTAAACAACTTAGTCCATGGGGCCCATGTCGCTCCCTGATCAGTGGATTTAGTATAGCCCCAAGTATAAAAAGTATCCCCGCTGGCTTGGGCACGAGGAAATGTAAAAATACCATCTGTAATTTCAATTAAATTAGCGTAGGCATACAGCGTAGCGCCAATTGACGTTCCAAGATCAACTTGAGCGCCCCATGACGTCATGTCGTCAGGGTTAGTCGAAATCCTCTGATAGAACGTAGCATCAGCCGCATGTTTTGAATACTGGGCTATGATGCGACCATCAGATGAACGTCGTAAAAACGATGGGTTATTATGATCATCTAATTGCAATCGATTAGATAAAATATAAGGACCTTTGTTATTTCTCTTGACTTCAATTGAGCCGACGTTAGAAACTTGTCCTGCCCACACTTCACCATTGATCACAATCGATCGGTCGTCATTAAAATAAGTAGTGGCTCCGGTAATTCTGTCTGTATTTCTACAAGCTAGCTTAGCGCGATCTTCCCAACTGACAGCACGAGGGAAATACACCCAACGATAAATCGTACCATCCAGCTTATTAGCACCGTTGCGATGGCCTAGCTGAGCTGAGACTGAAGTCGCAGCGGCAGACACATTACCTGTTGTAGCGTTGTTAGCGTAGTTGCTTTCCTCATGGACTGAAAAATCATTGAGCTTCATAACGTCTACAGAACGACAACGGAAATTGGTTTGTAAGAACGTAGTCGCTGTATATTGAGCAGCAGACGCTCGTGTCACGTCATGTTGGCGAGCGCCACCACCATTTTGAGCTAGCAACCGCCACGAATTGGTATTATCAGCAGGATTTTGAATAGTCCACGCGAATACACTAGCGGTTGAACCTGCTTTAAAATATTCACAAACAACAGTGCCCTCTACTGTATTATAACCAGCAAAGGGTTGATTGCTCACTGGGCCAATTGTATAAGTGCCATCACCATTATCTGAGCCAGCACCAACAGCAGCAATAGCAGCAGCAAATGTCGAATATCTAGTTCCGTTAAACCAAAATTGATTAGCTTCAAAATTAAAATCGATCAGTGCTTGACCGATGCTATCTGAGAGAGGCAACCAAAAGACACTAGGAACGTTACAAAATCCAGAGCACGAATTGAAATTCGCGAGAGCTGGATTAATTAACGCAACCGATGAAATGCCAGCTAAGAACCCTCTCCGTGTTAGCATTTCACCACCACGTGCAAGTATACTTATGAGAACCTGTAGTGGCAATAACCGACAAAGCTGTGTTCATACCGAAACCAACCGGGCTAGTGAATGACCCAGCACCAGCAAAGCTGCCACTCGCACCAGCAGCCAATGGGTATGAGCCGACACCACCAATAGTCGCAGTACCATTAAAAGCGATCCACAACGGTTCGGTCACGTCGTTATTCACAATGGTGAAGCCCCGCCGAGTAGCACTAGCTGTAAATGCATTCTGAGCGGTGGCTGCGACAGCGATAGAACCACTACAATCGGTCGGAGTGATATTGTTAGTGCTCTGGACAGCCGTGGGTGAACTGGACGGAACAGAAGTCACCGGCAATGGCGTGCTAGTGCCAACATCAATACAGTTCTGTTGACCGTTCGTGCTTAACGCGCCAGTCGTATAGCAAGGGTTTCGCTGACTAGCAGCGTGCGCTAATTGTGGGCAAATAAGCAACAATGCGATGAATAAAAGCTTTTTCATTTAAAACATCCTAGCGAGAAAAAGAAGCTCCGGTTTTTACACCGGAGCTAGTCTAGGGAGGTTACGCAACAGCGATCTGTCGCCAGACGCCGTCTTTAACTGCAACAAACAACGAAGCTAAGTTACCAGCACCGTTAATAGTGACAGAAGCGGCACCAGCACCACCACCGATCACATCAGAACCGTTAGCCCAAATCTTGAGACGATTAGCAGCAGCGTTGTTGGTGATCGTGACCCTAAGTCCGGACTTCGCCGGAGGAAGCGTCACACTATCATCGACACTAGCAACCGTAGCGACTTCATTAAACGCTGAGCTGAGCTGCAATGAGTTGGCAGCAGTACCACCAGCAGTAGCAGTTAAGTTAGTAGCCGTACCAGTAAGCAGATTGTTGAAACCGTTGATATGGTTTCCAGAGATCAACTGCTTACTGGAGATTAGCGTTCCGAAAGGAAGAAGAGGTAAAGGCATTTGTAAGCCCTCCTATGGTTTGAATAAGAGAGATTACAGAACGCGATACCAAACGCCGTTGTTCGAAGCGCCAGCGACATAAAGCCAGCAATTCGTACCAAGCGTCACGGTACCAGCGGTACCAACAGCAGTCATGACCGGGATGCTAGTCGGGGTAACACCCGTAATCGTCGGAGTGTTACCAAAGCTGTTGGTGCCAGCGGCGACTGCCGTCAAAGTGAGAATGCCGCTACCAGCGTTAGCTAAACAAACCTTCTGGTTATCAATAGGGTTGTTTGGGAGCTTAAACGAGGTATAAGTAGCAGTGCCAGCACCAGCATAAACAAAAGTGGAGATGCCGTCAGCAACCTGAACAAGAGCGGTAGTGCCAGTGGTGGTGCTAGCAGTCGTATCGCCATAACCGTTGCCAAACGACAAAATCGGGACAGCGACAGTAGCCGGGTTAAGGTTAGTGCCAGCGCCCTGAACGTTGGTATCAGCCGGGAAAGTTTCGTTACCAGTCAAAACCGACGGGCCAGCAGGCTGATACTGATTACAAACACCATTGTTACCAGCACTCAAGCAGTTAGAGGTACCGTTGCCACCAACCAGCGGATAGCCCTGAAACGCACCGCCAGCATAAGCAGCAGCGCCAGTCAGCAGAACGATAGCAGCAGCATAAGCAGATAAAAGTTTCTTCATAGTCATAGTCTCCATAAGGTTAAACTCACATCAAAAACACACTATCCAGAACCACCCACCAATTTAAGTTTTGGTAAAGCGGTTCCTTCATTCTGTATTTTTGATTGTAAATTTAAATTAGGAGAATTCTTCATCGGCTCTCTGAAATCGGTTTCTGGTTTAACCAAAGTGATTTTCATGAAATTGTTCGTTTGGCTATTGTTGACCGTCGAATTGATCGGCTCAGCTTTACCAGTGTAACCAGCAATATCAGAGTAAAGCTTAAATAAAGAAGCTTTATCTTTATACTCAGGAGCTTTTTTGGCAGCATCTAAGACTTCCTGCAAAAGCTCGTCTTTGTCAAGCGGCTTTTGCTGCTTTTTGATAGCCGCCACATAGGCGTCACGAGCTGCGAGCGTCATAGGGTCTTTGGTCCAATTTACGCTTGCCCACAATCCCTTAGGTGTGTCTCCAGCAAAAACCTCTAAGCCTGCGTCGAACGGTGCCAAACCCTTACCCAGAGCTATACCAAATGCTTGTTTGAGCTCCTCGTTGTCGGCAAAATCAGGCTTTGGCAATTCCTTTACTTGTATTGGAATTGACCATGGATCAACTGTAAACGTATCGTCAAACCCGAACGGTGGCATGGTCCAAATAAATAGGGAGACTTGACCGAAGTCAAGCCTCCCAAACAGCTTGGTTATGAAATATTTGTCTCTGCGAGCTAATAAACCAGACCAACTTGCCCCGCCGACATTCAAAACACTATACGTAATTCTGATCTAAGTCAACAACTATTCTACAGGATTAGTGCGATAAGTTGCCACTGTCTTGCCATTGGCGTTCACGATATACGCGACAACCCAAGGACCCTTAGCGCCGACCGTGTGGGTATCGTCATCAGCAGAATTAGACTGATGAACGGTGATTTCATAACCGCCAGAAACCTGAGCGTCATCAATCACAGTAAAGCTGACAGCCGAGAGAATGCGTTCGCGGCCCTTAAGATCATAGAACTTGATAGTAAACATTTGTGTGTGTGCTCCTAGTGTGTGGGTAGTAGTCTGAGCACACTCAACTAGTAAAATTAAACTGTCAATAACAAAAAACCCCTAGCTTGGGGATAAGCTAGGGGTTTCTGGCAACGTGCTTTCCGGGGGCGTGGAAAGCAGTTATTTGCTTACTCAACTCACAGCTTTAAGTCAATCAGTATTTCTACTGGTATTTGGTGTGGGCAGTGAGATTCGAACTCACACTGTAGGCATTTTAAGTGCCCTTTCTCTGCCGTTGGAATATGCCCACAATTAGAAATTAATTCATTCCTTTGCGAGCGCTTGAGGTAGGCTTGGACTGTTCCTCATATTGTTTAAGGATTTCACCCATCACCCTATACATATCTCTAAATGCTTCATTCGGCATACTAACCATCGTTTGAGGAGTAGCGGTAACTTGTCCTTCAACAGTCATTTCATGAATGAAAGTGATAGTTGTAACCTCAGCCATCCCGATAGCAACTCTATTCACATAAATGCTCATGGCTCAGCATCCTTAACGGCGATTGTCTCAACCAGATGATTGTTATCTAAAGCCCAGAATGTAATTCTACCTAGCTTCTTTCTATCGTAATAATTCGTATAGTCAAGTCGCCATTCTTTCACAACGTCATCTTCAGTATCAGGCTTAGACAAATCTCTGAGATAGACAATAATCGGTAGTGGTTCAGTATTAGGACGCTTTAAGGGTCTATCCTCGATACCTTCAATATATTTTGTCATTGTTATTCCTTAATTATTAAAAAGCCCTCTGGCGGATATCACACCAGAGGGCCTTTGGCTAGTCTATCTACGTCCAATAGTCCTAGCGCTTTCCTTTACTCAGCAGCCGGAAGGGCCACACGAGCGACCACCGCACCGTCAGCAGGAGCCTCAAAGGTACCATACTTGACGCCAGCCTTAACCGGGCGAACAACAAACTTGCGAGTGAAACGCTTCTTATTGACAGTAACCGTTTCCATCACATTCTTGCCGGTAGCAGGGTCCTTAATGGCCTTATTACCTTCACCACGCTTAGCGCGAGTAACCTGCTCAGTCTGGATTTCGCCATTGATGACGATATCTTCTGCAAAGCGCTGATTAGCAGAGCCAGCGGCACTACCCATCGTCTTAACAGCGTCACCCTTAGCAACATCGGTATTAGCAACAAAGAAGAAATCACCAACCTGCATAGTTTCAAAAGGATACTTGGTTGGAGCACCACCGCCACCACCAAACGCACGCTTGATCTTGGGAAGCTCCAAACCGCCAGACTGCACAGCAAAGTGAGCAGACGGCTTAGCAGTTTCGCCATTAACACTATCAAGATACTTAGCACCATCATCGGTGATGTGAGCAGCAATCTTGTTCGCATCGTTCGGGTCCTTATTGGAACCATCCACCGTAATGAGCGGCGGCTGATGCTTCACAAGGTCCATACCTTCAGCCGGAGAAACATAAATAACCGTGTTAGCCGCATTCGCATTTGCGATAGCACGGAGAATAGCAACATTGATACCAGACATATTTTCACCTTTTGGTTTACAATTCGTATTGAATTTGTGATTTCATAATTCAATGAGGCTTAGTTAGTTCCTAGGTAAGTACCTGTCAACTGCTTTTTTCACTCGCAATCGAATTTGCTTACAATGAAAGCATGGGTTTTCTCGAATCATGTGCCCACACTCATTACAACGCCATTCTAGAGGCTTACAGGACGTTTCAAGCAACTCGGAGTCTTCTTTGCCACAAATTGAGCAAAACTCCACAGACCGAAACCCGTCTTTGTAGCTATCAATTTTGTGCTGCATCGTCTTTGAACTTTTCAATCAGTTCGGACAATGACGACTGAACGCCTTCAGGAATAATGTATTTAAACACAAGAATGATTTTATCCTTACCTTCTCCTGAGACTTGCTCATTATGCCAAATCTGTCCTACAACTCCAGAGTGAGTTTTAATAAATACAAATGTTTTAGGCATGATCAATCCTGCGGAAAATTAGCAACGATAGCTTCTAGATATGTGCAATACGTATGGTGACCAACTTCATAACCAGCTTTCCACCATCGCCATTGTATTGAACCGACTTTGTAAGGGCACTCAGAAAGCCCTTCCATCCCCGCCAAATGCCCTTCATCATAGGCATCGCAGACGGCACTAAACCAACCCATTTCAATCAAACCTGTCAGTAACCAAGACGCAAGCGGCGAAGATGACGCTTTTTAAGCTTTGCCCGTCGCTCTTCGGTGATATAAAGAATAACAGCGGGACCTTTAGTCACTGACTGATAGCTTAGAACATTAGTCCAAGCTTCAACCCATTGCATGTAAACATCGAAAAAGAAGAACGGAGAATACATTTCAGACACCAAGTGCTTTTGCTAAAACAGTGATTGACACCAATCCGATAATGAGAGAAGTCACAATGAGAGTAAAGCGAGGAAACACGAGAAACCACATAGCAAAAAACATTAACGCGAAGATTGCAGCGAAATGCATCACACATTCTCCTATTTTGATTTATATATTCTACACAGCTTTAACCTGATTGTCAACAGCGCTGCGAACTAATTTGTAAGCTATTTGAGACGGCACTGACGGCTTTAATTTATTCATTGCAGTCAGAGACCATAAAATTCTCTGTAGCGAGCCTCAGCGTTCCAAGCGTTCTCTTCCTCGCTCGTCAACTGGTATTTAAAAACAGGCTGAAGCCTTTCCTCACCCTCGCCTGAAACTTGCTCAATATGCCACATCTGAGGCACAATGCCGGATTGGCTCTCAATGAGTACAAATATTTTTGGCATTACTTAAAATTCCTTGTAAATTATGGCATAAAACCATAATCCATAAACTATATAGTGCAAATCTATCATACCATTCAATCATTATTAATTTCCTCAGCTTTGAATGCTTCGTCAACAGCAAATCCGCGATAAGTCTCAAATACTTTCTTAGGCTGTTTAACCATTCGCTCAAACTCAGGAATTAGCTACAGGGTCTTTAAGAGCCTCATCGCGATAGCGATACATATTTTGCAATCGGCTTTCAATGCTCATTTTAAGTACTCCACAATCCTATCTCGTGTTTGTTCCCAACCATAGCAAGCATACCACAAATAACCAACCGAATTTGCATATCTACCAAAGTCAATTTGAGCTTGCGATAAGCCGCCATTCTTTTCTTTAAATCTTTTCGGCAACTTCAGCTCGATATACAGCCCATAACATCTACTGATATCACCTCTGATTATCTTTAATTTAGGATACGGTAAAAATATGTCAGCTACACCAGCCCTAACACCTTCAGCAACTTGCCTATGACTGTTAGCATTCGGGATAGCATGTAACCATTTCAATTGTGGGTATTGAGGACGATTGATAGACGCCCAACTGAAAAGTCTGATTTGCTCTGCTCGCTCGTCATTCCCCTTGATATCTTCCGGCTTGATCATTTATAGAAATCCTCATAATCAATAGGCTCAGAGACGAATTTACCCATTTGAGAATTAAACCAAAGTCTTTGAAATGAGTTTAAATAATTTTCTGGATTGCTTTCGATCCAATAAAGCAGCTTTCGTTGATATGGATAAATTTTAAAATCAGCCTTCATCACCTTTACAGGCATGAGACTTTCTATCCTGACGATAGCAGGAGCAGCCGCAAGCGATATCAAGCCTGTAATTAAGCCTCTACGATTGATCATTTCAAAGCCTCGTCAATCATGCTCGCCCAGATATCATCAGGGCCATAGACACCAGACTGCGCGGTCAAGATATAAGAAGCTGCTTTATACATCTTTTCCGTAGGTTCGCGCATAGCTTCAATAGCCGCTTTAGCT
>KBS_T1R1_sep09DRAFT_100001_pt1 | contig 30903 bp, 21 predicted proteins | sample KBSGLBT1R1Sept09_FD_9214 | JGI IMG/M metagenome (IMG submission 9214) | reverse complement strand
AATTACTACATAAAAAGGGGGGGGGAGGGGTATAATAAAAAAGGGTCGAAATGGATTAATTATAGTAAATATATATTAGCAGGGAATATATTATAACTATATAATATACAAGGTATTAAAACGATTAAAGCGAATAGGATAGGTAATAAAACTGTTCAACAGAAAGCCATCAATTGATCAAAACGTATTCTAGGGAAAGAAGCTCTTACTCATATAAATATGAAGATCAAAATAGAACTTTTTAACCCTAAACTTAACCCATAAAATAATCCATCTACAATAGAATTATTTAAAAAATATTCTGTATAAATATGATAATATTTTCAATATAAATTGAAATCTTCTACAAAGATTGGGTTATAAATAACCATAAAATGAATAATATCAAATATATTTATATTAAATATCTCTAAATTATTAATCAATAAATAACCTCCTAAAAACAAAATACTTGTAAGTATACACATTAAAACTATACTTCCGTATTCAGCTAAGAAAAAGAATACAAAAACAACTGCAGCGTGTTCTGTCATAAAACCACTAACAAGCTCTGACTCAGCTTCAGCTAAATCAAAAGGAGCTCTATTAGTTTCAGCTACAGATCCAATAAAAAATATAATAAATATTGGTAATAATGGTAATACATATCAAATAGCTCTTTGAGATTCAGTGTTAACAGTAAGATTCAAGTTACCAGTTAACATAATAACTAAAAGTATGGCTGAACTTAAAACCAGTTCATAACTAATCAATTGAGCTGTACTTCTTAAGGAACCTAAAAAAGCATATTTACTATTAGCACTTCAACCGGCCAACAATATACCGTACGTAGCTAAAGAAGATACAGCTAACATATAGTATATCCCTAAACTAAAATCATTAACTGTTAATCCTGGCCCATAAGGAATAACTGCATATCCTAATAGGGAAAAAATTAATGTAATGACAGGACCTAAAAAGAATAGTATTATGTTGGCTTGCGTAGGTGCTACATATTCTTTTAATAAAAGTTTTAACGCATCCGCAAATGCTTGTAATAGACCATAATACCCTACAACATTAGGACCTAACCTTCTTTGCATACTTGCCATAGTTTTTCTTTCTGCAATTGTTACATAAGCAATACCCACCAAGGCTGGAACTAATACCAAAACAACTTCAATTAATGAAATGATCGTAGGAGAATAATACATAGAAAATTTTAAATTAAAAAAAAAAGGGGGGGGTAAAGGAGTGAAGAGAAAAAGAGATTAGCTTAATAACCATTGTGCTAGTAGGCAAGGCCTACTTTCCCTACCTTACCTATACTCCTTATAATATTATTAAAGATTATTATTAGACTTAATGTAATAAAAATTAAGTTATAGATAAATAAATTATTTTTTGTTTTCTTTCGGTTTATTAAATAGTAAAAACAATTTTTCTTAAAACGTTCGTACTCATCATGAAAATATTAAAAAAATTTAGGGGTAATCTAAATTAAGCATTTTCTTTTATATATTATTTTTCATAAGATTACTACATATTTTATAAAATAGTTATACTAGACTAGACTATTTATTTTTTTTAGTCATTTCTTTTATTTTTTTAGCCTATTTAGAAAGATAATGTGGTAAAACACCTTAATCACGGACCTTTCCCTAAAAAGGGTTTCCTTAACATTCAGTTTTTAAGGCGGCATTGTAGACATTAGGAGTATTAAGACATCGGTTAGAATCAACAGCTGAATCATTCATTTTCCTTTAAAATTAGATGCTACTTTGTATCTATATTCCTATAAAATATGTTTATAATTTTTTATATATTCGAGATACATAACCAATATGGGTATACCCTTTTTTGTCCCTTGTGCAATAAAGAAACCTAAACCTAAATTTAAATCTGAACCTGGATTATTGATTCTAAAATTAAAGGTTTTAATAAGTAATTGATCTTAATCTAGACCTAATGGCCCTTGCTACTTTGGCTAATTTAAAGTAATCACTGAATCATAGACCAAGTACAGCTTTACCGCTTACCTACATTAATTGAATCATGTTTAAAGTATCTTAGATACTGTTCAATATAAAATTCTCGCCTAAAATTTACCTTGCTCATAAACTGGGTAGGAGCTAAAAGATGAAAAAGTTAATACACCATCATCATGTCAACAATGGTATAAATCTTTAAACACTAAAATAATTATTAAAGATTTATACCTTTTAAACAATGATGATAAAATTTCTTTCCCACTGTCTTTTTTATTTTAAACTAAATATATCTTAAAAATCAAATCATTTAACCTAAGTAAAGCATAACCTTATTATACTCTCACCTACACGCGTAGGCTACACTACATATATTAATTTAATTATATATACTTAAGTAGACTTTAAATATAGCCCAAATTATACCGCAGTATATATAATATATCTCATTTGCATATGAGAGTCTATTTAAGGCTTTATATATATTATGTGTGTGAATTGTATTTATTTTTTTCAGTATGATTTATTTATATATATAGCGGATATCTGTACCTCATACTTGGTACTCTACCTATCTGTAACTACTTTTAAAATTAGATATAGTTTATTTATTCATAGTATGGTTATATGATATATAACCTTTTATAGGATGAACATAAGGTATATAACCTTTCAAATAACTACGAGCCAGGTTTAGGGTATTTAGAGTTTTACCTATTTTATTTTGAGTTAGACACAAATATAAGAAGGACAAGATTAGATTATATTAGGCTTAGGTCACAAAAATATAATTAATTTGCTTTTTCTTTACCTTTACCTTTATCCTCTAATTCTTTTTCTTTACCTTCATTATCTGTTAGACTATTTTTTTCTTCATAAGCTAATTTCTCTAGCTCTTTATCGCAGGCTTCTACCTTATTTTCTAGGTGCAATAGCGCTTGCTGCGCTGCAGGCACATTGCTTAGTTTATATTCGGCTTTCATTAAACCTATCGTCTTTTTAACCTCTTCTAACGTCTCTTTAGATTGACCACTTAATTTATCGTTAGGACTGTATATAAGTTGATTAATTGGAGATGTATATTCATCATTTTGATCTGAACGAAAATCAGCTTCTTCTTCAGATGAAGAATATCCATAATCTGAATAAGTTATGACTCCTTTTTTACCATCACCAGAAGCTACGCCTGAGCCAGAAGCTTCACCAGAACCAGAAGCTACGCCTGAGCCAGAAGCTTTACCAGAGTCAGAAGCTTCACCAGAATCAGAAGGCTCATAAGAACCAGAAGGCCCCTCTGAAGGTTCGTCAGAACCTTTTAATAAATTTGGTTCTAAAATTTTAGGCTTAGGTACTTGTGAAGTACCATACAATATTGGCATTTCAATTGTAGTATCCTCTATAAGCCCTTTTAAAAATAATCTTATAACTGCAGATAAAAACCCAGCCAATAACTCTTTAGGTATAAAGATTTGATTAATATCATTTAATGTTGAGGATGTTATATTTAATAAAATATCAGATACTATATAATTTCTTAAAAAAAAAAAAACTGTAGCCATAGTTATAGATAAAGTTAAACTTTTTAAGGTTAAATGTTTTCTTATACTATTTAAACCTATTTTACTTTGTAAAGGTAAACTTACAAAAGCATGAGGTTTAGGTGGACTATCTAAAGCTCATTCTAAACTATCAGCACCCGGATATAAACTACCCATTAGATGATCATTAAAATATTCCGGTCTTCATCAAGTATTATTATTTACAGCTTTATCTCCTATTAATTGATAGTAAGTAACGAATAAGAATAACCCTGCGGATACTACACTTATGATAGATCCTATACTACTTACTAGATTTCATCCTGAAAATGCATCAGGGTAATCACTTATTCTTCTAGGCATTCCTTGTAAACCTAAGAAATGTTGAGGGAAGAATGTAAGATTAACCCCTATAAATAAAATTCAGAATTGGACTTTAGATAGTAATATATTGTAATATAAACCTAATATTTTAGGTATTCAGAAATATCATCCACTAAACATTGCAAATACGGCACCCATACTTAAAACATAATGGAAATGAGCAACTACGTAATAAGTATCATGGAATGCTATATCTAAAGACGCGTTAGCTAAAACAACACCACTTAACCCACCTATTGTAAACATAAATACAAAACCTAACGCAAATAACATTGAAGGTGTTAATTTAATAGATCCTCCATAGCATGTAGCTAATCATGAGAATATTTTAATACCTGTTGGTACTGCTATAATTAATGTAGCTGCCGTGAAATATGCTCTAGTGTCTACATCTAATCCTACAGTGTACATATGATGACTTCAAACTATGAAACCTAATATTCCAATAGACATCATAGCGTAAACCATACCTATGTATCCAAATACAGATTTATTGGAATAAGCTGAAATTGTTGTACTTATTATACCAAAAGCAGGTATAATTAGAATATAAACCTCAGGATGACCAAAAAATCAGAAAAGGTGTTGGAATAAAATAGGGTCACCACCCCCTGCTGTTTCAAAGAATGATGTGTTAAAATTTCTATCTGTTAAAAGCATTGTAATTGCACCAGCTAAAACAGGTAAAGATAATAATAATAACACTGCTGTTATAACTACAGCTCACCCGAATAAAGCTAATTTGTGTAATCTTATACCAGGAGTTCTCATATTCATTATTGTAGTAATAAAATTAATAGCACCTAATAAACTACTTATACCAGATAAGTGTAAAGCAAATATAGCTAAATCTACACTAGGTCCACTATGACTTTGGATCCCACTTAAAGGAGGGTAAAGAGTTCAACCTGTACCCGCACCTCCCTCTATACATGTAGAGAATATTAATAAGAGTAAACTAGGAGGTAATAATCAAAAACTTATATTATTTAGTCTAGGGAATGCCATATCAGGACCACCCACTAATAATGGCAATAAAAAATTACCGAATCCTCCTATTAAAGCAGGCATAACCATAAAGAAAATCATTAATAGAGCATGAGCTGTAATGATACTATTATATAATTGATTATCAGCTATATATTGAACACCAGGTCCACTTAATTCCATTCTAATTAACACAGAAAAAGCTGTACCTAGTAACCCCGAAAATAATGCAAAGATTAGGTACAACGTTCCTATATCTTTAGCATTAGTTGATAAAAATCACCGCTCAACCCAACTAGAGATAACTCTGGGTTGAGATGAATAGGACCAATAATTCTCGGCCTCTTCCGATTCACTAACCTTTTCCGAAGGTATCTATATAAATATAGATTTATCTTACCTGTTGTATATTTTTAAGATAATTAGTAAATTTCATTAAGATTATGTAGGAATCGAACCTATTACTTAAGATTTGCAATCAAAGTGTAAACCATTTACTTCATAATCCTTATATAATATAAATATATATATTATATAATCATTGTTATAATGAGATTGTTATTACATTATTATAATAAAATTACTATTTAAACGATATAAAATCCGGATTTAAGACTTTTAACCTTGATCCTGACTGTTCTAGTCTATTTTCTAAAGGGTGCGTCCCCTGATCAAGCACTCTAATGCTTAATCACTCTGCAACATAAAATACCTCACCTAAATCAATATTATTAGGATTAGGCAATTCAGATGCAGTTTGTATATCACAGACTAAAGCTTGTACCTGACCTAATAGATCAAATAGCTTACTATGACAATATTCGGCATTATTGTATAAATTTAATATTTCATTATAATTTGCTGAATTTAAGTTACCATTAGAATTTATTATCATAATAGTTGTATCTATTAAAGATACAACGTTGTTAACATTAGACAATAAATTATTTAATTGAGAAGATAGTGCATCAACTACACCCTACCCTAATTAGCCTGAACATAGAGCAGATTGAATTAGTTCAGGGGTGTTTAATCTATTTAAAGGATACACAGAACCTATACCTTAGATCCCTACTCCTATAAGAGCTACAAAGTGAGCTATAATAGAAATAGTTGCAGATGTAGCTCCAACTAGAGCAAGATTCCCTACTCGCATATTTTTAGATCTAGTAGTACTAAAGAATCTTTTAGATGTTAAACCTACACCATTAGTTAATTTAATAAAACTAGCTAGTTTTATTAAAATTACTATTATCAACTAGAGATAAATCCATTAAAGTATTCTCAATTAAACTAATAGCAGGCACAATTAACACAAAATAACTAAAATATAGAGCTGTACTTAATTGTCCTAGCTCGATAAATGGAGTTTCCACATGACAAGCTCCTAATTTCATTAATATTAATAAATTTACCACAAAAACTCAGAAAGCAAATTTACTTAAAGGTCTAAATTGTAAACCTTTTGATCTACCTAAATCTGTTATAGGTAATAACATTATAGCTAATATAGCACTAAACATAGCTATAACACCTAATAATTTATTAGGTATAGATCTTAATATAGCATAGAAAGGTAATAAATATCATTCTGGAACTATAGCCGCAGGTGTTTGCATAGGATTAGCCATAATATAATTATCACTGTCCCCCAACACATTAGGCATAAAGAAAACAAACGAGCTTAAAACAAAAATAAAGATGAAAATAGTTATTAAATCTTTAAATAAGTAATAAGGAGCAAATGTTATTCTATCATAATTACCTGAAACACCTAAAGGATTACTTGAACCTGCAGTATCGTGAAGTGCTATTAAATGCATTAAAACTAAAGCTACTAATATAAAGGGTAAAAGATAATGTAATGCAAAAAATCTATTTAAAGTTGCATTATTTACGGAAAAACCTCCTCAAATGAACTCAACTATATCTTGTCCTATTCATGGAATAGCACTTATAAGATTAGTAATAACTGTAGCACCTCATAAAGACATTTGACCATAAGGTAAAACGTAACCCAAGAAACCTGTCCCTATCATAAGTATAAATATTGCTGTACCTATAGCTCAAACTAATGTTCTTGGTGCTCTGTATGATCCATAATACATTCCTCTTCCTATGTGTAAGTACACTAAAAAGAAGAAAGCCGACGCTGTGTTACTATGTAAATAACGTACTAATCACCCGTTATTAACGTCACGCATAATATGCTCTATAGAATTAAAAGCTTCTAATACATTAGGACTATAATGCATAGCTAAAGTCACACCTGTTATAATTTGTATAATTAAACAAACTAATAATAAAGAACCGAAATTTCATAAATAACTTATGTTACTTGGTTGTGATGCATCAATAAGATACGAATTAACTAATTTCAATAAAGGATGACTTTTTAATATTCTCATTTGTTTTTTTTATAAAATAAGATGAAAATGAATAAAGATCATTAAACCAAACCACAAACCCCTACGATACTACAATCTATAACTTTATAATATATTATTATATTTAATAAAATAATTTATTATTAATATTAATGTACTAAACCCTAAGTGTATAACCATATTATAATGTACTGTACAAATATTAGTAGCATATGGTTTACTTAGGCATTTAAATCCCCACCTCTTACCCGTATATTATTTAAAACAATTAATGTTCAGATTATATTAATATACACTTTCAATTAACTTATTTAATTACTGCCTATTATATATTACGTAAAGCTTAGATTAGCTAGATTAGCTTACGTAATATATATAACTATAATCAGAAAAGCAGTGCCCGGCGACCCGGGTTTTTATTAAATAATAATTGCCAAATTTTTTTTTAGTGGCATTATAATCTTTTTTTAGATCTTTATTTTAATATCCACACACGACTACTATCTATATACAAGATATGGTATTATATAACGGCTAACTTTCACCTTAATAAACTATTAAAAAGATACATTAAAAAATATTAGTAAAACTTTCTAAAATTTCCGATCAATCTATTCCGCTATTTACATGAGGCGTGTTATTAACTAGTTTATCTAAATCTAAATTTAATCTCGGTTCTAAACCTAGGCCTTCTAAATCTTCTCATAATTCTTCTAAATCTTCTCATAATTCTTCTAAATTCTCAACTTCTCATAATTCTATTTCTCCATTTTTACCAGGATGCTTTATTAGTTTGTTTGAACCCGTAGAATTATCGCCACCGCCACTTGAAGAGCCCTCACCACCGTGACCTCCATCACCAGGCCCACTAGTACCGCCATCATCGCTACCATCTCCACCGTCACTATCATCACTACCATTATTATCATCATTTAATTTTCGACGTTTTAAATCTGAATTTTCTTCTTCAGGACTATCAGATATAGAACGCTTATTATTTTGCGGTTTAGTAGAGTTATCCTCAGAATCGGCATCGTTACCGTCTTCATCATTATCATTATAAGATTCTTCAGAAGAAGATGATTCTTTATCAGACTCCTGATCAGAGTATGGCCCATTAGTTTTGTCTGCTTCCTCATTCGCAAAAGGGTTGTCTGAAGTAATAACATTATATTCTTCATATTCTCCTTCAGTACCAGTATCCATAGGTCATCGTGGATCTCGCTCATCTTCAGTGTCAGAAACGGGATTTTCACCTACGCTATTATAGTAATCCTTTGCCTGTTTTACCTCAAAATCCTTTGACTTGAACTCTAGGCTTTTCTCGAGTAATTTCTTGTGAGCTTCCTCTGCTGCCACTTCGGCTCTTGCTTTCCCCTCCTCGTCTTCAGTGTCAGTATGTATTGCATCTTGTGCCTCGCTATCTCGATTATTAGCTGCTATATACTCCTCTCCTACTCTCTCTCTCTCAATTTTTTTTAAGATATATTCTTGTTTTAATCTCTTAGCTTGTGCAGAGTCTCCATCTGATTCTGAATCATCCCCAGAGCTATCAGGGTTTAACAAAAAAGCAGATGTAGAAAACATCATCTTATTATTATATATATAATTTATAGAGTTTTTTCTTAGTTGTTTATTATCATAATAATTTATACCGCTATATGAAGTATCTACGTTACTTTCATCATTAAAAATAGCCATTGATAAGGCCATGATTATTAAAACTAGTGGTATATTAAACTGTATATAATAATAACCTAAATATATAACAAAAGCAATTAACATATATAGTGCATAAGTTGTCACATGACTTGTGCTTAAAGATGATATATTTTTACTTAATCTTACTAAACCCCTTTCTACTCCAAAAGGTCCAAATATCTCTATACTACCTTTATCTAAAATCTTAGTAAGTTGTCCTCCTAAAATAAGAATTAAATTTGTAATATATTTATTATAAAAAAATTCAATTAAAAATCTTTGATTAAAGAAACCAAAAATATTATAACCTAATCTAGATAATTTAAAATAAATAATCAATTCAGATAATAATTCAGATAAACTTAATGCTATCACACTAAAAGATACAGTAAAGATGAAAGGTAATAATTTGAATAAGACAGGTACGGCAAATTCAGTGTCTATCATTATTTCATGGATAGGATGAATAAATAAACTATTATCTACAAATAAATTAGAACCCATCCCTATAAATATATCTTTAGTAATGAAACCAAAGAAGATAGAAAATAATGCTAATATTACTAAAGGTAAAGTTAAGAAAAAGTCACCTTCATGAGCAGGTTTATAGTTTTTAGAGTTATTAAACAAGTTATCAATAACAAGTCTATAATAAGCCCTAGTACCGTTAGGGTTAGCTAAAAAAGTTAAATATAAAACTTTAACAGAATATAAAGTTGTAAATATTGCACCAATAGTAGCTATTATGTATGCTGCTGCCCCAGGAAAACTAAATTGTCCATAAGCAGACTCTAGAATAAAATCTTTACTGTAAAACCCTGTCATGAAAGGAAAAGCCACTAAACTTAGACTTGCTATAAGCATAACTGAGTATGTTAATGGTAAATAATTTATTAATCCCCCGTACTTACGTAAGTCTTGATTATCAGCTACAGCATGAATAACACTACCCGCACCTAAAAACAACAATGCTTTATAAAAAGCATGATTTATTAAATGGAATAAAGCTATGTTATAAGAAGATAATCCGATTCCTACAACCATCATCCCTAATTGCCAACTATAATAATTATAATACTTATTACTTATAATAATAAAGCCCATAGTATATATTAAACCTGGAATTTTTATTATTTCCCAGGGTCTTTAACAGGAAAAGGAGCAGGATTAGGACCTGACGGCTTTACTCTGGGTTCCATAGGTTTAGGCCTGGGACTATTTTTTCAAAAAGGTGTCTTTTCTTGACCTTGGTAAGGGCCAGGCATTATAGGGTGGCCGTTAATTTTTCACCATGGTACCATATATAGAATTAAAGGTATAGTAATGATTGCTATTACACAAGCTAATATTATTATGATTAACGGTGTTGCTCCTGTAGCAGTCATATTTTCGACGACTATCTCCAAAATAAATCGATTATAATCGTATAAGTGTAACTGCAAATTTTTAGAAAGTAGATTATTTATTCCTACTTTACTCATAGATTCTAGATTAAATCCACTGAATTTAAGATGATGAAAATTTTTTACATCATCTTGATCACATGTTAAATATGTAGAAGAGTAGCAACAACAATACTCAGGTTTTTTAAAAAAACCTCCCAATATTACTCCCCCTAGATCAGCATCCACCATGTCTTTAACTACGGCTAAACCTTTTTTCTTATAGACTAAGGCTTTGATATATAGAATAGTAAGCACTATTATAATTACTATAATGTGGACCATTTCTTTATTAATCTCGAAAATTATCTCACTTATCTTTAAAATTAGCTCATTCATTTATATATTTAGGTAAGTCGTCTTTTGTATTTTTATTATTTAATTTAACTAAAAAAAATTGTTCTATTAAATTAACTCTTTTCATTTTTGATGTCTTTAAAGGATATTTACTAAAATATTTATTTATTAATTTAAATAATTCTTTCTTTCTATGAATAGAATATTGAAATGCCTCTTGTTTAGAAGTACAAACCTCTACTGTTCCTCCATAGGTTTGAACTAAAAGATCTAATAAGAATTTATTTTTTTGAGTTATACTAATAAAAACTTGTCACGAGGACTCCTTATAATATATTGAACCATCACTATCAATAAGCCCACTAAATCATCCACTATCAAATTGAAGTGTATTAGAATACTTTAATTCCATCTTAAATTTTTTGCATATCTTAGACATTTGTAATAAACGCGTGGGGTTTTTAACTAATCCATTTATATCCTCTAAAAATGACCTTAAACCCTTTTCATTTTTTAATTTATATTTAAGTGCACGGCCATTTGAAATTTTTCTTATAATTCCACGATATTTACTACGTAATAAATTTAAAACATCTTCATCCCTAGCGTCCATAGTTATTTCAAATTGAGGATTTGTTTTTCGTTTATTTATTGTAAAATAACCATCTCCATCTACTAATCCTGCTAGTCATTGGTTAAATGCAGGATCAGAATCTTGGGGATATAAAATTTTAACCTTGTTAGCGTCGTCTAAATTATTAGTAGTTATATTTGTCGAAATTTTTCGACTAAATACTAAGAAGAAAGACCTATTTTTGAAAAAAGATGATTTAGGTAAAGGTTTATTTATTTTAAGTGAAGGCCGCTGTTGCGTGGCAGCGCACGGAGCTTGTGCATCATGGATAAATAATTTTAACATTAAATTAATTAAATTTAATTTAAAAAAGATTAACATCGAACGTATGGTCTCTGAGATTCCTACTAACTGACTAATAATTTCAAATTTTCATCTTATTAATCCATACATGGTAGTAGTGTATAGATATAACCATTTAATGGCAGATGAATTAAAAAACCTGAAATTACAGTGATTATAGCTGCAGTGCGTGCGCAACTGACATAAATAATCACTAGCTTTGGTTATCTGCGAATTAGTTATAGTTGTATATCAAACTCAACATAAACAATCAACGCATATGGTTCGATACATAAGTATATTGAAATATACCCTGCGAGCCCTACTATTACTCATCGTAGAGTACGCGATTATTTTTTTAATATCTTGCTGAAATAGACCTATAAGGGAGCTAAATACAGTTGTTATTCCTCCTAATCATAAGCATAATAGTAATACAGTACTACTATATTCAATCAGTGGTGAACTACGCATTAATAAATATACACCGGCTGTTACCATAGTAGCTGCATGTATCAATGCTGAAACAGGAGTAGGACCCTCCATTGCCATAGGTAATCAAATATGAAGACCAACTTGAGAACTTTTAGCCATAGCACCTATTAATAAACATATACCTATAATAATAATCACATTACTATTAATATAAGGAGCTAATGAGAATACTGTGGCGTAATCTAAATTACCTAGACATCATAATATAACAAACATACCTATAGTTAAAAAACAATCCCCTACTCTATTAGCTAAAAAGGCGGAGATAGAACTCTGATTAGCAGCTATTCTCGTAAATCAAAAACTAACTAATAGATATGAACAAACTCCTACACCTTCTCACCCTACAAACATTAATAAATAATTATTAGCTGTTACAAGTATTATCATCATAAAAGTAAATAAACTTAAATAACTAAAAAATCTCTGATTATGCGGATCATTGCTCATATAGCTTATTGAATATATATGAACTAAAGAACTAATCATCAATACTGGTATTAGCATTGATGCTGTTAAGCTATCATATTGAAAACCTCAAATGATATTAAATCATTCACTATCTATTCATCTAAATAAATTTATTGTAACAGGAACATTATTTAAACCTACCTCAAAAAAACCTAATATTGATAACATTGTAGTAATTACTACACATGCACACGTAATTAATTGTGCACCACTCACTCCGACTTTTCTACCAAAAAAGCCAGTCACTATACATCCTAATAAAGGTAAGACTATTAAACTTAAATACATTATTTATATTCTATTGCAATACTTCCTCTTAATCTATAGAAAGCAACTAGAATACCTAAACCTATAGCAGATTCTGCACCTGCTACAACTATTATATAAATAGCATAAGTTTGGCCAATTATATCGTCCATATTAAGTGAACTTAACAATATTAAAAATGTTATAGATAATAGCATTATTTCTATTGAAATAAGCATTAATATAATATTTTTTCTGTTTAATACGAAACCTAAAATTCCTATTAAAAAAAGTATCAAGGTAATATTCATTATTAATTTTTAAAAATAAATTATTTAATCTGACCGTACGTTGACCATCAACGCAAGAATAAGCCCCTGCCCCGCTTTATTAGTGGTATTCTCCCTTATAATATACCTCCTGTCAATCTGCAGCCTTTCCAGCTACTGTCATTATAATAAAGTATATATCACTTATGAGATACCATTTATCTATTATTAAAGTTAATATTACCCTTTACTACTTAGCAAGATACAAACATTAAATTTATACTATAAATCGTGAGCTAAACCTATTTATCATTTTACACTAGAATTCCCATTTTAGACTCGAACTAAAAACCCGAATATTAGAAGTATTCTGCTCTACCAATTGAGCTAATGAGAATTAATTTTTTTAAGTAATAAGTCTTTTTAATAGAACTAATTTAAAGAGAGTTTTTTAATAAAAAACAAACTCTCTAAAAATTACCATTATTATGAATAAGGTTTATAATAACATTATCATTATTTTTTTTTTTACTAATCTAAAAGGTGTATCAAAAAAATAATAACATAATTACTATGATTAGTTAATTTAGGAATATTATTTATATAGATATACCTACCAAGCTACTAAGGGTTTTTACAAAAAAATGTTTTTATATTGACTTACTTATAAATAATAAACATGTATGAGAGTCGAACTCATAATTTAAGTATCCGTAGTACTACGCCTTACCAATTAGGCTAACATGTTTAAATACTCACCTATCTAGACCAATTAATAAAAGTACCTCACCTTTTACCTACTTCCTGTGAAGAAGATAAAGATTATATTTTCTTTACCCACAAACCAGTAATATCATTAAGCAAGCAAGTGATATTATTTATCAATTAAGGAAATAGTTACCTTATCTTCTCTAATAGAATTTTAATAAAACTTAATTTTTAATTCAAAATAATACAAGAATATTATACATTTTTTTTAATATTATATACTCGTGATAAATATTTATAATTACCACGCTTTTTAGCATTTAAGACATGTTTACAAGAGCTATATTATTAACACATAAAATAACTAGGGTTAATCAACCATCAACCCATACTTACGTATACATTGATAAATATTTACATCAATATCATTATACAAATCAAGAAAATATTTGATATTTAAAGAATGGGAAGTACACGATAAGATTGACAACCTTTTGTATGTCTATTTATAGATAGGAAGGAGTTAACTGTTGAATTTGTTGTTTCCTACCTTTCTATCTGCTTTTATCAGACAGGGGGAGAACGTCCGTATGGTTTTAGCTTTATATTCCCCTTAATTGGTTTAAGTTTATATAAATTTATAATTAATTTATATGTTTGTGTTTTGTTTACTTTCGGCTAGTTAGTTATCTACCTGTTTGTTTAGTTACTTTCGGTTAGTTTACTTCTAGTATTGTGCTGATTAATTTTAATTAAATTTATGACAAATAATGTATGAAAGTGAGGTTCTTCTGATATAAAGTCTTTATATTTCGACTTTACTTTTAACAGTAAAGATGATTTTAGAAGATTATTTTTGGATAATTTGGAGTTTGGTAATAATTATTCTCTTTTAGTAAGAGTGGAATTTAATGATGGTATTTATCGTATGTTAGGCGCTCAAATAGCTTTTAGTTTTGATAGTAGTAATTATCAAGAAATTGATATGGTATATGATAATATAGTTAAAAAGCTTAAGGATTTTTATGAATATTATCAAATTGAGTATATTGATTCTATTCAAATTTTAATTGTTAATATAAAATTATTACCTCAGTTGCTATTAAAGAATGTTAATAAGATTAATATACATGGTAGACATGGAGTTAGTATTAAAGATATTCGACATAAATATAATTCTAAGTTTTTACCTTTAACTGTAAATTCAAATTATTTCGGTAAATTAATATTAGGTGATGATTGTTTTAAATATATTGATTTAATAAATAAACAAAAGAGTATGTTAGCTAAACCTTTTATAAAATTCGAGGATTATGATAATATGTATTTATGTAATGATTATATTTTATTGAATAAGGAGATTCAAGATAATGTTTTTATCAGAGAAATATATGATTCTAATTTAGGTGTTTTTGAATGTAAATTTATTGATACTGTATATGATGATAATCATTTTGAAAGACAACGTGATAATATATCTTTTGTAATTAAAGATAGTAATGTATCTTTAGTATCTTTATATAATAATTTACCTATAATAAAATATAATAAAGCTAAATCGGAGAATAATTTGGTTGCGAATCCTTATATAGGTACATTTGATTTAGAAGCTTTCGATGAAGATGGATTTGCTAAAGTATACGCTCCGGGATTTTGCGTTGAAGGTAAAGATCCTATAATGTTTTATCTTTTTTTTTTACCAAAGTATCGTAAATATTCAGTCACATTCAATTAACAACCTCAAAAACTAAACCAAACCCAAAATTAGCTATAAACACTGCTCTTAATTTAAATTGATAAGAGTATGACAATACATTTTTAATGCAAAAAAAATTGCAATATGAAAAAAAAAAATTAGACTAAATATATCTTAAAAATCCTTTAACCTAGGTATAGTAGAACCTTATTGTCCACCTGCACATACGACTAGTAGGTCAATAATACTTAATTATATAAATGTATCTTATTTAATATAATACAATAGCGGGTATCATATAAGCGATATAAACCTACTGTTCTTCCAGTCATGTAAGGAATTTTTCCAATGAAACAGATTCGATAACTATAGGCATACTTGAATGAAGTATCCCGCAAATTTCACTACATTGACCATAGAAAACCCCTTCTCTATTAATAAAAACAGATACTTGATTTAATCTTCCAGGATAAGCATCACATTTTATCCCTAAAGAGTTACAAGAAAAAGAATGTATAACATCACCTGCAGTGATAATAAATCTAACATGTGTTAATTCAGGAAGAATTACTCTATTGTCCACTTCTAACATTCTTAATCCTCCTTCTTCCAGATCGGATTCTGGTATTATATATGAATCAAATTCTATAAATTCATCGTTGGAATCTAAAAAGTCAGGGTACTGGTAACTTCAATATCATTGGTGACCCTCTGCTAAAACTGACATTGAAGGATCACTAACTTCATCCATTAGATATAATAATTTAAATGAAGGGAAAGCTATCAATATTAATATAACTGCAGGAGTAATAGTTCAGATTAACTCTATTAATGTACCGTGATTTAAATATTTATGCGAGATAGGCGATTTTGTACTAACATAATTTCTTATTATAGATAATAAGATTCAACCTACACCGAACAGTATTACTACCAGATAGTACATTATATTGTCATGTAATTCTACTAACCCTTCCATCTGGGGAGTAGCACTATCCTGAAAATAGATACCTCAAGGACTTGGAGCATCAAACCCCATAGTAAATTTATTTAAAAAATAAAGCATAAATAAGTTTATCTAATTTCTATATCGTTTAATCAACAATACTATAGCTTATAGTTTTCTTTCATGATATATAGAATATACATATAACAAGTGTACTTTGTTTTGCAGTATTATACTGTACACCTCGATCCCCTCCCATTAACCCACCCTCATATATAATATATTATATACTAGAACCGAGTAATTAGTAAAGTAAAGCAAAGCTAAGTAAACCAAGCAAAGGTTTTTATCTATTGAACGACCTAGGATACTTGATAAGGATACTTATTTTCCCTTTATTCATTATTTTTTAATCTTTTTTATAGATATAGTAAAAGGGAATATACTGCTTTGTAGCGGCGAAGTTATAAAAGGATTTTTTATATACGATATATGAATTAAAGGTTGATTTTTTATTGTATATGTATGTTGTTTTGAAGGTATTTTTAAAGCACCTTTACCTAATTCATATACAAACCCTATAGTTATAATAGTTATAAATCCTAATGTTATCATTAAACCATAAATATTATTTACATATTCACTAACCGCAAAAGGGAAAGTTAACAAGATTTCTAAATCTAATAATAAATAAACTAAAGCATATATGAAAAATGCTATATTAAAAGGTGATCTAGATTGTTGAAAAGAATGAAACCCACACTCAAACATTGAATCCTTTTCTTGATAAGGGTTATGAGGGGCAAATACTAAATTTATAAATAAAAAAAGCAAGGCAATTATAGATACAAATAAAATAAAGAATGTCATACTACTCATTTAACCACTGAATAAAATTTGTACCAATATGGTACCCATACTTAATCATTCCTTATTCATAAAAATAAACAATAATATTACGTTAGTAATTATAGAAATTGTAATAGAAAAAGGACTAGCGATATAGATATTTCTACCTTTAAGAAGCACCGATTTTATTAAACCATTTTTTTCATTAAAAATTCNACTTTTTAAAGTAGAATCTGATTCGTTTAAAATAGGATTTACTTCATGTTCAGGGGAATAGAAAAATATCTCTTTAATTACATTTAAGTAATAAACTGCTCCAATAACACTAGTTATTATAGCGACTAACGATAAGAAAATATAACCATTATCTAATGCAGCGCTTAATACCAATTGTTTGGCAAAAAACCCAACTAAAGGTGGTATACCTACAAAAGAAAATATAGTAATAGCTAAACATAAAGATAATAAAGGATTTACATAAAAATACCCTTTTAGTTGACTAATTAATTGTATAGGAGAGTTATTTTTATCTAATAATGATTTATACTCTTTATTACTAGTTATATAACCGTATAAAGAAAATCCTATAGTTATTATTATAAAAAAGGCATTTAAATTACTTATAGAATATTGTATTAAATAAAATATAAAAGCTTGTGTTGATTCTATGCTAGAAACACTTAGAGCCAATAATATAAAACCTACGTGAGATATAGTACTATATGCAAGTAACCTTTTAATTCTGAATTGTGTCAAACCTACAATAGTACCTATTATCAATGAAAGAAGAGAGCTTATCAATAAGGCATATGTTCAGCTAAATTCTGAGATATAACTATTAGTGTGATAAACTAATTCTAACAAAAATATGAAAATAGAAATTTTTGCGATAATAGCTACAAATGTTGTAACTATAGTAGGAATAGCATCATAAACATCAGGAGACCAGAAATGAAAAGGTGCTGCACTTACTTTGAATAAAAACCCTATACTAAATATGAGCAACGCTAAATTTAGATAATATGATTTATATCAAGAAGTTAAACCAACAACCCCATCATTTGCATCACTTATACTGTTAAGTATATACAAACTATCCATACTTGTAGTACCTGAATTTACATATAATAAACTTGTCCCTAATAAAATAAAACAAGAACTTAAACCACCTAATAAAAAGTAGATTAAACCACCTGTGGTAGATAATTCTGAATTTCTATAAATAGTACTTAGTAAATATAAACCGTAACTTTGTAATTCTATAGAAAGAAAAATAGAAACTAAATCATTTGTTGACATTAAAAAAACTGCACCGCTAACTACAAATAATAAAATTAAAGGATATTCGATTATTTTCATATGTTCTCCCATTTTATTAATAATTTTTGTTCTATAATACAAAAATTTATTAAATATTAAATCTTTTAAGGATGAATATTCTGGAATTCAGACTTTTCTAGGATAGAAACTTGTTAATTGCAATATTAATATACTAATAAAAAAAACAAATATATGAAATATTTGTGTTATATTAGTTATATGTAATAAACCTCCATGTAAACCTACCCCTTTACTTATAAAAGATAAACACACCGTCTCTTGTAATATACAATAGATTAAGGCTATAATTGTAATCCTATTGAACAAAATAGACATATCTCGTCTTAAAGTAACGGAAGTTGAGAGCAATAAAGATAGTATAGAGATTATTATCATAATAAATTGGAGGGTAGTAAAATCTAAAAATCATGCCAACATCGTTACGATGCACGCCTAGTAAAATATGCGCATAATATGGGCGTGCACGCCAAAAAAAAGATAATACACATTATGCGCGTAGCCTGAGGAGAAAGTCGAATTCTCGTCTTTAATGTATGAAATTAAGGTTTTAACCACTAAACTACTCAAGCGTATAGTAGGAAATGAATTTTCCTGACAATCTTAAAAAAAGCAAAGCAGCAAGTAACTAAGCTACTTAATTGCTTAATACTCGTTATTTGCTTAGCTCTCTGACTTTTAACTATTAAATACCTTATTTTTTTTTTATAAAGCATTAATTCTGTTATTTTTCAGCCAGCTGGGACAATACTCTGATTTGAACAGAGAACCTACTGTGCCACATACAGCCGCTCTACCTATTGAGCTATATTATCCTTATAATAAGAATTATTATTCTTATTCTTTTTTAATTAAATTTTTATATTTAATATGCTATTACCATTTAGTTTAAGAAAAAAGTATCTAACGATGTAAGATTTTTGACTAAAATTAAACTCATTATTTATTAATTTAAAGAAAGTTGGTCAATTTATTAAAAAAGATTATGTTGGAGTGATTCGAACACTCAATTGTAAATACCAAAAATTTATGACTTACCCATTAGTCTACAACATATTAAATAAATTGAAAATGCCCGATCCTGCATATATAAACCTAGAACGCTTTCTAATTACTATTAGCCTAGTAATTATATGGTTTTTCAAAATTATTATATGGGTGACAAGGCTTGAACTTGCACAGCATTTCTACCATCCCGGCCTAAACGGAACCTGTCTACCAATTCCAGCACACCCATTTATACTTTTTATGCCTAAGATAAGACTTGAACTTACAACCAAAGCAGCTTCAATGCTCTGCTCTACCAATTGAGCTTCTCAGGCGACTTATGGAGATACCAGGAGTTGAACCTGGGAATCCGACGTGCAAAGTCAGTGTTTTACCAAATTAGACTATATCCCCTGTATATATACACATATCTATTCCATTTATTCTTTTTAAAGAAAATTCTTTAATATCCGAGGAACGACTTGAACGTTCACGGTTACTAACCAGCAAAACTTAAGCTTGCACTGTCTACCATTCCAGCACTCGGATATACTATAGATGTATTCAGCTATATAACCAAATATAGCTATAAATTGTATATATGCGGGTAAAGGATTTGCACCTTTTTCTTTTAGACATGAGCTAAAAATGTTGACTATTACACTAACCCGCGATTTTTTATTGATTTTCTTAATATATAAGGCTAAAGTGACTTGAACACTTATAATTACTGTTATGAGCAGTACGCTCTACCAATTGAGCTATAGCCTCAATACATACATATAAATGGCCACTATGGTTGCGCCATAAAAATTACATTAATATATAAGACAATACAATAAAGAAATTTTATGTCACATAAGCCAGTTCAAAGTTACCCTATTTCTATAATTATTATTTGTATTTATAAACATATATATTTAGTATAACTGGCTAGACTAGGCAGGAATCGAACCTGCGATGCTAGCATTGAAAGAGCTATGTCGTACCACTTGACTACTAATCCTTATAATCTAATTAATTTAGATTCGCTATTAGTGTACCATCATATATAAGTATAATTTATATTTATACAATAACTTTTATCTGTTCTAATTATAGATACGCTATGTTATGGCGTATTGCGCCAATTCGTAATTAGTGACTAGCCCAGTGCAAGAATCGCACTTGCTTATATTGATTACAAAACAATCGCATTACTTTTATGCTAACCAGGCATAATAAATAAAAAATATAAGATATATTAACTATATAGTTACTTATAAAATTAGTACCTAATGTCTAAAAATCTCTAGACTATTACAACCTAGGCCTATTTATGTAATATTATATTACGTATATTTAAGAAATATCTCAAAGTAAGTTTCGTGCCTATATGCTTTCAGCACTTATCTTGGACTAACTTAGCTTTCCTGCCATGCTTATATTATTTATTTAGTAAAGTGACGTTAACATCCCCGGATAATTAATATATCCTACATATTAATATTGAAACAATATTAATAATTATTAATATAAGGCATATAAACAACAGGTAAACCATTGGTTAATAAAACTGGCATACAGCCAGGGTATGACAATAGTGCCCCATGTTCCTTTCGTACAAGGTTAATCTTTGTTTTATTCTAATTCCCCCTAGAAGATAGAAACCATACTGTCTCACGACGTATTTAACCCAGCTCATGTAACTTTTTAATCGACGAACAGTCGTACCCTACATAGTTTCTGCGTCCATGAGGATAAGTTAAGCCGACATCGAGGTGCCAAACCGCGCACTCATTATGTACACTCTTGCGCAAATTAGCCTGTTCAACTTGTTATCATATTAATTTATTTCCATCTTTCACAAAATGGTTCAGACTATTTCTTCATTTCCTTTTTCATTATGTATATTTTCAGTATAAACCAATACAATTGTATTATTTTTTACCACTAAGTCACCCTTTTACTGCAAAAGCACCAATTCTACGTTTAGATGTAAATATTGAATAATCAACATTAGGTTTAACATAACCTCTCATATTTACAGATGATAATCCTTTATAAGATGAATCTAGATTTTTTAACCCTCCTTTTCATCTAACTTTAAATATAGCTCTATCTGCTCTATAACGCTTAGTTAATCTCCCTTTAGTTTCTAATCTTACTCCGGCCATATTTTTATAATTTATAGAATTAAATATAATTTCGTATATTCTGAAATAATTTTTATTTAAATTATTATTATTATAATAATCCATAATTAGATTATAATATAATTTATTTAAAATTTCAGATAAATTATTATTATTTAATATAAAACTTAAATTTAGATTTTTATATTTATTTTCCAATAAACTAAAACTTTTTTTTGCTAAACTTTTTTCTACTATTCTATTTACTTTAGGTAAAACCACTTTATTTATAATAGTATCCATGGCGGCTAATATATTAGCTTTTCTATTTAAAAGTTTAGATGTTAATATTTTAGTAAAAAAATCAGTATGAAAAATAACAGATCTAACATTAACAATATTAAATTCGACTTTTTTATTATAATATTTTATTATAAAATTTTTTAATTTATATAAAAGTTTTTCTTCGAATTTATATTTATTAAGACTTAATCTTAATTTATATTTTCTAAGAAGTTGCAGGTTTATATATAATAAAGCTTTAATTGATTTATTACATATAATATTATAATCTTCTGCACTGTAAAACCCGAAGATTTTTTTATTTTTATTAATTAATAATTTAACTTTTTTAAAAAAAGACTTATTTAATATTTTTATATTTTTTAATAAAGAAACCTTTTCTCGGTTATATACATACACAGTTATAATAGCTTTATTATTAGTATGCTTTATTTCAGCTTTACTTGCAAATATTTTATTTAAAGAAGCAGATCTAAGTCTATAAGGTAGATATTTTTTAAATAAAAATTTATAATTAAATTGTAAATTGAAAAATTTTTTTATTAAAGAATTAATATTTATATCATACATAGGAAAGTTTTTTAGATTATTAGAGTTAAAAACATAGATACTATTTTTTCATTCTCTAGACACGGGAGGAAAATACTTTGTATTTCCTACATCAGATCTTTTTACTTTAAAAGGTATTATTTTATTATTATTTTTAATATATTTACTAAATATATATATTAAATTTTTAGTTTTATTATTCATAATAATTTTTATTTCACTTGTTTTACATATTTTTATACATAAAGAAAAAAAGAAAGTTGGGCATTAACAAAGGATTATTGTTAGCATTACTCACCTTATAGTCGTTGAACGTTTTTATCTTCATATAAAAGTGCTAAGATAAATTTCGCTTCAAATTTACTTTAAATAAAAAGTAATTTTTGAAATTAACCCAATATATTATCAATTATTTTTTTTATTTAATATTGAAGGACAAACATCCCTAGCGTAGCTTTTCCAAAAATCCAAGATCTTTCCTTTTTGTATCTTGTGATCCTATGCCCCGCTTACGCGACTGTAAGATTTGTTGTTAATCAAACAGTAAGGCAAGATTAAGCCATTAAGCTTCGCACGTAACAAACAATTTTATTATTTAAAAAAATAATAAATATTAAAATATTAGAGTTTACTCAAAATATTTTTTTTATTACAAATAATTTCTCTATACCTTAAATCTTACCCTAATTCATCTTAATTAATATGTGGTTTAAGACATATATAATTTTCATACTATATCCAAGGACTATATATACACATATAATATGTATTACATTCGATAGACCATGTATAAATGATACTTAATAGGATTACTATTAAAAAAAAAAATCGCAAACATTATTTTATAATTTTAGACACACCCATTTACTCTTTATGGGGTCTGTGCCCCACATAAACTATCTCCTAGCAATTGTCCCTTACTAAAGCAAGGTATTTTATGATGTGACAGAATTATAAAGGTGTTACAATTATATCTTATCGATTACCTTATACACTAGAAAAATTCCGGGTCACACCCAGTAATTAGTAATAGTAAAGCTGCATAGGGTCTTCTCGTCTAACTAGAGGTAAACTGTATCTGCACAGTTATTCCAATTTCACTGAGTCAATCATAGAGACAGCTGTTGTATCGTTACATCATTCATGCAAGACCGCATTTAACGGCCAAGGCGTTTCGCTACCTTAGGACCCTCACGCTAAGGCCGCCATTAACCGGGGGTTCCTCTAAAATCAAACCTTTTCTTTAAAAAATTCGTTAACCAGCCGGCATCGGGCAGAAATCACACTCAATACTTTGATTTATCATCTTTTGCAAAGTGCTTTGTTTTAATTAAACAGTCGTACAACACGATTTTATGCTTCTTCCTTTTTACTCGTATTAATCGAGATGAATGAGCACTCCTTATCCCTAAGTTACGGTAGTTAGTTTGCCGAGTTCCTTTATGATTGTTGCCTCATTTACGCCTTCGTATTCTCTACTAGCTTACTTGTGTCAGTTTCTAGGTACGGTTTTTAATTACTTACTTTTCCAGCACATTTCCCACGTAACTAAATGTTGTCCTTTAAAGTAATAAGATTTTCTCATCGTTACAATCTTCAGATTATAAACTTAGAGGCCGTTACTTTTCTTAAACCATAAGCTTTAGGCGAGAGGTACCTGTACTTATACTGCATGTAGCTAGCATAAGACAAGCCCTTCTTTTTTGTTACTCATGTCACCATTATCACTTGAGTTGTCATATAATTTTCTTTAAAAAAGAAAAGTCCAAAATTAACTCAACGTTCTGCTACCCCATAAATAACATTAATAATGTTATATATGGACAAAGTCTCGGTATATTATTTAGATCCGATAAATTTTCGATGCTTTTAAGATTTAACAAGTGCTCTGTTACGAGATCTTTAAATTATGGCTGCTTCCAAGCCTATCTTCTTGTCGACTTAGATAAAAACTTTCTTAATTTCACTCAATAATAATTTTGGAACCTTAAATACTTTGTTCTGGGCTGTTTCCCTTTTGACATACAACCTTATCATTCTATGTCCGATAATTCAAGATCCATCTTTGCCATTCCGAGTCTACATACTCACCGATAAAATCTTCACGATCCCCCGATATTTACAAAAAAAAATGTATTTCATAGAATATATCTATGATATTATACATCTTGCATGAGATTAAGTTCTGTACCTACTAAGATGTTACTTAAACTGCCTACTATTATAGGTTTCGCAGAAAACCAGCTATCCTGGTCAGTATTGTCTTTCACTCACTTACCATAGTTCTTCGGATATCTTTGCAACGATAACCCGTTCGGACCTTTATAGTCCTGACTATAGTAAGATCACCAGGCTTCGGGTCTAACTTTAGACACTATTCATTATTTTAATGATCGGTTTAACTTCGCATTTATATATTATATATATTTATATTAAATTTTACTCTGTATTATGTTTTTAATACATTAAGTAAACATACTTTCATATGAACTACCATATATTGTATATATAAATACCTAAATATATCTCGCTCGCATCTAATGTTAACTTGGTGACCCATTATGCAAAAGGTACGCTCTAGCCTTTTTTTTAAAGCTTGAGCTGCTTATAAAACTACTACTTCAAAAATGGTTCCCTCACGGTACTATTCACTAACGCTTATGTATTATATTTAGCCTTTGAGGAAGGTTCCCCATAAAATTCAAACAGCTTCCAAGCCATTTTACTTATTTAAATAGGCTACTCTATTTTAGTTCACACTAATCATAGAATCTCGTTTGATTTTTTTTCCTGGAGTTAATAAGATATTTCAGTTCACTCCGTTTATTAAATAATTTCTCTAAGAGTTGATATGTCACAGTAAAAATTTTTTTTACAAATTTTGAACATAATCTAAAACAATCTCTTTAATACATAGCTAAAATTTCCATAATAGTCTCTTTATATACTCGTATATCAATAATATATATACTTATGTCTTTATATCATTTACATTTCTATTTATTTTTAGCAATTGCTAAAAATAATTTTATTTTCGGATTATTATAATTTTCCGAATTCAGATCCCCGAGACTCGCACTCAGAACACATTTCCCCAAAAAATGCGTTTTACTAATTAAACTACGATCTGTATTAATAATACATTAATATTTAATATAATCTTATTATTTAATTTCTTAAAGTAATTTTTTATTACTAATACTTTTTAACAGACTATTTTTATTTTAAGTTTAGTTTCTTCTATATGGGTTTTACCCATACATAGGATTTTTTTGAGCCTTTAAAAACTCACTCAAAAAAAGATTTAGCCCTTTGTAGGGGTTTTACCCTACATAGGGTCATTAACTCCTTTATTTTTAATACTAATATTAATCTTAGCTTCTTCTGGCATCTTACGACCTAATATAGAATTTGCTATTTTACGTATATTATACTCAGGTTTTAATAAATCTAAATAATATTGCTCTCTTTCTATTATTACATTAAATTCACAATATTCTAATATATCTAATGAGAAGGCAGATATACCATCTTTAAGTATTGCATCATTTATTCTACTACGTCCTTTAATTCTTATTCTTTTAAACCTATCTATACAAAAATAATCCGATAATCTTCTATTTAACTTAATAGAGCTTCCTACATAAGACTTTCCGTCAATTAGGTTAGTTCAACGATATATCCCCGATTTTTTCTTATTATCTATGTAAATAAGGGATTTATTTACACTAAGATTAAGATATGTAATAACAGGAGTTACTTTTTGATTCATTTTTTTTTTCTAAATTTGGCATAAAAAGGAGACATGATTCTCCAAAATATGTAATAAAATATTTATTACCAGAGAATAAGGGATTCGAACCCTTGATGGAAAGAATCCATAACTGTACTCAAGACAGCCGCTTTAGACCACTCAGCCAATTCTCTTTAAAAATAACTGTAATTATTTATTTACCTTTATATTACTAAATAACATCTTTATATTCTAATTCCTCAGCGGCTCGAACGCTGATATTATCCTTATCAAGGATACACTTTAACCACTTAAGTCAAGGAATTTATTCCTTTCATTTTATTTCTATTTATTTTTTTTTACAGAATTATCTAAACAAAACCCCTTTAAGATCTTAAGAAATAGGTGACTTGAACACCTAACCTTCCGTGTGTAAAACGGTTGCTCTACCATTGAGCTAATTTCTTTAAAATTTATTTTTTACTAGTATCTAGTTACTAACTAGCACCACGCCAACTCAGGCTTGAACTGAATTATTATTAATTTAAATTTTTCGAGGTTTAATAGTTATAACTATAGCTCCTACCATTGCCAATAAAAGTATAAAACTAGCTATTATTAATCATATATTGTAATTAGTATACATTATATTACCTATAGCCGTAATATGGTTACTTTCTGCTAAATTACCATCTCATATTTTAGATGTTATAAAAAATAAATCATTTTTTTCTGTATTAAACCCGTTAATATTATTATATTGTCCTCCTGATATCTGCATAGTATATATATTTTCATTTAAATTGCTGTCATTTAAATGACTTGATATTAAGATACCATAAGGCAATATTTGAAATAAAAAATAACTAATAACTATTCCAATAATAATTGTTAAAGGGATACTGTTACTAGTGTTACTTTGAAGTTCACTTGTTCTAATATTTATTAACATCAGAATAAATAAAAATAATATAGATACAGCACCTATATATACTATTAAATAAGATAAACCTATAAAATTTAAACCTATTATAATTAAATAAAAAGAAACATAAGCAAATAATGCTATTAAATGTAATACTGACACTATGGGGTTTTTGCTTATAATTACACATATACCAGAAATAATGGCTAACCCGGATATGATATCTAATATGTAATCAGTATAACCATTTGTATAAATTTCATTTAATAAAAATAAATATTTCTCGCTATTCATAATAATTTTTATTATATACCTCTTAGGTAAAGGTAAAATTAGGAACAAAAGCCCTTAATATATATATTTATAGCCTATAAACTATCATTATTATTAAAACTATTTCATTTCGTCTTATTAAATTTTTAAGTTATAAACTACTACCCCTCCCTTTAATTTGGCTTAATTAAGCTAAGCTTAACTAAACCTATCAAGAGTACTTAGACTTGAACTAAGAAAATAAAGGTTGAAGCTTTATGTTTTCCCATTAAACTATACTCTTTATTATAATTTCCTCACTTTTTTTATTCTACGGAACGGAAAAGAGGTGACTCGAACACCTAGGTGTAAAACACAATATTTAGCAAATATCTTACCTTACCTATGGCAACTTTTCCTTAAATACGAACTAGACCGGCATCGAACCGGCACCTACTTCCGTGACAGGGAAGTCCTCTACCAATTGAGTTACTAATTCTTAAGTTAATTAAACTTATTTTTATAACGATAGCGAAAAACTATTCCGACCTTTTCTAAAAGGCTTTTCATTTATAAACCTAGAGATTAGTAATAAAAAAATTAAGCTGATTTAATCACTAACTTTTAGTTTATTAATATAAAAATAGCATATCATAATAATTTACGATTAGTGAGATTCGAACTCACAAAATCCGTTTGGAAGACGGGAGTTTTACCGTTAAACTATAATCGTTAAAAAAAATATTTGTGTATCTATGTATAGATAGTTTATATCAAAAAATATTAAATTCCCTGTTGCACTCAAGAATACTACATTCTAAACCTTCGCTACTTCCTATTAATAAAATACATTATTTGCGTATTTTTACACGAAAAATGGGACCTATCGGATTCGAACCAACATTCGAATGATTAAAAGTCATTTGCATTACCATTATGCTAAGGTCCCTTCATTTATATAAATGAATTTATAGGTAATATATTATAAATAATATATTATTATAATGTAATATACATTACATTATATTCATAAAATTTTCAATAACTTGCGAGAGTGTTTCAAACAAACCACCTAAAATAATTAATATTTTACTTAAATTACCTCCACCACCGCCACCAGATGAACTAGAAGGGCCTGGGTCTGAGGGACCAGAAGGAGTACCACCAGAAGAGTTATTACCGTCTTCACCATCATTATTGGATTTTTGACGTTTAATTTTTTTTTCTTCCTCTTCTTCAGACATAGGTCGTTTAGATTTATTATTTTCTTTTTCATCTCCTTCATCAGATGTACTATCTCCTTCATCAGATGTACTATCTTCGTCTGAAGAATCTTTTACACATAATTTTGAGGCAGATTCGGCTTTTTCAGCTTTTTCTCGTTCTTCTGCAGCTTTATCTCTTAAAGCTTCTATATTTTCAGCTAGATTTTCTTTTTTTTGAGGATCTGCAGTCTCTTCTGCCTCTTTTTCTAGCTGACTTGCCATTCTTTCAAGATTTTCAGCGTTTTCTGTTGCTTCTATAGCATCTGCTTCAAGCTCCGATCTTTTATATTCTGTTGGGAATTCATCTACCAAATAACCTTCAAGATTTTTTAACCCTTCTTTTTTCGATGTACCTTCAAAAAATTCACCATATTCTCGGGATAAATATTCTAAAGCCTCTGGATCATTCTTCCTAGCTTTATCTAAAATATCTAAATCATCCATAATTCGTTCAGGTCCATTATACTCAGGATCATTTATTTCTTCAGGGGCAGGAGAATTATTTTCTGAATCATCATGATTAGAGTTTGAATCACCATTCGAATTACTATTAGAGTATTCATTATTATCAGGGTTATTATTATTAGAATTAGTAGAGTCAGGGTCTTCGTTATGGCCGGGTATATTATTGAGATTTGAAGAAGAGCCTTCATTATCAGGATTTTCTGGCGAAAATCATAATATGTTATTATTCAAACTCAAACTTTCACTGTTTACATTACATGCTAATAATATAATGGGAGATCCTTGAAAATTTGAGATAAAAATATACAAGATGTGATCAATAAACATTATTATTGAGGATACCATTTTATACAATTTTAACTTTAAGAACCTCAATAGTAGACAGTAATATATAGAAAAAGCCATACTACGTCTACAAAATGTCAATACAAAATTCCGCTTTCAAAACCCACATGATGATTGTCAGTTAAATGGTAAGCAAATATTCTTCATAAAGCAACTGACAAAAAAATTGTTCCAATTATAACATGGAACCCGTGGAAACCTGTTCCGAAAAAAAAACATGCACCAAAAGCTCCATCACTGATAGTAAAAGATGAAACATTATATTCAACACCTTGGAAAACTGTGAATATAATTGCCAACAATACAGTAGCAATTGACCCATATAAAGCCCCTTTTCTTTCTCCATATATTAAAGAATGATGGGCATAAGTTACTGTAGCACCACTTGATAAAAGTATTACTGTATTAAGAAGAGGTAACTCAAAAGGATTTACAGGTTCTATACCTATAGGTGGTCATTGGGCACCTAATTCTACAGTAGGTGTTAATGCACTATGAAAGAAAGCTCAGAATATGGCTAAAAAAAATAATGCTTCAGATACTATAAATAATATAACTCCTAAATTTAACCCCTTTTGTACAGCCAGTGTATGATTACCTAAAAAAGTACCTTCAGATATAATATCTCTAAATCAAAAAGACATAGATGAAATAACAAGTATTAAAGATATTATATTTAATATATAACCGTTATAAAAGTTATGCATAGATAATGCAGCACTAGTGGCTAAATTTAACAAACTAACACTTGTATATAAGGGCCAAGGAGACGGAGATACTAAATGAAAAGGATGATCCTGAAAATTACTTCTAATTATATTAGACATTTAGCTTTTTTAGAAATAATTATTTAATATAAACTATTTCCATTATCCGCGCTGTTGACAAGGAATGGTATGACAATCGTGCATAGTATACCTCTGGCTATATAGTATCAGCCATAGCCCCTAAGATGAATCGAACATCTATCACAATATTAACAGTATTATGCTCTACCGTTGAGCTATAGGGACTTTTTACTATAAAAACTTATATATTAATTGAACTGCTGCAGCCTAATAATTAATATTATATTATAAATATCCTAGTATGATATACAACTAAAATAATTATATTTAATTACTTGGTGGCTGATTAGTATTACGATAACTTTTTAGATTATTAATAATCTAAACCCCCTGAAAATAATTTTATACCGCCTAACAATTATTCACTAAAAAAAAAGATCTTGACTATATATACTAGTAGGAGAGAAAGGAATTGAACCTTCGATGATTAATTAATCATTAAGTTTACAGCTTAACCCGTCATACCAACAAACGGAACTC